>Ga0190272_10001226_pt1 | contig 12410 bp, 9 predicted proteins | sample Popmic504T_FD_133746 | JGI IMG/M metagenome (GOLD analysis project Ga0190272, IMG submission 133746) | Populus adjacent soil microbial communities from riparian zone of Shoshone River, Wyoming, USA - 504 T | ecosystem: Environmental > Terrestrial > Soil > Riparian zone | place: USA: Wyoming...
ACGGACGTGTGGCCTGCGCACGTGGTGGTTGAACGCGACACAGATGGCGGTTTCACGGTTCGCTACATAGCTGGGGCAAAAACGGGATTGGATGTTCACTTCTACTCTGAGCTCGAATTAGAAGCCCTGTTCGCTGAGGATTTTGAGCCCGTTCTGCCTCTCACTGCAGACACTCAACCAAGGGAAAACTCTGTCGATGGGTACTGGCAACAGTGGGAAGGGATCTGGCGTAGGAAGCCGGACCACCTATGAAGGTTAACTTCTCTACTCACCAAGTCGCTGACTTGTTCAAAGACATTGATAGTGAGTGGTGGATTGCTGGTGGCTGGGCAATCGATCTTTTCCTGGGAGAACAAACACGACAGCATGAGGATATAGACGTGGCCATTCTGCGTGAGGATGAGAGCGTATTTCGGGAGCGCTTGCAGACCTGGGAGCTGTGGCCTGGGCGCGGTAACGATCAGCTTGCAGATGCGCCGATTGCTTTAGGCGAAGAGCTTCCCGCTGACTGTGGCGTGCTGTGGTGCCGTCCTTCGGCCAATTCTGAATGGGCTTTTGAGTTGCTGCTCAATGAATCGAGTGACAATGAGTGGCTCTTTAAACGTGATGAGTCGATTCACATGCCAGTCACTCAAATTGGCTCCGTTACCGAGGACGGTGTTCCCTTCCTGAAGCCTGAAATCGTCCTGCTATTCAAAGCAAAGAACCACCTGAAAAAAGACCAGCATGACTATCAGGAAGTGATTCCTCGCTTGGACGCTGATGAGAGGAAGTGGCTAAAAGACGCCGTGCTGACAGTACACCCGGGGCATGTATGGCTGTCTGATCGAGAGCCGGACGGGACCGACAAATCCCCACCATCTGACGGCTCGAAGCCGCACAATTCAAGACGGGGTATGTCCATCGACATTCTTGGTCGCGACGTGACGCCGAAGGGCCAGGAAAAGCGCGGTTCGGTTGACGATGCCGACTGACTACCGCGGGAGGCGCATGAACATCGTCCAAGAGGTAAAGGACTTGGGCCTTCCCTCGGGCAAGTATGCGGTAGTAGGCAGTGGCCCCCTTGCTGTTAGAAAGCTGCGGGCAGCTCGCGACATCGATCTAATCGTTACTCAAGATATCTATGATGCGTTAAGGGCAAAGGGCTGGAGAGAAGAAAACTTTCCGGAGAAGCCCGGTAGGCCATGGGTGTTGTTTCATGGTCCTTTCGACGTGAGCACAACGTGGTCGGTGAACGACTACGAGCCAAGCCCGGAACAGCTTATGCGGAATGCAGATTTAATAGATGGTGTTCCGTTTGTCCGACTGAAAGATGTGCTGCAGTGGAAAAGGACGTGCAGACGCGAAAAGGACTTACACGATGTTGCTCTGATTGAAGCCCACCTAAAGCTCAAAGGTCAGTCCGAGAATGATTGACGTTGTGTTCTTCGATGTTGATGGAACACTTGTTGACCACGATGGTGCGGCTTCTCGTGCGGTGACCCAGTGGGTTGTCGGACAGGGTTGGTCAGGCCCCTCAGATGAATTGGTGTCGTTATGGGAAGCGATCGCTGAACGTAACTTTACTATGTATCGCGCAGGTCAGATCAGCTTCCAGGAGCAACGCCGTAGCCGCGTGCGCGAGTTCCTGCCAATTTTGGGTGTTGGCGTTGGGGGCTGGACATCTAGTCAATTGGATGCGACCTTCGAAAACTACCTGCGTCACTACGAAGCCGCCTGGCAAACTTTTGACGATGTACGGCCGGGACTCGAAAGAATTCACGGGGATTTCCGTCTCGCTGTTCTCAGTAATGGCGATCAAGACCAACAAGAGCAGAAGCTCCGGGCCGTTGACCTCGACAGCTATTTCGACAACGTGATGACCTCAAGTGTCCTCGGGAAGTCGAAACCGGACGTCAGAGCATTCGAGCTTGCGTGTGAAGGGATGAACACTGAACCAGGGCGTGCACTATGTGTGGGTGATCAGCTAGAGGTTGATGTACAGCCGGCGTTGTCTGCCGGTCTGCAAGCTGCCCTTGTCGATCGATCGAGGTCTTATCACCATCAATCAAACGCCTACCAAGTCGTTTCGGGTCTGACAGAGTTGATCGTGTCTGACGATTCGTAGGCAAGAGGATTTGGTCAAGCCCCTAAATCCGTAGGCTGCGCTGTCCTTTCGAAGTCCGACAGCGTTTCGCGTTTATGCGCTCAGTCGTCATTCGGGTAGAGACTGAGGTAGCGTTCGATTTTAGTGCGAGACGCGCCAGTGGGGCGGGCGATCTTTCGGATGGACACATTACCTGCGCGCAGCTCACGGATCTGCCTTAACGGATCGGCATCAAAACGGACTCGTCGGCTGCGGTCGGGTTCTTGCCCATCCGCCGCAAGGTTGCGGCCACTATTGTGCGGTTGCAGCCGAATTCGGATGCCAGCTCATAGGTTGTTGACCCCTCGGAGTACCTGGCCGCCAATTTCGGCATGTCGGCCTGAGCCCTTGGGGTGCTGACGCAACTCCGTGACCTCGGGCGCTTCCGAGTTGCCCAGAAGGGCGCTTTCAAATTTTTTGGGTGGCCAAGTGTCCCGCGCCAACAGGGTGCTCCATTTTTCTGCGTCACATCTGCTCAGGCCCACTAGATTGTTCGGTACTGCTCACTCAGAGCGATCGATCCTGATAATCGGACGCGCTGGCCGCCTTCTGGATTGCTCGTGTCACCAGGATGCCCATTGCTGTCGTAACGGCGAGTGCTGCAGCGCCTGCGACCGCGAAGGTCATGCGCGGACCCAGCAGGGTGCCAAGGGCACCGCCCAGGAGTGTCGCAAGTAGCGAGAATGCTCTTGATATGCCATTGATGGATGCAATGACCAAACCTCTTCTTGCTTCTTGGGTGCGGACAATCACCAATGTCATGACCACCACGTTGAGGGCGCCTAGCGCTACCCCGCTGACCGCCCATAGCAAACCGAACGCGATCAACGATGGTGCAAGACCCCCGAGGAACAAACCGGTGGCGAGCACGGCGGCCGCACGGAGGGCCCACTTTGCCCGTTGCGAGTCGTCGACCGCTCGACCGCCCAAAACCGAACCCACCACTGCGCCACAGGCGAACACGGCCCCCAGCAGGCCAAACACCACTGGACTTCCGTCGAGTACCCCCTGGACCAAGAACACTTCGACAACGTTGGTCATCTCTCCGGCGATGACGAATGCCATCAGACCGACGAATAGAGGGAGGAGCATTCGATCCGCTCTGATCGATCGCAATCCGTCGAGCAACCTTGGCATTTCGTCTTTGTCTGACGGCTTCGGTCGTCTTCTTGTGCGTATACGAAGGGCCACCATCGCCAGAAACAAGAACGATGCGGCGTCGACGGCTAGAGCCACAGCCGACGACCAGAGACCAACCACCAACCCCCCAAGCGCTGGCCCGAAAACGCCCGCGAGCAGCACCACCGACTGCAAAGCGGCCAAAGCCTTGCCGGTCTCTGCATCGCCAACGATGGTTGGAACCAGCACCTGCCACGCTGGACCCGCGACCACCTGCAGCGACTGCAATGCAATGACGGCAGTTACTAGCACCCCCAAAGACGCATCAACCACCAAGGCCCCAGCGACCGCGCCGCAAGCAATTGCCTGCAAGACCGCGGTGCAAAAGAGCAGCCACCTCGAATCGGTGATGTCTATCAATCGGCCGGCCCAAGGGGACAGCAAAACTGTTGGCAGTGCCGCAGCGATCAGCAGTGCGGCCACCCCCGTTGTGCCGGCGCCAGCGACGAACAGGTGCACGAGCAGGGCAACGAGAGCCACCTCATCCCCCAGGGTGGACACGGCCCGTCCGACAGCGACCCATCGGAGGTCACGATCCCGCCAGACCCCCGGCGGATGGAGAATGTGAAGCATTCCCTTCATATTTATGAAAGTAATGCTTCACATCACACGCCACAAGACCTACGCTCACGGCTATGGCAAGCGCTCAAATCCCGCCCAGGTTGGACGGTGACACCCTGGTGTTGCGAGATCCGCGCGCTATCAGGGCGTTGGCGCATCCGGTAAGGCTCGCCGTGATCGACGAATTGCCCGATGTAACGGTCGAACGCACCGCGACTGAACTGGCTGAGGCAGCTGGGATCACCCCCAGTGCGATGAGTTACCACCTGCATTCATTGGAGCGATTCGGCATCGTCGTGCGGGGGGCCAGTCGAACTGATGGTCGCGACCGACCCTGGCGACGGGTTGGTCGGCATCTGTCCTTTGACAGCGGGCACGCGAGCAACGATGTCGCGACGCGGATGGCGTTCATCGACCAGATGTTGACGCAGCTGCGTCACGGATGGGAGGACGTTTTCCGCAGCGAGCAAAAAGACAGTCGAGCGCTGCTGTCCCGCGAGCGAATATGGCTCACGCCCGATGAGATCCAACAACTGACCGAGATCCTCAACGACGCGCCAGAACGCTACGTTGACCGACGTGACCCAGCCGCCCGACCGGAAGGCGCGATAGATATGGAACTCACTTGGTCCCTACTCCCGGCCCCGCGTAGTACAAGCGACTGACAAGTTATCGAGATCTGCCTAGCCGACGGTTCACTCGACTTACACGGTGCCTCGTCGATAGGAGTGGAGGCAGTCGGTGTTTTGACGTGAAATGACAAGCCGGACGAATCGCGAGCCACCGCAACTCACGTCGAGGAGGAATTACGAGTTCACCACGGCAATTAATCGAGGTCCGCGAGGCTCAGCAGTTGGATCACCTCCACGGAGGGTTCACGTAAGCGTTTGGATGAGGTCCACCCATTGCATGGCGATCCACTGGCACCTCACGCTGTACGGCTCCCGGCTGGTTGAATCGGTGGCCTAGCCGTCGAGTGTTGTGGGGTGACATGTGGACGAGTCAGAGTTTCTTGATGAAGCCCTCTTGCGGCTACACCGGACAGGCCCTGAGTTTCAGGGGCGGCTGTCCAACCATGGACCGATGGTTGTTGAAGCGATGGTGCGACGCGGCCACGGCGAAGAAGTGGAGCGCTGGGTCGACTGGTACTCCACCAGGCTTGATGCGTTGCCTGGTGCGCAGGAAGTCATCGTGGAGTCAACGTGGGGTGAGGCTCTGGGTGACGTTCGGCGCCTCGGTGACTGGATCGCCCTCTTCAGCGAACAGTTCCAACTTCATTCATGGAAAGACGTCCTTGCTACCTGGTGGCCGCGGCTGCTGCCCGGGCTGGCCGCGAGTGCGACACATTCGGTGATACGGGTTGGCCACGCCGTGCGGGTCTTGCGCGATGAAGGGTCGAGCGAGGTGCGTATCGAGGAGCTCGCACAAGCACTTGCTTATTGGGCGGCGCGATGGCTGCCTATGTCTCGTGCTCAAGAAACCTCCGGAACTTTGGATGTTCGAGGTGCTCTCGCGAACTTGCCCCGTCTCGCCAATGACGATGCCCGCTTCCCGGAGTTGGTCTCACGACTCGACGATTTTGCGCCCTGGCCCACGGCAGCCGCGGCGCTGCGCCTCGCCTCAGACGCAAGGGACTCGCAGCGACTTCTGACCGACATCGTTACCGAAGCAACGCTCTACTACGGCTCGCGAAAGCGGGGCGACGAGATCATGGTGGTACATGCAGCGACGGCACCTAACGCAGTGCTGCGGGTACTGCCGTCGCTGCCGACCGATCTGTGGATCGAGAGTCAGCAAGCTGCCTGGATGGCGACTGCCGCTGTGGTGACGATGTACGGCAGCCCCGTTGACTCGCACGGCCGCCAACCAGCGGGTATCCACAGTGCCGAGGAGACGTTCGCACTCGCGGTTGAGCACAAGGACGAGCACGTCATCAAGCTCGCAGACACCGCCCTGGACGTCTACGCCTGGACCTCCGACGAGCGCGCCCTGGCAGCAGCGCACCGGGCCGCAGTCGACATCGAGGTGTGATCGGGTCAGAAGTGCATTAGGTGAGGCAACCTAATTAATCGAAGTTCTAAAAGAGACCTACACCTGTAGGGCGCCGGTCTGCACGCGCCAGAGGGCGGCGTACGCGCCGTCACGGTCAATGAGCTCGTCGTGGGTCCCGGCCTCCACGATGTTGCCCTGGTCTAGCACCCAGATGCAGTCGGCTCGACGGACCGTAGAGAGTCGGTGCGCCACCACCAGAGCGGTGCGGTTCGCCGTGGCATGGCCCAGTGACCGTTGGATGGCCGCTTCGGTTTCGTTGTCGACCGCGCTCGTTGCTTCATCAAGCACCAACACTGACGGCGCCCGAAGCAACGCTCGCGCGAGCGCAAGACGCTGTCGCTGGCCGCCGGATAGGGTGACGCCTCGCTCGCCGACCCACGCATCAAGGCCCAGTTCCAACGTGTCAATGAACTCAAGGGCCGCAGCTGCGTCCGCAGCCGCACGGATCTCACGCCGTGTTGCATTCGGTCGTCCGTAGGCAATGTTCTCGGCGATCGTGCCCGCGAACAGGAAGACGTCCTGGGCGACATAGCCCATCGAACCGCGGAGAGAGTCCCAGTCGAGGTCGCGAACGTCTCGGCCATCGAGGAGTACGTGTCCTGCCCGCGGGTCATCGAATCTCAGGATCAGCCGAAGCAGTGTTGATTTTCCCGACCCGGTCGCCCCCACAATGGCGTGGGTTTGCCCGGCCGGGATCACCAGGTCGATGCTGTGAAGGACATCGGGTCCCTCTCCGTAGCCCGCGCGCACACCGCGCAGTTCGATGCGTCCCGACACTGGTGCTGGCAGAGTCTCGGTGCCCGCAGGGACGGTGACCGGTTCTGCAAGCAACCTCAGGATTCGAGTGGTTGAGGCACGACCCCGCTGATAGAGATCGAGTACTTCCGCTACTTCGGTCAGTGGCCACAACAGTCGCTGCGTCATGAAGACCAGCACCGAATAGAGGCCCACTTCGAGACTTCCGTTCAATACCGCCCATCCGCCCAGCAAGAACGTGCTGGTGAAGCCTGCCAAGATGGCCATCCGTACCAGGGGGACAAAGGCTGCCGACGAGCGGATCGCATCGGTGTTTGCTTGGCGATACGCAGCCGACACGGCCGCGATGCGGTCGCGCTCTCTATCTTCAGCGGTGAACGCCTTGATAGTTGCTAACCCTGCGAGGTTGGCCGAAAGCGCACCCGACAAGTCTGCGACAGCAGACCGAACGTTCATATAGAGCGGCTCGAGTCGCCGTTGAAAGAACAGCGACCCGATGACAATCACCGGAATTGGAAGGAACGCGAAAAGCAGCAGCTGCCAGGACGCCACCGCGAAGACGGCGCCGACCAGGATGATGTTCAGGCTGATCTGCAAAATGGCCGGCGCCCCGACGTCCAGAAACCGTTCGAGCTGGTTGACGTCGTCGTTCAGTGTGGCGAGGGTCGCACCTGAGGGGCGCCGCTCGTGCCATCCCATGTCTAGGTGTTGCACATGGTCGTACGCGTCAACCCGTAAGTCGTGTTCTACCCCTTGCGCAAGGCCACGAAAGAGGACGTCGGCCACGTACTCCGAAACCGACTCGACAATCCAGACAACAACGTTGATGACGGCGAGCCAAGCCAGCTGTGCGTATCGCGACTCCACATCGAGCAGCGAGGCTATGAACGAGTCGTCGCCGCGAACCACGACATCGACGGCAGCACCGATGAGAATCTCCGGCATCACGTCCGCGACTTTGTTGATGCTGGACGCTGCGATCGCGGCGATGAACCGGCCGCGGTAGTTGCGGTATCGGTGCCACAGCGCACGCAATGGCTGATCGGGTCTTGACGAAAGATGTGGCACGAGTTTCCTTGCGGTGGTAGACGCCAGGCGGGGTTGGGACCCCCGATCCTTCCGTATTCCGTATTCCGAGTGCCGTATGTGGTGTGGCCCTGGGGCGGACTTAAGCGGAGAGACCTCCCCGGCTCACCAGTGCGGATGATCTCGGACATAGATCCAGTCGAGGGGCATTTGGTGCCTCAATTCGTCGCTAAAGGGACACCCCCGGTAGCGGTGGGGCGCCATCCGGGTGCAGTTCCGGAAAAAGGCTCGCGTAACAATGCTCGAGTGCGTCAAGGTGCCCAGGATGTCTGACGACACCCCAAGTGTGATTCGGGCTGAGCCCCCCTCACCGGACGATGCTGCCCAGGAGCAAGCCGTCCGGTCGACCTTGCCTGCCATCTCAGCGTTCCTCGCGGCCGGAATGGTGGGGGCCGCCATCGTGGGGTTCCTCGCCAATCAAGTGGTGGCCGCCACGGCAGCCTCCGTGGCCGCGGGTGCCCTCGCTGCTCTCAGCGTCGTCGCGTTCACTCGGCGACAGGATCTGCCAAACCCGGACATCGTCGCGGTCGGCGTCATTTTGACGGTGGCTGCCGTGGGGGTCGCCGGCCTGGTTTCCAGTGACGTTGTTGAGTGGTCGCTGCCGGTGCTCGTCGCGCTGGCCGCCGCAGGATCCGCGCTTTTAACGCTGCGCTGGCTGGTGGCGTCGGTCTACACCGTGTGGGTGGCCTGGCTCGCCGGGCTGGCGGCGGCTGACCTCGATCGTTGGCCGGTTGCTTGGCTGATTGCTGCGCTCACCATCACCGCCATGGGTGCGGTCTCCAGTGTGAGTCGGCGCAACCTCACCTCAGAGCTTTCCGACATCTCGAGCACCGCCGAGCAAGCAGCCGTGCGCGATCCGCTCACTGGTCTGGTGAACCGACGCGGGTTGTCGCTTCTTGGTCAGCAGATCGTGGAGGCCGCTCGTCGCACTGGCGATGCGGTGCACTGCGTCTACATCGACATCGACCAGCTTCGTCATGTCAACGAATCGCTCTCACGAGAAAGCGGCGACGAAGTGGTGGTTGCCGTGTCGGACGCGTTGCGTTCGGTCACGCGTGGCACCGACATCGTCGCCCGGTGGGGTGGCGACGAGTTCTGCATCATTGGGCCAGGCCCGGGAATGTCACCCGTCGAGCTTGAGCGACGCATCCGCGAACGCATCCTGTTGAGCCCACCGGTGGCCATCGACATCTGGGATCCGAAGGTCTGTGCGGGTGGCGCAATGCTTGCGCCATGGGACAGCGGCAGCCTGGATACCTTGCTCGGCAAGGCCGACCAGGAGATGTATCTGCGGCGCGCGCTCCGCCGGGGTGGACCACGCAATCGCCGTGCTTCGTCGGAGCCGGCTACTGAAGATCAGCAACCCAACTCCTGACCCGTAGGTTGCGCAAGCCTCCTTTGCGGTTCCTCGCTGGCCCCCCTGCGGTAACCTGAGTACATGCGATCACAGTTGCTTATCGGGCCGCGCTGACCCTCCCGATGCCCCCGGCATCCCTTCAGCGCGGCGGCCCCTCTTTGCGCATGACGTGCGCGAGGGGCTTTTTGGTGTCCAAGGCAGCCCACGAGCGAGGATTGTGATGAGCGAGCAGAGCGAGCAGAGCGACACAGGCTACGAGGGAAGTGCACCTGCGCCCGAGATGTACGACATCTTCGGCGTGCAGGAGAAATGGCTGCCGGTCTGGGACGAGCTTGCGATGTTTCGTTCGGGAAGGCCTGATGACACCCGACCCAAGAAGTACGTGCTCGACATGTTTCCCTACCCCTCCGGTGACCTCCACATGGGACATGCCGAAGCGTACGCACTGGGCGATGTCGTTGCGCGCTACTGGGTGCAGCAGGGCTTCAACGTATTGCACCCCATCGGTTGGGACGCCTTCGGCTTGCCGGCTGAGAACGCTGCCATCAAACGAGGTGTCGACCCGGCTAGGTGGACGTACGACAACATCGCGACTCAAAAAGCGTCGATGCGGCGTTACGCCTGCTCATTCGACTGGGACCGTATCCTCAATACCTGCGACCCGGAGTTTTACCACTGGAACCAGTGGTTGTTCCTGCGCATGTTCGAGAAGGGCTTGGCGTACCGCAAGCCTTCGCAGGTCAACTGGTGCCCCAAAGACCTCACCGTGCTGGCGAACGAGCAAGTCGTTGACGGGCGCTGTGAGCGCTGCGACACGCCAGTCACAAAGAAGAAGCTGACCCAGTGGTACTTCCGCATCACTGACTATGCGGAGCGGCTGCTCGACGACATGCAACTGCTTGAAGGCAAGTGGCCCGAGAAGGTGCTGCTAATGCAGCGCAACTGGATCGGCCGTTCAACGGGTGCAGATATCTCGTTTGAGATCGAGGGTCGCGGCGAGCCGGTCACCGTGTACACCACTCGACCGGACACCTTGTTCGGTGCGACATTCTTCGTCGTTGCCGCCGACTCCGACCTGGCCACGGAGCTGGTGACCGGGTCATCAACAGACGTGCAGGCCGAGTTCACGACCTACCTGGAGCGCGTCCGTCAAACCAGCGAAGTCGACCGGCTGTCTACCGAGCGCGAAAAGACCGGAGTCTTCCTGCAGCGCTACGCGGTGAACCCAGTAAACGGTGAGCGGCTGCCCATCTACGCTGCCGACTACGTGTTGTCCGACTACGGGCACGGCGCCATCATGGCTGTTCCTGCACACGACCAGCGCGACCTCGACTTTGCGCGTGCATTCAACTTGCCAGTGCGTGTGGTCGTGTCGTCCGAAGAAGAGGACCCGTCGACTTCCTGGGTAGCGACCACGGGGGATGGCGCCCTGATCAACTCCGGTTCGCTCGACGGGCTGAACAAAGAAGACGCCATCGCGCGCATCATCGACCAACTGGAGGGTGACGGCAAAGGCGCCGGCGCCCTCAACTACCGGCTCCGCGACTGGCTGATCTCCCGCCAGCGCTACTGGGGAACTCCCATCCCCATCATTCACTGCCCCGACTGTGGTGAGGTGCCGGTCCCCGACGACCAGTTGCCGGTCTTGCTGCCTCCCGCTGAGGGTCTGGACCTCAAACCCAAAGGCACCTCCCCCCTCGGAGCGGCGACCGACTGGCTGAACGTTCCGTGCCCGACGTGTGAAGGGCCGGCTTGGCGCGATACCGACACGATGGACACCTTCGTCGACTCGTCGTGGTACTTCTTGCGCTACCTGTCGCCAAACTTGGAAACCGCGCCTTTCGACGCTGAACAAGCACGCGAGTGGATGCCCGTTGAGCAGTACGTGGGCGGTGTAACGCATGCCATCTTGCATCTGCTCTACAGCCGCTTCTTCACCAAGGTGCTGCACGACATGGGCCACGTCGACTTCGTCGAGCCGTTTACCCGCCTGTTGAACCAGGGCATGGTGGGTATGGATGGCTCGGCCATGAGTAAGTCTCGCGGAAACGTCGTCAAGCTGTCCGATGAGTTGGTCGTCCACGGTGTGGACGCGATTCGTCTGAGTATGGTGTTCGCTGGCCCTCCAGAAGATGACATTGACTGGGCCGACGTCTCGCCCGGTGGTTCTCGCAAGTTCTTGTCACGCGCTTGGCGGTTGTCCGGTGACGTGACTAGTGACGTGGCAGCGGATCCATCGACCGGCGATCTGGCGCTGCGCAAGGTGACGCACAAAGCCATCCACGAGGGAGCCCACGCCGTTGAGACCATGCGTTTCAACGTGCTTGTTGCGCGCACGATGGAGTTGGTCAACGCGACGCGCAAGGCGATCGACTCCGGTCCTGGCCCCGCAGATCCAGCGGTCCGCGAAGCCACCGAGGCTGTCGCCGTCATGCTGTCCTTAGTGACGCCGTACACGGCGGAGGAAATGTGGTCGCGGTTGGGACATCAGCCATCGGTGGCTCTCGCAGGCTGGCCGACAGTCGATCCCGAGTTGCTCGTCCAAGATGTGGTGACGTGCATCGTCCAAGTAGCGGGCAAGCTGCGAGCCAAACTGGAAGTCTCTCCGTCGGTCACGGAGGCCGAGCTGGAGAAGCTTGCGCTGGCCGACGAAAGCGTGGTTCGGGCTCTCGAAGGTCGCAGCATACGCAAGCTCGTCATCAGGGCGCCGAAGCTCGTGAACGTTGTGCCGGAGTGACGATCCCGCCCTTGCTGGCGTAACGTGCCGAAGATGACCCCGCGCATCGCAGTGGTGACCGATTCCACGGCCTATCTACCGATGGCACAGGCTCGGGCGGCCGACGTCACGGTCGTGCCCGTCCAGGTGGTGATCGGTGGACAATCGATGGCCGAGACAGATGTCTCCTCGGCCGACGTAGCGAGTGCCTTGAAAGACTGGACGCCGGTGAGCACGTCGCGTCCATCACCAGAAACGTTCATTGAGGCTTACATGCGCGCAGAACACGAAGGGGTTACGGGGATCGTTTCGGTGCACTTGTCAGGGGAGATGTCGGCGACTGTTGAGTCTGCCGAACTAGCCTCCAAGGAAGTATCTATTCCGGTACGTGTTGTCGACAGTCGGTCGATCGGGATGGGGCTTGGCTTTCCTGTTCTGGCAGCAGCGCAAGCGGCTCAGACCGGCGCTGATCTCCACGTGGTCGAACAGATTGCTAGGGATCGATGTGAGCGCTCAACAGTGTTGTTCTACGTCGATACGTTGGAGTATCTGCGGCGCGGCGGACGAATCGGTAAGGC
>Ga0190272_10001227_pt1 | contig 12397 bp, 12 predicted proteins | sample Popmic504T_FD_133746 | JGI IMG/M metagenome (GOLD analysis project Ga0190272, IMG submission 133746) | Populus adjacent soil microbial communities from riparian zone of Shoshone River, Wyoming, USA - 504 T | ecosystem: Environmental > Terrestrial > Soil > Riparian zone | place: USA: Wyoming...
CGCGGCGCGGTCGTCGACGTGGTGGTCGACATCCGCCGCGAGTCGCCGACGTTCGGCCAGTGGGAGGCGTTCGAGCTCGACGACGAGCGGCTGCTCCAGATCTTCGTACCGGTCGGCTTCGCGCACGGGTTCTGCGTCACGAGCGAGGTCGCCGACGTCGTCTACAAGTGCTCGTCCTACTACGACGGCGACGTCGAGCGCGGCATCCGCTACGACGATCCCGACGTCGGGATCGCCTGGCCCGAGGGGCTCGAGCTGCACCCCTCGGAGCGCGACGGCGCGGCGCCGCTGCTGCGCGACGCCGCGCCAGAGATTCCCTTCTAGGACTTCACGAACGGCGCGACGGCCTTCAGCACCTGCTGCTGGGTCAGCGTCGGGTCGAAGGCGTTCGGGGCCGGCGGCTCGTTGCGCGCCAAGCGGATGCGCGCTGCGTGACGTGCCTCGACCTGGACGATCGAACCCGCGGTCGCGAGCAGCTCCTTCGACTTGATCGCCGGCGCCGCGCCGTCGTAGGCGGCCACACCGGTGTCCTCGAGCGTCTGCGCAAGCTTCAGGAACGCCGCCTCGTCGGAGAACGGGAACTCGACCATCGGGGCCGTCACCGGCTTGCCGCCGAGGCTATCGATCGTCTTCTCGAGCGCGGCGACGTGCTCGTTCTCGTCGCCGAGAATCGTCTGTGCGAACTCGGTGGTCTCGCTGCCCAGGTCGACCTCGTCGAGCGCGCGCTCGTAGAACGCCGCCTCGAGGTACTCGAGCGTCAACGCGAAGTTGAGGATCTCGATGTCGCCGTCGCCCATCTGGGCGAACGCGCGGCGGACCAGCGGCCCGGCCGCGATCGCCCCGTAGAGCGCCGCCGCGCCGAGCGCTCCGCGGGCGATCAACGCCCCGCGGCTGAGTGGCTCGAACTCGATGGCCGCCAGCTCGGGCGCCGCCGGCTGAGCTGCTGTCGCTGTCTGGTGCTGTCCCATGTTCGCCTCGCTCTCGTGTGTGAGGTGGTTGCTCATCGTCGCCGCTCAGCCGACGAGAAACGGTTGGACGGAGTCGAGCACCGTCGCCGCGTCGGCCGGCTTCGCGAAGGCCCCGTCGGGGACGAACGACTGCTCGGTAAGGGTGTTCAGGGCCGCCGCGTGGCGGCCCTCGACGGCGTGGATCGCGAGTGCGGCCGCGAGCACCGCGGCGCTCTCGATCCGCGGCGCCTGGCCGAGGTAGGCGGCGGCGCCGAGGTTCTCGACGGTCGCCGCCAGCTCGAGCACCGACTGCGCGTCGTCGAGCGGGAACTTCGTCTTCGGCTTCGGCGCGGGCTTCGCGCCAAGCTTGCGAACGGTCTGGGTCAGCGCCGCGACGTGGGCGGCCTCGTCCTTGCCGAACGTCTGGATGAGCGCGAGCTGGTCGCCCTTGAACAGCCCGCTCTCGATCACGTCGCTGTAGAAGTCGTCCTCGATGTACTCGAGCGTCAGGGCGTAGTTGAGGATGCCGATGTCGCCCTTGCCGAATTGGGCGATGGCGTCGTTCGACCTCGACATCTCGGTAGTCGTCGTCGACATGTCGTCGCTGCTGGCACTCGAGCCGCTGTCGTCGTCGCCACAGGCGACGAGCAGTGCTGAGATCGCCGTGGTGCCACCGGCCGCCGCCACGAAGCGCCTGCGCGAAATCGGATCTCGGGTCAGGCGCGTCAGGGCGCTGTCCTGCTCTTCGGGCGTGGTGGTGTCACTCATCGCCGTCTCCTGGGTTCGGGTTGTCCCTGTCAACGAGACCCGGCGGGCGATCGGATCAGTATTCGCCGTGATTGATCCGAGTCGTCCGCGGGGACGAATACAAGCCGGGGACGGCTGTCGTTTTCCGACAGTTTTCGCCTTGCCATGGGAACCTTGCGATGACACGCACCAGCGCCGCGCGCCTCGCCGACGAGGAGCTGATGGTGCTCGTCCAGGACGGCGACTCGGAGGCGGTCGAGGTGCTCTACGAACGCCACGGCGGTCCGGCCTACTCGCTCGCCCACCGCATCATGGGCGAGCGTCAAGCGGCTGAGGACGTCACCCAGGAGGCGTTCCTGTCTGTCTGGCGCACGAGCGCCAGCTACGACGCGGCCCGCGGCAGCGTGCGCTCGTGGTTGTTGCAGATCGTCCGCAACCGCGCGATCGACGCGCTGCGCCGTTCCTCAGTCCGCGGCGGCCGGCTCGACTACGACGACGACGGGTTGCTCGAGGTCCAGGAGGCGCCCGAGCAGACCGAGGCCGAGGTCTCGCGCCGCGAGCGCGCGGCCCACGTCCGCGGCGCCCTGAAGGACCTGCCGCACGACCAAGCCCAGGTGCTCGCCCTCGCCTACTACGCCGGCTTCACCCACAGCGAAATCTCCGAGCTGCTCGGCATGCCGCTCGGAACCGTCAAGGGCCGGATGCGGCTCGGCCTCCAGAAAGTGCGCGCCAACCTCGGGGAGCTGATCGCATGACCGTCACCGAGCACATGCCCTGGGAGGACGAGCGCGCCGCCTACCTGCTCGACGCGCTCGACGAGCGGGAGCGGACCGAGTTCGAAACCCACCTCGCCGGCTGCGACCGCTGCCGCGCCGAGCTCCGCTGGCTCCAACCGGCCGTCGACGTCCTGCCCGCCTCGGTCGAGCAGATCGAGCCGCCCGCAGAGCTGCGCAACCGGATTCTCGGTGCGATCGAGGCCGACGCCGGCCCCGCAAAGGCGTCGCGCGCACGCCCCACCAAGCCGCCTTTCTGGTCGCGCGTCTCCTCGCGTGCCGCGCTCACCGGCGTCGCGGCCGTTGTGGCGCTCGCGGTCGGCATCGCCGGCGGCTACGCCCTCCGCGGCGACTCCGACAGCTCCCAGACCATCGCCACCACGGTCCCGGTCGAGCCGACCGCCCCCTCGATCCGCGCCGCCGCCAACATCGTCCGCCACGACGACACCTACACCCTCGACGTCAGCCACATGCCCGACCTCCGCCCCGGCGACGTCTACCAAGTCTGGATGCGCAACGGCAAGCAGCTCCAGCCCTCGATCCTCTTCGTCCCCTCCCGCGACGGCACAGCCAAGCTCGTCCTCCCCGCCCAAACCGGCGCCGCCGACGAGATGCTCGTCACCCGCGAGCCCAGCGGCGGCAGCCAAGAACCCACTTCGGCCCCGCTGGTCTCGGCGACGCTGCAGTAGCCGGTCAGGCGGGGAGTCGCTCGCCTGCAGCTGCCTGATGCTCCACGACAGCGTCGTGGCCCAGCGCGAACGCAACTCCTTCACACGCCAACTGACGGACCTCCCCAAAAGTCGCACCAGCCACCGACCAGCCAACCAGATCCGGGGACTCCGCCCACCAGCCGTCCGGCTCGTGGCGATAGATGACGTGAACCGTAGTCATGACATTCACAGTAGCCCCCTCGCTTCGTCCTCGGCAAGCCCGATGTCCCTTGTCAGGATCTTACGAACGAGCCCACTCGGGATCGTCGCGCGATCGTGAAAGGCGAACGTCAACGGTGGACGGCCAGGCGCCTCCATCCGCCGATGAGACCCAGTCCGCCTAACCGTCCGATAGCGGAGTGGCTCACGTTCGAGCACAGCCAAGAGACGTCTCGCCTTCACGCTCGGAAACCGCACGTCGCCCATGCCCTGGACCTTCGGCGATCCAGACCCACATCAGGCACCCGCCCTGCGACAACTTGGCGTGGTCCGGGAGCTGACGTCGGAGCACCGCCGATCCAGAAAAGTGGGCCGACCAGGACTCGAACCTGGGACCAAGGGATTATGAGTGGTGCCAAACAAGGTCCAGAACGGTCGTCTTGGCTCTAGGCCGTCTGGTCGGGTCAAGCTGGTTCTGGACATATCTGACGAGTTGGGGACACGGTTTGGGACAGCGACGCACCCCATGCCCGGAGGACCACAGCATATCGTCTTGATTGGCGCATCTTGCTCCAACAGAGACCTGGCTCACCCCAGCCAGGTCTTGAGATCGATCTGAGCGATCATCGGAGTGGGAGCGACGAACGTACCGCGAATCATCGTGGCGTCGGGTAGCTGCTCCTCCACGAGCCGCTGCAGGGCGGTGTCTACGACGTTGAACTGATTACTCCGCCCCCTCCTGTCCGAGCGAACCACCACCCCAACCCTGATACCAGGGCGCGCGTTCGCGTCCTGAATCAATCGCAGCAACGGAGGGTCGTGGAGGGAGTGCCCCAGCACGAGTACGTGTGTGGCTTCGCCCACAGTGTCTCCGCGTAGCACCTGCCACAGATCCCGAGTTGCTCCCTCCGCTGGGTCTTTATCCGGATCCGGATAAAGGACCGCGGGCCGCCCCAAGCTCTCATTAAGTCCTCGATCCTTCGGGTGGCCTACTACGCTGCCGTCCTCCTCTCGGTACCAGCCCACCGCCCCGTGCAGATGCAGCAAAGCGGGTCTGACCCACGGCTCGATCTTGTCCGCGCTCAAGGTCTTCGTCTCCCACTCCTCGCCGCGAAACCCTAGATCTGGACTGGCACCTAGCATCCGCAGCGCCATCTCTAGCGACGGATCGTAGTTCGTAGTCGCGCACATCAACTGAAACTTTCCAAGGCCCCCGAGTTGATCAAACAGCCATCCGTAGGCCGCCTTAGCTTTCGACGGATCGATCTTGTCCGACCCGAATACCGCTAGGAGCGTCTCGTCGACAATGCGCAGGATGCTCTCGAGGTGCTGGGCCTCGAACTTCCACTGCTTTTGTTGGTGGGAGGAACGAATCTGAGGACCTGAGGGGGTTGGATGCCCAAGACTGGAGAACCGGCTGTTTAACGACCGGCTGTCTCGCCACCGAAACAACAGGCCCAAGGCTTTCTCGAACTCAGGGCCGCTCATCTCCTCCTCAAGAAGGATTGCGCTCGCGATTCCGGCTTGCTCGGCGTTCAGCGCTTGGTACAGCGCCCGGCTCAGACCAGGCATCATCGGCAGATCTTCGTCCTGCCCTAGCTTGGCACTCGCACCAGCCCCCGTGATGAGAAGCACCTTCACGTCTGATTGCGTCCCCTCCGCCTGATCCACTACAACCGATCTCCCACTTCATTCACTTGGTCCGCACTCCTGCAGCCCAGAACCTCCGGGCGGCGACCCTACGTGGAAGTCCAGACGGACAACGGGCAGGACCACTATGCCGCAGCGCGTCGGCGCTCGTGCCAAGTCTCTAGAACAAACTCCGACACGGTCCGCGCCGCATTGGCCGCTAGTCGTCCGTGCCGCGCCAATGCCGGACTCGACTCGGTACGACCGTGCCCAAGGCCCAACTCGTTCCGCAACTCCGCCAGGCTCTGCACGGCAGTTGCAAGGTTCTGAAGAACCTTATGCGCCGCTTGACTGCCCTTGGCGCTCCCGGCACAGCATCACGCGTGAGACCGAGTTCCACAGCGACCAGTTTGTAGAGCTCGGTGAGATTCGCGCGTCGTTCGTAGGCCACGCCATAGTCGTCCAGAACAAACTTGAGGGTGCTCTCCGTCAACTCCTTGGCCGCGCCGATCGCTGCTGCTGGATCAGCCGCGATACCCGCCTCGATGCGAGTCAAGTGATCCAGCAACACCCTCGGCTCCCCGAGGCGATCAAAGCGCTCAACCTGCAATATGGGGGCTGCCGCTCCAAGCACGAGATTTGAATCGTCATCGATAGGCGCGCCGTCACGCTGCAACGAGCGAACTAATGCGCGGGCGTCATCAACAAGTGGATCCTCGCTGGCCGCTTGCGCATCGAACGAGGGGCCACGCCAGCCCCAGTCCTCGATCCCATCGAGATATACCCGCAGCAACCGTTGATTGACAGCAGGATCATCCAGATCGATGCCGTGCTCGGCCGCAGCACAAACTGATCGCCGCTGGCCTCCCATCTCCGGCTCAAAGTCCGTTGGCAAGTCGAAGCCGTGATCGGCGTAAACCTGCTCGATGGTACGAACAGTTCCCCAACCGGCACATAGGTCGGAAAACTTTCCTCGGCTGCGTCGGGAAATCTTCACCGGACAAGGGTAGACATGCCACCCGTCCTCCCGAATCACCCTACCAATTGCCCCACCCCTCCGGTTGGTAGGGCAGCCGGATTTTTTTGGCTCTAGCAAGCGGCGTGGCACGTCTCGCTCGATCCGACCCCGCCCTCCCATGATGCATTTTGGAAGGGGTAGGAGGGCGGGGTCGGATCGAGCGAGACGGATAGGTAGGGATCGGTGTTCGGAACGGCTGCGGGATGAGGCGAGCAGCAAGGCAATGGCTGGGCGAAGGACGGGTGCGGGACGTGACGGCGAGAGATGAACGGCAGGCAGTGAGGGTGGGCAAGCGGTGGTGGTCGACGGGAGCGGGCTGACGGTGTGTAGGCGCGTCGCGGGGCGCAGGCGGGAGGAGCCTGCGCCCCGCGACAGCGGCTCAGCCGCCCTTAGGTGGCGGGGCGCGGTGCTCGATCACATCGCGTGCGAACGGGACGATCTCGGCGAGCACCTGCGCCAGGACGACCGGGTCCGACGCTGCGCGGACCAGGCCCGCCAGCACGTCAGCGATCCACTGCTCAGCCGTCTCGATACCGAACCGCTCAGCGAGACAGACAAGGCACTCGTGGGCGCTGACGTCCTTGTTCAACTCGCCGCCGCAGGTCAGGCAAGCGGCCGACTCGCCGTGCGGGCGGCCGACCTTGCGCTCAGCGTGGCGGTCGAGCCAGGCCCGGAACTCCGGGCGATCGACGAGGGGCATCTTGGTACCTCCTTGGTTGGAGGCGACCGGGCCAAGACAGCGAGAAGCACCGCGACGGCGATACCGTGCGGGCGCGTCCGGGTCTTGGCTCGGGCGCCACGCCCCCGGCCTGCGCAAACAGGTGCGGGGGCACTTTTCTATGGGACGCCAGCCAACCTAGACGGCGAATGCAGAAATGACAAGGGACTGGGCGGGCCTGTTACTGAGCCGTCACACGCCCGGGTCGTCAAAGGCCGCAGCGAGACGCTTGGCGGCGTCGCGCCGGGGCTTGTAGGAGAGGTACTTCTGAGTCGTCTGGATGTCGGCATGGCCCATCCACTCCATGACCTCACGGGGATCGGCGGCGCGGATCGCGTGGGTGCCGAAGGTGTGGCGCAGATCGTGGAAGCGCAGCTCGCGCAGGCCGGCGGCGCGCAGCGCGGCCTTGTAGCGCTCGCTCAACGACTTGTAGCCGAGGTGCCTACCGACGGGATCGCAGAAGACGAGATCCTGCTGCCCGACGAAGCGGGCTCGGCCGCGCTGCTGGGTGAGTGCCTGCGCAACGTCGTCCATCATCGGGACGGCCCGGTCACGTCCGCTCTTGGGTGTCCCCTCCACCCCGTTGCCCCAGGTGCGCCGGACGCGGATCGTCGCGGCGGCGAAGTCCACGTCCTCCCAGCGCAGCGCAAGCAGCTCGCCCAGGCGCAGGCCGGTGAAGGCGGCGGTGAGATAGAGGACGCCGTCCTGGTCGTTTACGGCAGCACCCACCAGCGCCATGACCTCGCCACGTGAGAAGACGTCAATGCCAGCGCGACGAGGCAGCCGCGGGCGCTCGACGGTCGTCAGCGGGTTCCTTGGTAGCCCGTGGACCTTCATCGCCCGCTTGAAGATCGAGTGCAGGGCAACGAGGTACTTCTGGAGCGTTCGGTTCGACAAGTCGCGCCGGGCGGCGAAGTCGCCCTTCCAGCGCTCGAAGAACTCCGCCGTGAACTCCTCGACCAGCTTGTCGCCGAACTCGCCGTTGAGGACGTTGACCTCGACCGCGTAGCCGACGAGCGTGGAGGGCTTAACGGCGCGGTCGCGCTCGCTGTAGACCAGCCACTCAGCGGCGGCCTCCGCGAACGTGGTGCCCGTGCGGACCATGCCGGCCAACTCGCCGCGCCGCGCGTCGGCCAGCGTCGTGTCCAGCCACTCCTGGGCGAGCGCTTTCGTGAAGTAGCCCGCCGCTGGCCTGCCACGGCGTGTCCATGCCGGCCCGAGCTTCTTCTGTACCTGGCGACCGTCGGGTAGCCGGTACTTGGCGAACCAGACCGGCCCGCGCTTGCGCTCGACCCGAAAGACGTGGCCGCTGACCGGCCGGTTGAACGACGCCCTCATGTCCCCGACTCTCGGCAATCTCGGGACACATTGGGGACACGCTTTGCGACAGCTCCGTCACAGCCGACGCATAAACCGCGTGCTAGAGCGGTTTGCGAAGTGGGCCGACCAGGACTCGAACCTGGGACCAAGGGATTATGAGTCCCGTGCTCTAACCAACTGAGCTACCGGCCCTTCGATGGCCCATCCTAGGTCGTTCTGCCGTCCTTGGGGAGCGGCATGATGCGGGGCGATGACGGCGCTATGGGTTGGTGTGGCCGGGATGGGCGGCGTGTTGGCGCGCTATGCGCTGTCGACGCCGTTCCATGGGACGACGCTGCCGTGGGTGACGGTGGCGATCAACGTCGCCGGGTCGTTCCTGCTCGGCGTGCTCGTGACGGCGGATGGACTGTCGGGTGAGTTGCGGACGGCGCTCGGCGTCGGCTTCCTCGGCGGGTTCACGACCTTCTCGGCGTTCTCCGTCCAGGTCGTGCTCGACGTGGATGCCGGTGAGCCGGGACGGGCGCTGCTCTACGTGGCGGCCTCGCTCGTGCTCGGAATCGCCGCCGCGACCGCGGGGTACGTGCTCGGCCGCGCGGCTTTCTAGCTCGTGCGGACGGCCTTGTCGATCGCGGCGTCGAGCTCCTTCACGCTGAAGGCCCCCTCGTACCGGGCCACGATGCGACCGCTCGCATCGACGACGAACACCCAGGGCTCGGTCGGCAGCTCGTAGGCGGCGACCGGCGGCCGCAGGCCCTTGTCGAGCTGGTTGTCGACGTAGATCTCCTGGTGGACGAAGGCGATGTCGTCGCCGCGCTCGGCCTTGGCCTGCTCGGTGAGGTCGATCACCGGGCCGCAGACGCGGCTCTGGCAGAGCGCGGCGGTGGCGAACAGGAGCACGGTCGGCTTCTTGCCGACGACGTCGGCGAAGTCGACGTCATGCATCGACGACGCCGGCCGGCGAGTGTCGAGGCTCTCGAGGTTGCCGTTCGCGCTGGCCACGGTGTCGGTGTTGACGACCGGCGCCTTGTCGCCCACGTCGGGCATTTGACTGCCCTTGGTCACGGTCAGCGCACCGCCCGACGGCGTCGCCGCGACGATGCGGCCGTCGAGGCGCGTGAGGCCCAATATCTCGTAGCGGCCGGCCTTCGGCAGGTCGATGTCGGCGACATAGAGCGAGTTGGCCGCGTCCTTGTCCTCGGCGACCGTCCGGCTCTGGAACTGCGGCTTGACGTTCATCTGCTCGAAGCGTGCCGGGATCGGACCCTCTACGGGCCCACCGCCGACCGGCGCCACGTAGAGCACGACGGCCGCGTCGGCGATCTGCGCGCGCGCACGGTTGAACAGTGCGAAGCCAAAGCGGTTCTCACCCGGCTGGAACTGGGAGACCGAGGCGGCGATCACCGGACCCGAAGACCCGACGTTCGCGAGCAGGTCGCGCAGCGTCTTGCCCTTGGGCGAGGGGAACTCCTCAGGCTTGGCAGGCTCCGGCGGCGGGGTGCTGACGACGTTGGAGTCGCCCGAATCGCCGCAGGCGGCAACGCCGAGCGCAAGTGCCCCTACGACAAGCCATGCAGCCGCCAGACGCGATCCCAGCCTCACTAGACAGAACATATGGGACAGGGGCTTATCGCGTGCCGGTTCGGCGTAAGGCTTAACGCCAATTTCAAATAGGCGCCGGCGTCTTTGCCCCGCTAGGGCGGTGCTACCGGCTGAGAACCGCGTCGGCGTCGACTTCCACGTCGACGTCGAGCTCGCGCGGATCGAGGCGCTCGTAAGGCTCGACCACATGCTCCTCGCGGCGCAGTCGCGACCGCAGCGCGCGTCGGTGCTCGGCGATCGCACGCGCGAGCGCACCCGGAGCGGTCACGTGCTGGTCGGCGATGCTCGCTTCGAGCATCGTCCGCAGCGCGGTCAGCTCGCCCTCGGTCGCCGGACGGGCCTGCTTGCCGGCCCGCGCATAGCGATCCCAGGCGCGCGCGAACGCCGCGTAGTCGGTGCGTCCGCCGTTGCGGTGCGCGGCGAGCATCGGGCAGACCCCACCGCCGGGCATCGCGTAGGCGCCGACGACGATCGGATTACGCTCGAGCGCATCGAGCATCGCGCGGCGCGTATCGAGCGGCATCGCGTCGATCGCGTTGCGCAACTCACGCGCTGGGCGCAACGACCTCATTCCGCTGATGTCCTGGTGACCGGTGGCATACGATGCCGCGTGGCGACCGCACGAGAGTAGGGCGCGTCGTCGGCGACTTCAAGGTCGTCCCTGTGGTTGAAAGGAGACTTGCATGCGGTTGGGTCTGCACGTTGGGTACTGGGGACTTGGATTGACGGCCGAGCAGCAGCTCGAGATCGTCAAGGAGGCCGAGTCGGCCGGCTTCGACTCCGTGTGGGCGGCGGAGGCCTACGGCTCCGATACCGCGACCGTGCTGGCGTGGCTCGCGTCGCAGACCGAGCGGATCAAGATCGGCTCGTCGATCTTCCAGATGCCGGCGCGCACCCCCGCCATGACCGCGATGACCGCCGCGACGCTCGACCAGCTCTCCAACGGCCGGATGCTGCTCGGCATCGGCTCCTCCGGCCCGCAGGTAGCCGAGGGCTGGCACGGCCAGCCGTTCGGCCGGCAGCTGCAGCGGACGCGCGAGTACGTCGAGATCTTGCGCAAGGCGCTGGCCCGCGAGCGGCTCGAGTACAAGGGCGAGCTTTACGAGCTGCCGCTCCCCGACGGCCCGGGCAAGGCGCTGAAGCTGATGATCGCGCCGGTCCAGGAGCGGATGCCGATCTACATCGCCGCGATCGGCCCGAAGAACACGACGCTGACCGGCGAGATCGCCGACGGCTGGCTGCCGACCTTCTTCTCCCCCGAGCACGTCGCCGAGTTCCGCACGCTGCTCGAGGAGGGCGCCGCGCGCGCCGGCAACGGCAAGAAGATCGACGAGTCGTTCGACATCGCGCCGAACGTCAACCTCTGCATCGACGACGACATCGACAAGGCTCGTGACGCGGTACGGCCGCTGCTGGCGCTGTATGTCGGCGGCATGGGCTCGCGCAAGAAGAACTTCTACAACTCGCTCGTCCAGCGCTACGGCTTCGAGGATGCCGCCAAGGAGGTCCAGGACCTCTACCTAGACGGCAAGAAGGACGAGGCCGCCGCCGCGCTGCCCGCCGAGCTGATCGACCGCACGTCGCTGGTCGGCCCGAAGGAGCGCGTCAAGGAGCGGCTCGAGGTCTACCGCCAGGCGGGCGTAGGGACGCTCGTGGCGACGCCGACGGTCTTCGATCCGGAGTCGCGCAGGCGGATGATCCGCGAGATCGCGGAGATGGTCTGAGCCATCGCTTCCTGATCACAGCCTTCGGCGATCCGGGGCATGCGTTCCCCGCGATCGCCTTGGGCAAGGCGCTGGTGGGACGCGGCCACGCGGTGTGCCTGCAGACGTGGAAGCGCTGGGCCGAGGACGTCGAGCGCGAGGGGATCGAGTTCGCGCCGGCGCCGGAGTACTCGGTCTTCGCGACCGGGCGTGGCCTGAGCCCCTACGAAGCGGCGGTCGAGGCGACGCGCGAAACCGTGCCGCTGATCGAGTCCTTTGGCGCCGACGTGGTGGTCGGGGACATCCTGACCGCGGTCGGCGGCCTGTCGGCGGGCGTTGCGGGACGGCCGTTCGCGACCCTGATCCCCCACGTCCTGCCGACGTCCGAGGCCGGCCTTCCCCCCTATTCGATCGGCGCGCGGCTCCCGCGCACGCGCTTCGGCCGCGACGGCTGGGGCGTGCTGCAGCCGCTGCTGCGGCGGGGCGAGGAGCGGGGGCGCGACGAGCTCAACGCGGCGCGCGCGCAGGTCGGGCTGCCGGCGCTCGACTACACCCACAACGGGATCTCGCGCGATCTCGCCTTGGTAGCGACCTTTCCGCAGCTCGAGTACCCCCGGCGCGAATGGAATCCGGCCTTCGAGGTGACGGGCCCGCTGCTCTGGGAGCGGCCGGCGGAGGAGGTCGAGCTGCCGCAGGGCGACGCGCCGCTGGTGCTGATTGCGCCAAGCACCTCACAGGATCCGGAGGGACGGATGATCGCGGCGGCGTTGGAAGGGCTGCGCGACGAGCCGGTCCGGGTGATCGCGACCACCAACCGGCCGGGGATGGCGCTGCCAGGGCGCGTTCCGGCCAATGCGCGGGTCGTCGACTGGCTGTCCTACTCGCGCACGATGCCGCTCTGTGCGGCGGTCGTCTGCCATGCCGGCCACGGCACGGTCGCGCGAGCGCTGGCCTACGGCGTGCCGGTGGTCGGGGCACCGGCGGCGGGCGACATGGCCGAGAACGCGTCGCGCGTGGCCTGGGCGGGCTGCGGCGTGTCGCTGCCGCGGCGGATGGTCTCGCCGCGCGGGATCC
>Ga0190272_10001228_pt1 | contig 12393 bp, 12 predicted proteins | sample Popmic504T_FD_133746 | JGI IMG/M metagenome (GOLD analysis project Ga0190272, IMG submission 133746) | Populus adjacent soil microbial communities from riparian zone of Shoshone River, Wyoming, USA - 504 T | ecosystem: Environmental > Terrestrial > Soil > Riparian zone | place: USA: Wyoming...
GCGAGTGGGTGCACTTAAACAGGCTGCTTAAACAAAAGCAGATTATTGGCGAGGTTATTGTCGAGGAAGGGTTTGAAAAAGTTTTAGAGCAGTATGTAGGCAAGGAGTGGGAGGAAAGTTTTTTCGCGCTCGCCCACGACGTGCGCGTTATGCCGGCGGGGCTTATGCCCACCACGGTCGAGACCCTTATATTCCGCGACCAAGTGCTCTTCTCCGACTGGGAGCAACTTACAGGTGTCGAGATAGCGAGCAATAGTGTTGTAAAAGCGCTTAAGGGTCTTTTTACAACGCTCCAAAAAGTAAGCCGCCCTATACAAAAGTAAACACTCTTACATTCTATAGAATGTGCGAATGTTGTAAAAAGCAAAAACCCGCGAGGTTATGATGCAGAGCGCGTTCATCCGGCGTCTCCACACACTTCCCCACGGGCTTTGTACCGTTAAGTAAACATGTCGCCTCTAAAGTTGGGATGAAGCCGTAGTTATACCCTGCTGTGCTATCCTAGCGGGATGAAATTGGCGAGCTGGAACGTAAACGGCATACGCGCGGTGGTGCGCAAGGGCGACTTTCAAAAATTTATTAAAGACCACAAGCCCGACGTGCTGTGCCTGCAAGAGACAAAAGCCGAGCGCGGCCAAGCCGTACTCGACCTGCCCGAGTACGAGGAGTTTTGGCACAGTGCCGAAAAAAAAGGCTACAGCGGCACCGCCATATTTGTTAAGAAAGATATCGAGGTTATAGACGAACTGCACGGCCTGCCGGAGGACCTGTGCAAAAAGTACAAGCTGCACGAGGATGGGTACGGCGACCCAAACCGCGAGGGCCGCGTGTTGGCACTCGAGCTCGAGGACTTTTTTGTGGTTACAGTCTACACTCCCAACTCTAAAGATGACCTCTCGCGCATTCCTTTGCGCTACAAACAGTGGGACCCGGCATTTTTGGAGTATGTAGAGCGGCTTAATAATGAAAAGCCCGTAGTATTTTGCGGCGACCTAAACGTGGCGCACACACCAAGCGACCTTGCCAACCCCAAACCCAACGAGGGCAAAAAAGGGTTTACCGCCGAAGAGCGCTCGGGCATCGACAATATAGTAGAGGCCGGCTTCCTCGATACCTTCCGCATTTTTACCCCTACCGGCAACGGCCACTACACCTGGTGGAGCCACTTTGCCCTCTCCCGCGAGCGCAACATTGGCTGGCGCATAGACTACTGGTTTGCATCCAAATCCCTCAAACCCCGACTGAAGCGCTCATATATCCTCCCTGAGGTAATGGGAAGTGATCATTGCCCCGTTATCTTGGAGCTTAAATAGCAAGAACCCGACGCTTGTGGCGCCGGGTTCGAGGATTGCCTGGACACACAGGCATTGGGATTGGTCGTCCCCTGATGCGGCTCCTCAGCCTCGCATGGAGTCTCACTACTGGAGACCCCTCTGGCAATGAGTTCCCCCTATTCTCCGCAGGCCGGACAAGGTGTCCTTGGCGGCGGAGCTTTGGGCAATCAGGTGTGTCCTCCTGACAGGTCGGGCACCACCCCTTCCAAAGAACTCGGTAGCTGTCACAAGTATAGCATGGACAACATTAAAGTCAATGTTTGTAAAAGTAGTTGTTACTTAACTTTACTAAAAAAGCCTATAATCTATATAGGTAAGTCTACTTTTGTAACAAGAACGTGACAAAACTAAAAACAGGGTATATGCTTGGGTTGTGGCTGTAGACTACAAGGCAAGTAGCGAGGTAAGCCGCCAGGCGCTGGTCCAAGCCGGCTTAAACAAGCACGAGGCGGCTGTGTATGAAGCTTTAATACACTATGGACCCCAAAAGGCTACCAAAGTAGCCTTTTTGGCCGGGGTACCCCGGACCCTCAGCTATAAAGTCCTCGACGAGCTGGAAAACAAAGGCTTAGTTGTAAAAAAAGACAAGGCGGGGGCGGTGTCTATATTTACTCCCGCCCACCCTCTTAAGCTCAAAGAGCTGGCCGACAGGCGTGTAGAGGAGGCAAAAGATGCTAAAGGGGCTCTCGAGGGTACCCTAGCCAAGCTCATTTCCGACTTTAATACCGTAGCTGGCTCCCCTGGAGTGAGGATTTTAGAGGGCTTGGCAGGGATAGCCGAGCTGTTCGAGGACGAGCTCAACGAGGCTCAGCCTATACGACTCTTTCGCTCTCCTAAAGATAACAATGTCGAGGGGTTGGATCCCCTCCTACAAAAGCAAATACAGGAACGGGTGAGACTGGGTATTACAAGGCGCGTTATTGGGCCATTAACCCAAAGTACCCAACGAAAAGTCACGGAGACGGACACAATAAGGCTCACTGAGCGGCGCATAGCTCCTGTAGAGAGTTTCGATATCCCTGCACAGATAAGCATCTACGCCAACAAGGTCGCTATTACGTCATTTGATGGCCCGGTTATAACAACAATTATAGAAAATACGGCTATACGGCAGACTTTTGAGATTATCTTTGAGTATATGTGGAAGCTCTCGGAGCCTGAGCATCAAAAAATCTTGGCTACTTTGTCAAAATAAGCCTTATTTACCAACGATAAAGGCCCTACGGTTTGGAGATGTATTTATCCGTAAGGCCTTCGTGTTTTCCGTCAGAGCCTTATGAGCTTTCTTGATTCTTGGGTGTTGATCCTCGGTCATCCAAGTGGACGAGCGGATGGTAAATCCAATTTTTAGAAGGGTGAGGGATTTCCATCCTCCTTCCATGAAGAGAGTTCATAAAGCGACAGCAGGTGTCTATAGCCACCTGTCGGTTTAATTTACTTACAGGGCAAGAAGTTTATTAAACCTGTGTTTTGGAAAGAACTGTGACTTAAACAGTGCTTTCCAAAATCAGGTGGATTTTGTTAGCGGTGTTTTCGTCCTGCCTAAATCCCATACTAAGTCTTTAAAGGACAAAGTAAAGGACAGCAACTGGGGATAACTATTTATATAGGACAAACCTGATATGTCCTTAGTCTACAAAGTGTTTTTTGTGGATGTCCTTTATCTGCGCTTCCTCGGCCTCGGCTTTTTTATCTTTACCCTCCTCCCCAAGCCGGCGTAGCTCCTCTATAGGGAGCTTAAGCATCTCCCCTGCCCTTTGCTCTAAATATTCGGCCGTATTCTTCTTGGGATCATCCAAAACCTCCTCCAAAAGCGCATGCAAAGTCCACCCCACCTTGGGGCCTGGTGTTTCGCGTGTAACCTCCATAAGGCGCTTGCCGTCAATCTTGAGCATCCCCACGCTTATGGGGTCGCGCAAGGCCTCGTCTATCATCGCCTGGTACTTGCGCAGGCGGAACGGCTGCTCTTTTGGCCGCCCTGTGCCTATACGGTCGCAAATGCGGAGGTTTATGAGCTCTTCTATGTGCTCGGGGCCTACATTGCAGATAATCCGGCGCACCGCCGAGAGAGTAATCTTGTCAGGGTCGCTAAAAAACATGTGCCAGCGCACCAGATTGGCCGTCTGCTCTATCGTTTCACGTGGAAACTTGAGGTTTTCGAGTATCTTCCGGGTCATCCTTGCCCCTACTACGTCGTGGCCGTGGAACGTCCAGTCCTTTTTGCCCTCGTCCCATCGGCGGCTCTTGGGCTTGCCCACGTCATGAAACAGAGCGGCAATCCGCACGCTAAAAGGCCAGCCCTTGTCGGCCGCGTGCTGCAAAGAGCGCATGTTGTGCTCAAAAACGTCGTACTTGTGGGCCTGATTTTGGTCGCACCCTATACCCTCCTCGAGCTCGGGGGCAATATGGCGCAGCAGCCCCAGCTTTTGGGCCAACACAAGGGCGTCCATAGGCTTTGGTGAGTTGATTATGCGGACAAACTCCGCCTGTACGCGCTCTTTGGATATTTTGCCCAGTTGGTCGGCAGTTTTCCCTATAGCGGCTAGAGTGTTTTGCTCTATAGCAAAGCTCAGCTCTGCGGCTATGCGTATGGCGCGCAAAAGCCGCAAGGCATCCTCCTCAAACCGGGCCTTTGGCTCCCCTACTGCGCGCAACACGCCGGCCCCAATGTCTTTTACTCCGTCATAAAGGTCAACAAGTTTGCCTTGGCTAGGGCTATAGGCCATCGCGTTGATGGTAAAGTCGCGGCGCTTAAGGTCGTCCTCAATATGTTGGCTAAAAATCACCTCGTCAGGCCGTCTAAAATCGCTGTAGCGACCCTCAAGCCTGTACGGAGTCACCTCTACAACTTTTAAGCTCTCGTCGCTTACAGAGGCTTGTACGACCCCTACGGTACCAAATTCGTTGGTGTAATAAGTTTCCTCAAACAATTTTTGTACCGCCTCGGGCGTGGCGTTGGTGGTAACGTCCCAATCTTTAGGCTTGCGGCCAAGCAGCAAGTCGCGCACGCACCCGCCCACAATGTAGGCCTCATGCCCAGCCCCCTCAAGCGTATCTAGTACGCTCTTAACTTCTGTGGGGATTGAGCTTGGTTTTAGTTCCATGCATCGTGTGCGGTTAGGGAGAATCGAACTCCCGTCTCCTCCTTGGCAAGGAGGTGTTCTACCACTAAACCATAACCGCTTACGGAAAGACTATAGCATGTTTTTACTGGTAGGATAGACTCAGTTGCGCCCGTAGCTCAATGGATAGAGTACTTGGCTTCGAACCAAGGGGTTGGGGGTTCGAATCCCTCCGGGCGCACAAGAAAACGACTTTTATGGGACAGCTAGGGTTTGGGGCTTAGGGAGCTTTGTAGGACAACAAAAAAGCCAATAACTGTGGATAAACTTGGGGACATGTGCATTAAAAGACTGTCTTTGAAGACTTTTTCAGGAAATTTAGATGAATACGTTTCACATGAAACATTAGGGTAAAATAGTTCACATGAAAACTCCTAAAAGACAAGTTGGCGATATAGGCGAGGAGGTAGCCTGTAAATACCTCGAAAATAAGGGTTTTTCGGTTGTCGAGCGCAATTATCTGCGCAAATGGGGCGAAATAGACATAATTGCCCAAAAATCAGCAGGAGGGGCGAAAAGACTATATTTTATCGAGGTCAAGACTGTTACACGTGAACCAGGAGCAGGATATAGGCCAGAGGAGAATGTCCATCCGGCCAAGCTGGCCCGGTTCCATAGAGCTATACAGACCTACCTTATAGACCACAAAGTCCCCGAGGAGGTAGAGTGGCAGGTCGATGTGGCCTGTGTTTATCTAGACATGGCCACACGTAAGGCAAGGGTAGAGGTCCTAGAAAACATCATTCTATAAAAGACACCTAAAGGACATTGGAGTTCTGTGCTACAGTGCATGGGCAAACGGGGCGTCGTATGCCTGTAGTGCGCCTGTGTGGGGTGGAAAATTTAGTCGGGGTATCGTATACCGGTAGTACGCTTGCTTTGGGAGCAAGATGACTCAGTTCGACTCTGAGTACCCCGACTAAGTTTTTCACCGGATGCACGGGGTGCATCCGAGGCCCAAAGGGAGGCTGACCCAGTTCGATTCCCAGCGCCCCGACCAATAATCTATGGATAATCTTAAAAATGTTACTGTCGGAGAGGCGGGGCTAAAAGGTCGTGGGCTATTTACAAAGCGCGATTTTAAGAAAGGAGAAATGGTATTGGGCTGGAATGATAACAATCGGTACCTCTCTGGGTTTGAGACGGGAACTTTATCGGACGACAACAAACGCTATATCGCGATACATAATGGGAAGTATCTTCTAATTGCCGAACCAGAGCGGTACATGAACCATTCTTGTGATCCAAACACCAAGACTGAGAATGGTTTTGATTATGCGCTTAGAGACATAAATGAAGGAGAGGAAATCACGGGAGACTATAACCTTGAGGGTTCTCTGGTGGGTTTTGAATGCAAATGCGGAAGTGACATTTGTCGAAAAGTAATTGATTCTAAGAAAATAGAAAGTTATGAATAGGCTCTTGCTGATCACCAAGCCGCAAAAAGACTACGAACTACTCGATTCGGGTGGCGAGGAAAAGCTCGAGCGATACGGTGCCTATGTTTTGGCACGGCCGGACCCGCAAGCACTTTGGAAGAAGGGTTTAGGGGATAGGGAATGGGGTATAGCTAATGGAAAGTACACCAGAAAGGGGAAAGAAGGGGAGTGGGTAGAAAATAATTTGCCAAAGCAGTGGGAGATAGAGTTTGGAGGTTTAAAGTTTTACGTTAGACCGACTTCTTTTAAACATACAGGTTTGTTCCCGGAACAATTATCTAACTGGGAATGGATTGCCGCGCAAAAACCCAAAACGGTTTTAAATTTGTTTGGCTACACCGGGGGGGCCTCGCTTGCGGCCGCCAAAGCCGGCGCGCAGGTAACGCACGTGGATGCAAGTAAAACAGCGGTGGCCTGGGCGCGCGAAAATGCAAAACTCTCCGGGCTCGAGGATGCGCCGGTGCGCTGGATTGTGGAGGATGTTTTGGTTTATCTTAAGCGCGAGATAAAGCGGGGGAGCAAGTACGACTTAATACTCCTGGACCCGCCGGCGTTTGGGCACGGCCCGGGCGGCGAGTTGTGGAAGATAGAGGAGGACTTTTTGCCGCTTATGGAACTTATCCCGCAGTTGCTGAGCGACAAACCCGTAGGAGTTTTGATAAACGGCTACGCCGCCGGCTACTCGCCGCTTGCATTTGCCTACAATCTCGAGCCTCTCGTAAAAAAGTATGGAGGCAGCATAGAGTACGGCGACCTTACAATAGAGGACAAAAGTGGCCGCGTCCTACCCTGCGGCATCTTCGCCCGCTGGCACGCTTAGTATAGTCGCGAGGCCGCGCCACGAACGTCGGAGACGATATCGACTTTGTGGCCCAATGATTGATACACGGCGCAAAAGTTACGCAACAGCCGCACGATGTCAGGTGTATTTATAAGCACCGCTCTAGCCTTACTCCAATCAGCGAGTATCGCTACGTCACGAAAAATCACAGCCGCTGCATCAGCTTCTATCCACTCGTCGGGTACTACGTGACCTATCCATGTCTCCCACTGTGCCAAACTCTTAACCACTTTTGGGTCGATGGTTAGTCTAAGAAGTTTGTCATAAACTTTTTGCCCGATAACGGACTCGATGATGATGCCATTTTTGTGCGCGCGTCTGTGCCATGCAAGCATAAAATCTATGCCGCCTTGCTTGGCTATTGAGCTTACAGCGGCATTGCCCTCTAGTATTAATACGCGCTCGGTTTTATGGAGCTCAAGCGCAGTGTTGTACATCTCTCGTATCTGGGCTGTGCCTTCTACCACGCGTACGTCACCCGCGACGCTCTCGAGTGAGCCAAGTGTTTTGCGCAAAGGTAGCTCGCCCATGCGCGAGTACCAGCGTTTGCGCTTGCCAGCTATGTTGTAGGCGACAATGTTGCGCTTGCAGAGCTGCGTCAGTGGCCAGTAGATGCTGGTGCGGGGGAGTCTGATGTAGTCGGCTAGCTCCTGCATAGACGCGTCGCCAAGCCTCTCTAGGGCTGCCAAAATAACCTTCTCGCGCTTCGTAAATTCCAAAAGCGCCTGTTCGGCCGGGGTTATTTTCATAGGGCTACTATAATATGACGTACTTTTTCGTCAAATAGAAAAGGAGAGAGTTTAATACATTTGGATAAACAGGGAGAGTCGCCATGAACAAAGACTTGGACGAGAGATTCCTCGATGCGCTCAAGGCTGGGGGCCTGAGTGAGGAGGTCATGGGCATTGTGGCAAGTAACGAGCTTGTTTCGGACGCGTTGGCCCAAGATATAGCCAGGCGGGTCGATAAGCTTGTTCGTGCCATCGAAGGGGCAATCGAGATACATAGATCTGGCAGGGCCGAATCGCCGGTTATGAAGGCAGAAGAGCTGCAAGGAGGTGTTGAAAAACTTCGGCAGAAAGGGCTCAAAGTCACTGACGATAATGTTGCGAAAGAATTAGGCATTCCTCGGCATGTGCTTTTCAGTCGTCTGCGTCGACAACCTGAATTGAGAAGAAAGTATCGCGAGATGAAGGAGGCTGCAAAAAGGAAGACACCCGAGCCATAACTCAAAAATGATAGATTGAAATGCCTATTAGACAAGTTGGGTACAGGGCGGCTTCGGCCGCTCTTTTTATCCACCGATTTGTGTATCTCGAACCCCCTATCTATGTTTGTACTATGAGACAATAGAGGTATGGCTCATCCGGTGTCTATTAGGGAAAAGGTTCTTCAACTGCGGTCTGCTGGTTACTCTTACAACTACATTGTCTCTCAGACAGGGCTTTCAAAAAGCACCTTGAGTGATTGGCTTACAAAGATTCCTTACACTCCTAACCCCGAGACACTTGCTACGATAGGGAAGGCGCTGGCCGCTTCAATTGCGGCAAATGCAAAAATTAAGCAGGCAAGCTTTTCTCTTGCTAAAGAAGAGGCAAAGAGGGACGTGGGCAAACTATCCCGCCGAGATTTGTTTATGTTTGGCTTGGGTTTGTATTTAGGAGAAGGAAGCAAAACCGGAGGCATTACTCGCGTAGTTAACGCAGACCCTAGGGTAATAAGATTTACTATTGCCTGGCTTATGGCCATTGGCCTTTCAAACAAAAATCTCAATATGCGGCTACACTTGTATCCTGACTCTGATGTAAAAAAGAGTACCCAGTTTTGGATGAAAGAGACTGGTCTCACAAAAGAGCAATTTTTAAAACCACAAATCGACTGGCGAAAAGATAAAAAGGCCTATAAGCTGGGGAAACTCCCGTACGGCACGGCTCATCTGGGGGTAAAGAGTTTGGGAGAGAAGAAGCATGGGGTTTTTCTCTCGCGCAAAATTTTGGCTTGGATAGACGAAATGTCTAAGCGAATATAAATGCGGAGTTAGTTTAATGGTAGAACAATAGGTTTCCAACCTATTGGCGGGAGTTCGATTCTCCCACTCCGCACAAGTCAGTTTTGCTATACTACGCGCATGTCTAATAAACAAATCCTCGGGGCACTGGCCGTTTTGGTAATCCTGGCCGTTTTGGTCGGCATGTGGGCTAAACCCAACGCTCCGGCCGAGGCGCCCACGGCAGGGGACAAGAGCACAATTTTGGGCGGCACCCTGGAGTCCGACCAAAACTACCGCTATAAAGAGGTGGGCGCTGGCTATGTTATCGAGGTAGAGTATCCGGCGGCAGTACCATTGCCTACACCCGAGGCAAGCAAAAAAGCGGCGCTCACTATTGAGACGGGGTTGGCCGGGGCTATTGGGGTGTTTAAAGCCGACTTGGCGCAGATGCTCACTACCGAGGAGGTCGCGCGCTTGCAGGCAATGGGCGCCCACTACGCGCTGGGCTTTGAGTACACCGACTATGCGGCAGAGGGCAACCACTCCTACGCCTACCAGGTGTACCAAGACACCGGCGGCGCGCACCCCAACGCGTTTTACCTTACGTATGTGTTTGATACCAGCGGCAATATGGTCAGGCTCGAGGATTTGTTTGAGTCGGGAGCACCCTACCTACAAAGGCTCTCTGCCGCCGCGTACCCCAAAGTGGTTGCCGATCTGCGCGCCCGCACCAACGCAGAGCTTAGCCCCGACATGCTCGAGACAGTGCGCATGGGCACGGCGCCCTCGCCCGAGGCCCTGCAATTCTTTTACCTTACCGACGACGCCATACACCTCCTATTCCCTCCGTACCAGGTGGCGTCCTACGCCGCAGGGAGCTTCGACATCGCTATCCCGCGCGCGGAGCTCTCCGATATCCTGAAAACTCCGTAAAAGCTTCCCTCCAAAAACCCTTAACCCCAAAGTGTTCCCTTTGGCGCGCCCCCGCCTGGGTTTTTGTCAGGAACTTTTACTTCGCCCAACGAAAAAGGCCCGATAAGTCGGGCCTTTTTCGTTCGAGGGGATACGTATCTACTTGACCGCTTCTTTGAGAGCCTTGGCGGGCTGGAACTTGGGCACCCGCATGGCGGGGACCTGTACCGTGGCGCCCGTGCGCGGGTTGCGCGCCTGGCGGGCGGCCCGCATCTTGGTCTTAAAGATGCCTAGGCCGGCAACCGACACCTCGCCGCCGCGCTTAAGCTCGCCGACAATGGAGTCGATCATGCTCTCGACGGCGCGCTCGGCGTCGGCCTTGGTGGTGCCAAGGATGCCGTGCACCTTTTCTGCAATATCCTGCTTATTCATATCTTAAAATATGGCTAAGATGGGCTGGTAATCTGACCTTTGCCCTGCGCCGCTAGTATACCCCCCCTAAAAAACGGCGCAACAGAGCCACCGTGGATAGAAAATCTGATGCGCAAAAGGCCCCAACCACCTTGGCGGGGCCCCTTGCGCTGAACATCTTCACTAATTATACTGCTGATAAAAAATTTGCAAGTGTTTTACCGTGCAAATTCGATTGCCCGGGTTTCGCGGATTACGTTTACCTTAATCTCACCGGGGTATTTTAGCTCGTTCTCTATCCGCAGGGCGATGTTGCGCGCCAGCTCGCGCGCTTGGAAGTCGCTCATGTCCTCGGGTTTAACAAACACGCGCACCTCGCGGCCGGCGCTTATCGCGTAGGACTTCTCCACACCGGGGAAGGAGTTGGCAATACCCTCGATGTCGGCTAGGCGCTTAATGTATTGCTCCACAGAGTCGCGGCGAGCACCGGGGCGCCCGCCGGAAATTGCATCGGCCACCTGCACAATGTAGGACTCTAGCGTTTCGTACGGGTACTCCTCGTGGTGGGCTTGCATGGCTTTAATAACATCCTCGTGGACACCAAACTTTTGCAAGACCCGGCGGCCAATCTCGACATGCGTACCTTGCACCTCGTGGTCCAGGGCCTTGCCAATGTCGTGGAGCAAAGCTCCGGCGCGGGCCACCTGCGGGTTGGCGCCCAACTCCTCGGCTATCATGCCGGCAATGTGCGCCATCTCTACACTGTGCTGGAGCACCGACTGCCCGTAGCTGGTGCGGAAGTGCAAGCGGCCCAAGATCATCAGGAGTTTTGGGTCGAGGTTAAGCACGCCAACCTCAAAGGCGGCGGCCTCGGCCTTGTCCTTGATTATCTTATTTGCGTCTGCCTTTGCCTTTTCCACCGTCTCTTCTATTTTGGCTGGCTGTATGCGGCCATCGACTATCAAATTCTCTAGTGCCATGCGGGCAATGGCGCGGCGCAGGGGGTCGTAACTGCTAAGCACTATAGAGCCGGGCGTGTCGTCGATAATAACCTCCACCCCTGTGGCCCTCTCGAACGCTTTAATGTTGCGGCCCTCTTTGCCGATGATTTTTCCCTTTAGCTCGTCGTTGGGGATCGTGATGGCGGTGGCCATAGTGTCGGCGGCCACGGAGTTGCCCAGGCGGTGTATGGCGGTTGTGAGTATCTCTCGGGCTTTCCTCTCGAGCCTTTCGTGCCCGTCGCGCTCGAGCTTGGCCGCGCGCATCATAAAGTCTTCGTCGCCCTCGCGCTCTATCTCGCGCACCAACTGCTCGCGCGCCTCGTCGCGGGTAAGCCCCGCCACCTTGGCAAGCTCGCCCGTGCGCTCGCTAAGTAGGGCCTCGGCACGCTCTTTAATAGTTTTGACCTCCTCTATTTTTGCTTTGACCGCGTTTATCTCTTGGTCCAAGTCGCCCTGCTTTTTGTCTAAAGCCTCTTCGCGCTTAAACACGCGCTCCTCAGCGCGGGTTACCTTCTCTTCTTTGTCGGCAAGGCTCAGCTCGGCGGCAGAGACAACCTCTTTGGCTTTGGCATCGGCCTCTTCGATAATGCGCTGGGCTTGCGCCTGGGCGTCTAGGCGCTTTTTGCTTACTTCGAGATCAACGGAGTTTTTGAGAGCTTTAGCAACGAGCAGGCGCAACCCGTAGCCCACAGCTATGCCCACAAGGCTTGGTACCGCCAAGAGGACGAGCAATAGTTCTAATGACATAAAAAGTATTCATGAAGTTTGTAGTGAAATGCACATCTATACAGTAACAAGGCGTTAGGCGCTAGGCAATAGGCTCTAGCTAAAACCTAACGCCTATAGCCTGGCGCCTACTTCTTTGTAGGGGTACCCAGGCCTTTTTGGGTAAAAATGGCGTCTACCAATCCGTACTTTTTTGCCTCGTCGGCCATCATAAAGTAGTCGCGGTCCACGTCCTTCTCTATCTTTTCAAGAGCCTGGCCGCTGGCCTTGGACAAAATTTTGTTAAGACGGTCGCGGGTGGCCAAGATGTGCTTGGCGGTTATCTCGATGTCGGTGGCCTGGCCTTGCGCCCCGCCCCACGGCTGGTGGATCATGACCTCGGCGTTGGGCAGGGCAAAGCGCTTGCCCTTGGCACCCACGGCCAAAATAACCGCCGCAGCAGAGGCCGCGATACCCACGCACACGGTGGCAACGTCGGGCTTAACGTGGTTCATGGTGTCGAGTATGGCCAAACCGGCCGTAACCGAGCCGCCGGGCGAGTTGATGTAGAGATGGATGTCGGACTTCGGGTCGTCCGATTGCAGGAACAACAACTGCGCGACGAGGCTATTGGCCAC
>Ga0190272_10001229_pt1 | contig 12391 bp, 11 predicted proteins | sample Popmic504T_FD_133746 | JGI IMG/M metagenome (GOLD analysis project Ga0190272, IMG submission 133746) | Populus adjacent soil microbial communities from riparian zone of Shoshone River, Wyoming, USA - 504 T | ecosystem: Environmental > Terrestrial > Soil > Riparian zone | place: USA: Wyoming...
CTAAGGAGCTACAGCGCGGCGAAGGTCGAGGTGTTGCCGAGTGTCGATCATTGCCAGGACAAGTGGCAGAACAACCGAGCGGAGAATTCTCATCAGCCGACCAAGCTGCGGGGGCGGGTGATGAGACGCTTCAAGTCAGCGAGACACGCGCAACGTTTTCTCTCGGCCTTCGGAATCATTACCTCACACTTCCGAGTGGGGAGACACCTTTATAGAGCTACCAGTTACCGTGCAGTAATGAGTTCGAGATTCGCAGCTTGGGAAGACGCGATTTGCGTTGAGGCGATCATCAAATAACCCAATGACGAAGATGGATCCATCTTGCCACGCCGCCGATTTTGTTCTTCTTGAGCTAAGTTGACAATACCTTTAACTGGTAAGCAAGGCTCTATTTGCACCGTCAGATGGTCGCTTGGCTCGCTTGGCGGGATAACTCAACATCGTCAACTTCACAGTGCGTCGTCCAAAACGCATAGCCTCGCTGGAGCTAGGCGTCCAGATGTCAATTCGTTTTCCCCGAATCATACCGCCGGTATCAGCAACGAGGTACTCGCCGGAATATCCAGGGTGTTCCAATTTCACGCGAGAACCCAAGGGCAGAACGCGTGGGTCGGCAGAGATCAGACCTCTACTTACCATTCGGCCACTGGCGGTTTTGCCACGAAGGCTATAAGCCGTGGCGACGTAGTTGCTATCAGGTGGCTTGCTGGATTCCTCAAGTAATTCTTCAGATTCGAGAGTGTCTGAGTAACGTTCTTCCACGTTAGTACCCACGTGAGTACCGCGCGGGCCCACTAATAGCAGTGATAACACACCAAGGAAGACTACGGATACTGCTACATGGGCACCCGCTGTTTGTCGTGTGAACTGAAGCCAGTCGCAAGCCAGCACAAAAGCCCTCACGCGAGGTAAGCCTCGTCCAATCCCGAGCTCGCCGAGTGAGACACCAAACCTACTGAGTACCTGAAACCAAAACCACCTCCGCGCCGCCTTAACATCTTCCTGCTGAACCCTTATGCGAAATTCCTCTTCCAGATCGCCTACTTCGCACTCAGCAGATTCGCCAGGTAAGATGACCTCAAGCAAGCGCACGCCCATCTTGGGCAACCTAACGTGATCGTCGTTTGGATTGGATCTCATGACAAGTTACCAATCTACGGAATCCCAAGAGAAACGTCCGCGCATGTCCTACCAGCGCATTTCGCGTTATCCATTCTCTCCGGCGCGCCGCAAGTCTGAAGTAGTGCTTTCCTGATAAAGGAGAATTCTGAGAAAGATTACGCACTAAGAAGTTGGGCGATTAACTTTAATACCCAGGAACCCCCCTTTGCGGCGCACGAAATAATGCCCACCTTAAATAAAAGCCTCCGCAACAGCGGCCACAGCGAACGGAATACCTGCACGTAAAACCATCTAGTCGCGCCTTTTCGTCCGAACTTTGCGCTCGCCTCATGATAGTCCTCAATCAGGTCTCCAATCAGGTTAATGCGCTCCGTTCGCGTGAGAAAAAGATACAATAAGAGTTCGCCAAGGCGCGGAAGGACTCCAGATGCATTCGAAGGTGCAATTACGGTCGGCACTGAAGCACTTTCAATTTCTACGCGGAAATAGTGTGCTGACACCGACGTTACCGCCGTGGCCGACTCAAAGATATCGACTGAGAAAAGTCTGCTCAATGATCCACAGTTTGCGCAGGGCGCACGCATTGCAGGAAGTAATCCCGCCTCTTCACTTAGACCTATGCCACAATTTTTGCAAGTGACCATCGTGATTGATCCCGTTAATACCTGAATCGCATTATGCCAATTCCGGTTGCAGGCCAGACAACATGTTGGCGCGCGCATATTGAGATGACCGCAACGCCTCTAAGCCAGCACCTTCAACCGTCAAGTACCGCTTGCTACGACCGCCACGATCTGTTGTAGCGCCACCTTGCCGCGAACTGATGTAGCCCTTCTTCTCAAGACGGTCGAACGTGGTATACAACGCCCCAAACGATGCGCGACGATTTGTTTCCGTTTCTATCAAACGTCGGACCGGCACCCCATAGGCGTTGTCGCCCAATCTAAGAATGGCCAAAAGGACGATTTCTTCAAATTCCCCTAAACGGGTTCGCTTATCTGCTTTTGGAGTTTCCATAAAATATTGTCCTGCATTGTAGGACAAATGGTTTAGTCATGCAAGTCAAAAGTTGGATTGTCTTCACGAAAAATGTTAGTCGAGATCCAGCAGAAAAGCAGCCGCCCCTTATCTGGCCGCGGTATTGACCTAACCCCTGGAAATGCAAAACCCTCAGAGTCGCTTATCCGAAAGGGTTCCAGGGTTTTTAAATCCCCGCTGTTTTGTAAGGGGAAACGTATCTTGCCTATTGTTCTAACTCTGAGATTTTGAATTTCTTGGTTTGTGACTTGGCATTTTAACTTTTAGCCACCCACCTCTCAATCCCCCACTCTGGAATCTCCCACAAATGAACTCTTTACAGAACGCTCTTTACCTCCTGGGGACTCATCTCGATCTACCCAATAAACCCTCCACATTCCCAGCTTGCCTGTCCGAAATCCGTGACAATCCAAAGACCTCTGGACCTTCCGAAGCAGCAAGATGACGCGTTAAAATGACTCCAGAAATTGAGGAGGAGGGTTCCTCAACTCACTGGTTGTAAGCGATAGAGAAGGAGGATGAGAAATGTTCGCAATAGTTGGTTTGACTGCCTTCGTTGCCATCTGCAGAAGGGCGATTGCTATAAGCGAAAAGCTTAGCCTTTCATCTTGGAAATTGTTATCTCATCTTCAGTTCACTTTGTTAATTCTTTGTCTACTAGGCTTGCAAGAGTCTCGACAGGACGGACCCCCCGTTGACCAAGGGAAATGGTCAGTACAAGCCGACAGCATTTTAATGAGACGAGATTTTTCTGTTTCGATTTCCGAGACAAGCCGCCAAAGCGTGGCTTACCTAATACGGGGTATAAGCTTCTCTCCATACATCTCCTCGACTTCGCCCGTGTCAAACTCAAAGTACGAGGGGTACCTTGACGTCTCCGACTGTAATACGATCTTTGGTTGGGCCGCTGATCGCACTCGCTTGAATACGGCCACCAACGTTAATATCTACGAAGGCACGACGCTGAGCATTACCCCTCCTCAAAACATATCAATTTATGGGAGCAACTTTCAGTCAGGGCTTACCGTCCAGGTCCGACCCTATGTAGCGAACTCGTATGAGTGGGCGGGTTCTAACAACCTATGGACTTACGAACATGCTTTCTCTCTTGCACCATCCGTTTCCCATATCTCGCCTCTTCAAGTTCCGGCGGTCGGGCAATCCTTCACCCTCGCCATCAATGGCTCTAGGTTTGATCGAGGTGGATATGTTGCCTCTGTCGTTCCGTATAAATGGGGTGGAGTGGACGGTTGGGCGCTGTACGGCCATCTGGCCGAAGGTGGATCAAGCCTACAGCCCCAAGTTGTGACAAGCATTTTGTCTCCCTCCCTCAGCGCGCCCGACTTGCCCGACCTGGGAAGGATTTTTGACCGTCGGCCCACTGTCGTCGTTCACACTTCACCTGCGGAAATAAAAAGTATCAGTCAACATTTGCTTCATTGGGCACAGTTCCTCGGAGCTTTGATGCTGCCCTTCGGCCTGATCTCCACGAATATTCTTGGGTGGGTGCTTTATAACAAAAGCAGAGTTGAAGCGCGGATGAAAGAAGCCGAGCATCGAATAGAAATGGAAAAAATGAAGCTCGAGATTCAAAAGCTTACCTTCGAAGTTGCTAAGGCTCGCAACGAAGCGCCAGGCAACGCTCTGATTCTCCTTAGCTATGAATAAGAGCGAGGATATTTCCCCAAGGCTGACCTGATAGTCGCCTACCACCCAAGAAACAAAAAAGGCGAGCCGATTCCAAAGAAATCAGCCGGCCTCGCTTCGTACTTCCACACCTCCTTCATAGCATGCCTGCCTGTGTTCCAAACCAAATAATCAAACCGACAATGACGCAAACAATCGCGCCTTCCCCGGAAAGCTCAAAAGCCTTCCCCTTCTTCTTGCCCTGACTGCTAAGCCGCAGCAGGTTCGCGAACGACAGAATCGCCAAAACAAAAAAATCCCAACACAAAATATCTCGCCATCTCTCACCTCCTTAGAACTCAGTCGTAAACACAAGAAAGCCGGCCACTCCAGAGCGCGTGCCCCGTGCTAGCTTTCTCTATGCCTGCGCGCATGACATCGCCTTTTGAATGGTGGGCGCGCTGCCCGATTGCATAATGCCCGATTATCGGATGACAGTGTTCTGCTGCGCTCTTTCTGGAAGTGGTTAGTGCCGCCGTTGTCTCAAGACTTTAAGAGCCTTCCGAGAGGATTGCTTACACAAGATTGACACGCGAACGTTCGAGGGTTAATAGTCTTTGCGCTGTTTATCAAGAAACGATGTTGACCATACCGTTGACATGGTGTTGACTTAGAAGCTGCTTGCTCAAGAGTCCAAGAACTTATGCCTCCCGTTTTCGGACGAAATCTGCCTGATCCTCATCCTTACGATGTCGCGATTAGTTCGATGCTGTCGAAGACGGTTGGCGAACGCGCGATGGCCATCAACCTCATGAGTGATTATCGCGTAAGCGCAGAGCGCGAGCGCGCCTTCGACTCTTACGTAAGGCGTCCGTGTACCGACTTCCTTCTGCGCAGCGCTTTAAAAGATTACTTTGAAACACAGGTTCGACCGAGGAAGCGTCCAGACTATGTCTATAACTATTTGAATGGAAATAATATCCTGAATGGATATGCGTATGCCCGTCCGATTATCAAGCCCGACGTCCAACTTGTCCGAGTCTTGGATCTTAATGGCCTAAAGCATGTTTTTCAGTGGGCACAAACTGAGGGCCGGCGAAGTTATCCGGCTCGGTGGGGTTCGACATTTGATACATTTCCGCGGGATGTTGCAAATGACCGAGCAGTGATGGATTTTCTCGATAGAAGAATGGGAAGGCGCACAGTAGGAGATTTCGTGAGAACCGTCTTGGACGTCCTGAGCGTGCATAGCACACTAGAGAAAAAGCCCTTCCAGCCTACGTGGGCCACGACTTGGACTGCTTTCAGGGAACATATCACCGGCGGCGCCAACCGCTGGCTTGAAGTAATCGGCATTAGTAAGCGAATTCCTTGCTGGCTTATTCTCCTAAAGTATACTGTACGGGAGGCGGGTACAGTGGTCCGGCCAACTCAGTTGGATGGTGGGTGGTATCAGTTCCATTTCCCGTCGCCGCCTCGGGCGTTGCTTAGCCGAGGAGGACATCCGATGGACCTGAGAACATCTCCGCGAGCAGTCAAGTTGCTTCCAGAGTACATTCACAAGCAGATTCATCATCCGATAGAGCATTGGACCAACATCACCCCAGATTCAAATTATGGCCGCTCAAGCGCTTTGGTTTCGACTTCCCTCTCAAAACAAAGGCAGGCACACTATGGATTGCTAGCCTCTACATATGGCTCCAGTATCCTGAGATGGATGAAGAGAGCCATATGAGACTCTTAGGTTAAGCGACAGTCGTTGGACAGATGGTAGAAGAAAAGTTTCCAGTTACAGAAGACCCTGAAGCAAGAACGGATGATCCCGATTCCGAGGTCCGCGATGCTCTGGAGAGCTGGCTTTCGCGGCCACAGTGGAAATTGAAAGAAGTATACGACTGGCTTCAGGGCTACTACCTTCCACCGCTGGGACATGATGACTACCCATACGTATGGGTCTATCGCGGGCTTGTTCTCTTTGATGAACGCGGAAAGGCGGAAGCGGAACTCACCTCGCGTTTATCGGTGGCGCTGAGAGAGAAACCAGATGTTATGCGTCCCGGAACGCGACCCGAAGAGATGCTATTTAACTTGTTAATGCTTTGTGCGAGCTTGAGTAATTCACATCTATTAGGCGAGCCTCTGCTGAAAATATATGAACGGCGAGCCTTAGAAGGAGAATGGCTCGGTACAGATCTGCGGGTCGCATTGACTTCTGCTTTGATCTCAAACCAAATTGATAACCGACTCCAATCGATATGGCAGGCGATGATTGAAGGGCGTGATACTGATTTCCTTATTGGATCTCCCAAACATGGGTTGGACGGGATAGCCCTAATGCCAAACTCAGATGGAGAACAGCATTCGCCTGCGCTCCCAGAATTAGGTTATGCGCTCAAAGCAATCGCTCGCAATCTTCAAGCAGAACCTGAACGAAGACTGGAATTTGCAACCTACGTTAATGAGATTGTCAGCACTTATCCTGGACGACCAAGTTGGGCGCCAGATCTGGTTATCGTTGCAGACAAGGCTAAGTGGCCGGCGTGGGCTGTGGAATGTCTTCCAGACCTCTGCATTCGAACCGAAGAAGAAAAGGATGGACGCGTATGTTATTTGGTTTGGCATTATATCCTCGCCTGTGTTCCGAAAAGGTTGGACTATGACGTTGTTTCAGGTCTTTGTCGGAATCACATCCTCAAAACTTTCGTAACACAAGAGACCTCTTTTTTCATCGAGACAATTGCACCAGTGATTGAGGAGGCACGGCTCAAAAACCCGTTTGCGAGTGAAAGCTCGACGCACGGTGTTGTAGCGGGGGTAATGACCGACCTTGAATTGCAAGCGAGCCACCTTTTTGATTCCGAGACTGCCGAGGAACTCAGGGAGGCGCGGAGGAACCTTCTTGACCATACGCTACGGAGTCCAAACCTTCGTGCCTTGGGTAATGCCATCAAAAAGATTTCTTCCAGCTACGAATTGGAGCAAGATCGCGAGTCGATGGTTCTTTCGCTGGCTAAGCCGCTTAAAGCGCTATACCCGGACATAGACTTAAGACAGGTAGCAGAAAAAACGCACTCCCCAGAATGGATTGTGAAAAGTCTGAAAAAAGCAGCGTAGGCCGGGCACGTCGCAGAGAGAAAGTCAGAGTCGGATAACTTCACGAATCTTTCCAATTAGGGGTTCAGATTCCGAGTCTTTCCTCAAATATGAGACCCCCGGAGGCATGTCCCGCAACGCCTTTTCTAAGTCCAAAGCTTCCAAAACTGTGTATAGAATAATAGGCGTCTCTTTGACTTTATGATGCTGAGAAATTCTCCTTTGGCATCTCAGACCGGCCCGGTAGAATCCTTCTTCCATAACATTATCTGGGGGTCCTTCCATGGTTGGACTAGGATCGGCCCAACGTAACATTACATCGATGATGAAAAGGTCAGGTTGTGCTTCCGCTATACGATCGAGCCGCGAATAGAACTCAGACTCGGTACTTATTCTCTCGACCTTCAGGTTGTGGAAGGCTGCGGCGAGACTGGACTCTAACCACTCGGCTTGGAGGTGGTCGTCCTCGACAAGAACGATGTAAATATGCCTCATCTATGTTTGGCTCGGAAAAATTAGTTTAATCTCGGTTCGTCCGGACGGTGTCGTAGGAACAATTCGAAGTTCCCCGCCGTGGCTTCGCATGATGTTGTCGACTATCCATAATCCGATTCCTGAACCCTCACCAGTAACGTGCTTGACGGTATCGCCACGCCAACCCCTCACAATACAGTGCTGGACTTCGTTCGACTTTATCGGCAACCCGACATTCACAACCGATATATGAAACCGGCGAGTTCGCGCAGTCAGTCCCCCTTGAATATCTATTACTGAGTTCGGGTAACTATACTTGCCCGCATTGTCCAAGATATTATTAAGAGCTTGTTCTAAAAGGTCATGATCCACTTCAACCTTATTGGATTCTAGAACCTTAAAACTCTCTTTGTTAACTCGAATGCTGATTTGGCGCGATGGATCAATCAGGAGTTCATTGTCTCTGGCGGATTCAATGAGTAATTTGAGCGCTGAAGCGTGATCTAGGGCGACCAACTTTGGCTTAATATGCATACCTTTTGCCAGCGCACCATAAAGCGTCGTGCTCATAGCGACTCTTCTGGCTCGCCTTGTCAGGCCGCGGATTGCCAAGAGACTTGTCTCTAGTTTGGAGCTATCAACCTTGCCCTGTAAGACTAGTTGAATCCGTGAATAGGCCTGGTTTATGGGACTCTTTAGCTGATGAGCAAGATCCTCAACGGTTTGAATTCGCTCTTTGACCTGATCTTGAAGGGCAACTTGCGCCTTGCGAAGTAAATCAATAGTTTCCGCAATGAAGTGGTAGAGTCCCAACTGCTGACCCAATAAGTCAGCAATTGCCTCAGCATTCTTGGGGAATGCCGCCCGCCGCCTCTAATATCAAGGACGCCATACGTGTATGCGCCGACCCTAATTGGGGCAATGATCATGCGTTTCACACCCGGAAACGTGAGCTCCGCGGAGTAAAAACTATCGTCACTAATGTCGGAGTCGATGTGGTATACCTTCGCTGTTTGAAAGACATAAGCGCCTGCGGATGCAGATGAATCGCTCACCTCGAAGCGTCTGTGCTTGCGCATTTGAATCTCTTGCAAGCCTCCTTCATTCCATGCTTGTCCATGAGTAGCTACAAAGCAGAGTTCGTTCGTCATCCTGTCCAGCATTCGTATATCCATGCTTTCCGCACCTTTGATTACCGAACTAATCAACCGTAGAGCTTCGGCGAATACTTCGACTTCAGTTGGCTCTCTAACAAATATCTCTGACTCCGTCGGTTCGCGATCGTAACTCAACTTGGTAAGCGCGAACGCGTTTAGTTCACCTATGCTTTTGGAGAACAACTGCCATGAGTAGTTCTCCTCTTGAGTCTCGATCTCATTTACCCAATGGTTCCAATACTGAGCAATCTTCGCCGCAATAAGTTCAAGTAGACGCAAATCGTCTTCGGTAAAGTAATAAGGACCCCCCTTCGCGGCAGAGCAACGAATTACGCCGAGCACTTTGCCTCCCATTCGAATAGGAGAAGCCATAAAGCTCAGCGGCGGCAGGTCGGCAGTAGGATCAAGATGGAAAATTCTACGCACCGCCGATTTGATATTGAGTGAGTCAGTCCAAGCGAGTCCGTGATATTGATTCCGGATGGCGAGTCTTTCCCGCTCAAAGCTCGAAAGATCAAAAATTCTTACTGGTCTGTCATAGGTTAAGACCCATCCAGTCATGCTCCTCTCGTTCCTCTCATAAATCGTTTTCGAAATTGGTTCTCGCCAGGTCGTGGCAATTAACTCATAATCACTATGTCTTTGGTTTGCGTCTTGAAGAAAGATGGAGGTCTCAAGGCAGTTGAAAGCGTCGCTCACGGCCGCGCAAATTTGATTAATGGCCTTCGTGGCATTCGCTTTTACAATTTCCTCCGATGGTCTCTGATCGTCCCCTCGAAGATTCGTGCGTCTTAGAGTGTTGTCAACTCGCCGGGTGAGACTAAATATGAGCTTACCTCTAATCGTTTGGTAAATAAGAGGAACGAGAACCGCCAATTGTTCAATGAGAGCAACTTCTTCTTCTTCGAATGGTCCGTTCGATTTACGATAAACCGTAATGGCACCTCTTCGACGCCGATCTGGAAAGAAGACCGGAGTGGAGACGAGAGCCTTAACACCAAGGCTGCGAAGATAGCGAGGATGCATTTGAGATCGAGAATCGTTCTCTATGTCGGAGATGTTTAGAGTCTTTCGCTCTAATATCGCAGATCCTACGGCAGAGTGTAGCGGAAGATCATGAAACGCATAGACGCGACCATCCTCTAACCATTGATCTAAGACAAACAACCTTCCCTGCGGCGGATCAGCATCGAAATTAGAGCCAGGTGCCGCTTCCCATAGTACGCAACCATAAGCATTAACTGATTGCGCAACCTGTCTCAATATTGTCGAAAGGGCAGACCGGCCGGTCTGTTTGAGCGCTAACGAAACCAGGTCAGCGAGGACGGCTGCACTTTTTTCAGGAGTTAGAAGCGTAGTCATATAGAAATCGTGTCGTTACCCACGATGAAACACCACAGAAACCGCTAACGAACCATTATAGGCCACCTATCGTTTCCTTTATGCACTACCAAGACTATCTCTATCCAATCATGACGCGTGTATAGCTCTTTTCTGGGGATCGTTCCTTTGCGGAAATGCGGACTTCAACGCTGTGACCCAAGCGATTTAGGACAGCGAATAGACGGTCGGCTGAAAAGCCTGAAAGCTGACCGCGAAGGAGACGCGACACTTTAGGTTGGTCCAAACCTGTGCGTTGAGCAGCCTGAGTCTGAGTCCAGCCTTTCTTTTCGATTAATTGAGCAATCTTGGTTGCTAACTTTGCTCTCAAGAGACGCTCTTCCGCATCTTGGAAACCAAGATCGGCAAAGACATTGCCGCTGCTGGGCTCAACCTTCTCCCCACGCGCATTTGATTTTCGACTCTTTGTTGCTTTGATCTTTGCACTCATTTGTTACGTCCTTCCTCCGCCTGGCGGATTTTGTAGTCTTCTTCCGCCGCTCTTAACCTTCTCTTGATGAGATCAGAATCTGGTTTTGGGGTAGCGATGCCTTTCTTCGATTTCTTCTGAAAGGCGTGCAGCACGTATAACAGCTCGGCAAACTTCACGGTGTAAACAGCGCGGTAAGTATCAGTCTGATGATCCTCGACAATTTCAAGAATAGCTGCACTGCCAAATCCTCGTAGCGGTTTAGCTGATGAGGCTTTTAGTCCGACCTGAGCTTGGTACAACGCGTAGCCCATAACATCCTTGACCTCAGCGGGAAACGACTTAAGGTCTCGCCGTGACGAGCCGATCCAAAGAATACTCTTGGCCTTCGGAGTCTCGTTCACGATAGCGATTATGCCTTATCTGGCATATCATAATCAATGCTAGCGAGCTTTGGGGCTATTCGAATCCAAACTCGTGGGCTGTCGGAGAATTGGAGACTGCCACTATGTTTGATTTCGAACCATTGACTGACGAACAGTTGATAGAGCAAGTGAAATTCGAAAGCAGATATCACGCGTGGCGCAGCAAAGAAGCATTGAGCATTTTTGTCGAATTGCGAAAAGAACTATGTGACGCCTTCGTTAGCTTAGACATCGTTGTACTGAAGCCTATCTGCTTGAATTGTAGATATCAAGCAATTGGCCAGGAGTGGCCGGATGCTCCCCATCCCGACATCGTCCGCATTTGGCCAGAACTCGCTAACGGTCGTTTGCGACTATATGAAGTTGCGGGTCAATCAGTCGAGTTCTGGCCAGCAGATGACGGTGAAGCCAAATTCCATTCAATAACCTGTTCTCTTTGCGGGGCTGAGATTAACGAACCTGGTGACGACTATGAGTCAATCCCTGTGGTGCCCACGTCTTTTAGCGAATATTTTGGCTTGGAAGAAGAAGGCCCGAAGCGGGTGCGTGGCAAAGCTCTTAGACGCGAGCTTGCCGAAATGTATGGTCATTCTTGTTTCCATTGTAAACAACCACTCACTTTAGCTGACGTGACTTTGGATCACATTGTGGCTCGCGCTCACGGGGGTGAAGCGGTTCCCATGAACTTACAAGTGCTCTGTGAGCTGTGCAACCAAAGAAAGAAAGATATCGCCGCCGTGACTATGGAGCTTGCCTTGGATTTTCCATTGCGGCCTGCGCCTAGTGATAGCTATGAAGCACTAATCTGGTGATCATTTCCAGCGATGGTGTCGTTGGAGTTAGGTATTACTAATCATGGCGCCGGTTCTGAAGTGGATTATCTACGGTCACTTGGCTAATTGGTCCTTGAGTTGCGACGTGCATAACTAGCGAGTCTAAGAACTGATCCATGTATGGCTCGGCTTCTTCCGCGAGCCTTACGGTTAACTGTTGAATTGCACGACGAGTCCGATGAGCGGTGAGATAACTAATCTTTCGAGCAACGTCAATTATGTCGGTTTCCATAGTACTCAGCACTCGGCGTTGGCCATAACCCTTTATAAAGTTACTAAAGTACGCTACCGCATTGGTGGTGCTCGGCAGCTTAGCTTTTTCGCCCTCAAGCTCTGTAGCCTTTTCTATGAAATCATCAACCGTTTCATTGAAATCGGTTTGCGGTCGTCCACTCAATTGATAAGCAAGTAACGGGTCGATCTTGGCGAGGTGATTTACGGATTCCTGATAACGCTCTTTTATTCTCTCAGGCGCAGCGAGCTTCATTTCCTTCAGAAGACTGATTAGAGGCGCTAGTGAGATGTTAAACATTGCATTAACCTGGTCTTGTTGCGCACCACGCCTCAATAGGGCTTGTTGAAACTTGTCGACAAGGATTGGTACGAGAGTTTCAACATCTGCTCGCTTCAGCTCGACCCACAGATCCAACTGGTTGAATAGGACTTGCTTTAGAACTCGCTTGTCTTCCCGCGTGGCCCGCAAATAATCACCAAGCTGGCTCATTAAGAAACCAAGGACGATGCCACCGAAAGCCGTGAGTAAAGCGATGTAGGTTTGGCTAAGCATTACTTGAAGAATCACGAAAAGATTAG
>Ga0190272_10001230_pt1 | contig 12382 bp, 8 predicted proteins | sample Popmic504T_FD_133746 | JGI IMG/M metagenome (GOLD analysis project Ga0190272, IMG submission 133746) | Populus adjacent soil microbial communities from riparian zone of Shoshone River, Wyoming, USA - 504 T | ecosystem: Environmental > Terrestrial > Soil > Riparian zone | place: USA: Wyoming...
GGAGTTTCACTGACTCCGCGTTCCACCGGTCAACGACGTCCCTGAACCGGGCGGCCGCCACCCCTCCCCACACCGACGGCGGCACGCTGGTCATCCGGCCCATGAACGCCTGCAGCATCGCGCGGATCTCCTCGTTGCGAGCGTCGGTCTTGCCCGCGACTGCCGCCATGAGCTCGAAGTCGGTGTTGAGCGATCCCCCTGCCGGAGTCGTCATGAGCGTCCTTCCGTGTTGTCCATGTGGTCACGAAGATTCAGACGTTGCGACACCGCGTTTGGTTCCATCTCGGCAAATCTTTCAGAACACCGCGTGCGCGGACCGGATCGCTTGATCACAAACCTCCCGCACGAGCTGCTCGCGGCCGGGCCCGCTCTGGCAACCGATCGCGATGCGCACGTCACCGTCGATCAGCACCGTCCACGCGACCTGGTGCGCTGCACGGCTTTCGCGATAGGTCACCGCAGGCTTGCCCATCCGGCTGTCAGCGGCGTTGAACTCCACAAAGACACCGTCCGGTTCCTGCGCCAACGCCGTCCGCAGCATGTCCGCCACCGTCGCAAGCGTCAGGTGCGACGGGATCGACGACTGCGTGATGTGCACGGCGATGTCGGCGTCCGACGGTGAGACGACCTGAACCCGCGCCGATCCCGGCCCCGTCGTAACGTGCTGCACCGCCCACTGGACGGGCACCGTCACCCCGACGCGCCCCTCGACCAACACTGTCACCGGCATGCCGACAGCAGACGGTCCAGGGACCGCGAACCCCGCACCCAACCCCGCCGCGCACAGTGCCGCACCGGCCCACACCGCAATCGCGCGGCGGTCACGGCCAATGAGCGGCCCATCGTCGACATCGTCGGCCCCTTCACGCGCGCGCACCGCGGCGGCGGCACGACGCACCAAGTCCCGCCCCGCAATTGAGACCGACACACCGTTGGCGCGGAGCCGCTGGGCGATCGCGACGGCCAGCCGGTCCGCACCGTCGATGCCAACAGGGGCGTCCACCACAGCGGTTCCTGCCGCACCGACCTCACTGGCCACCGCCGCAGGATCGTCCGGATTCATCACGCCGACACCATCGACCCCTGGCCAGGAAACGACGACGAACTGGTCAGTGATTTCGACGACGGGTGCGCGTCCGCCCGAGAGGACCTCCGCGCGCCGTACCTCGACGACATTGGTCGCGACTCGCCGCGCGGCGCCGCACACCAGCTCGATGCGTGACGCGGTCCACCACGTCGGGCAGACCAGTACCAGATCGTCAACCGATCCCCCGACCGCTGCGCCGAGAACCTCACCCCAGACGTCGGCGACGGCCACCGGGCAGTCATCGATCAACGCGATGTCGTCGTCGATGCATGCCAGCGCGGTCGAAACCCACTCTGTCTCTACCTCATTGGGCCCCCGGACAGTTCCTGGGCCGACCTCGACGACGACGGCCGTCACGGCGGATCACTCCAGGCCACTTGAATGAGCTGATCCGGCTTGCCGCGCGTGATCATGCTCGCACGCCCGGGCGGCAGCGACGACGGCCTCACCGAACCGAGTAGGACGCCTTCGTCTGGGCTTGCGCTCATCATCAAGCCGATGCAGCCGCCGTCGCGCAGCCGGGCAAGGACTGGATCGAACATCGCCCTTGCGGCGCCGCCGGATCGGCGTGCGACCACGACATGCAGTCCGAGATCCTTGGCGTGCGGCAGAAAGTCGGCGAGCGACGCCAGCGGGTTGCCGCCCGCGTCGGCCACCAGGTCGTAGTCGTCGACGACGAGGTAGATCTCGGGGCCCGACCACCAGGACCGGTCCCGCAGCTGCTGCTGGGTCACCTGCTCGCCGGGCATTCGCGCCCGCAGGCGGTCCACAAGCGCGGGCAGACGTGACGTCAGGGCCGCCGCCGACATCGTGTATCCGGCGAGATGCGCGGACTCGACGACACCGAGCAGCGTGCGGCGAAAGTCGACAATCTCAAGCTGGGCCGACCCGGCGTCGTTGGTCCGCATGATCTCTTGGCACAGCAACCGCAACACCGCGGTCTTGCCGCACTCCGCCTCACCGAGAACAAGCAAATGCGGCTGCTCGGCGAAATCCGCTGTGACGGGCTGTAGCTCGCGCTCGCCGAGGCCGATCACCACCTGCGCAGCAGACCGGCCGGCCTTCGCAAGGACGGCATGATGGTCGACACGAATCGGCAAAAGTTCGATCGGAGGTGCCGATCGCCCGTCCCATCGACTTCTCAGCCGCTGGGCGCCAGCCACCACTGCCTGGGTCAGGTCCTCGACGCCCGCGATCCCATCCAGGCGCGGTAACGCAATCGCCATCTCGCGCCCATCACGGGTGATGCCGCGTCCTGGCCTGCTCCCGGTGAGCTGCCGGGCCCGCTTGCGGTCCATCTCGGAGTCGGCAGGGTCGCCGAGCCGCAGTTCGATGCGAGTTGCTATCTGGTCCTTGAGAGCCGGGCGCATCTCTGCCCACCGCGACGCCGCGACCGCGACGTGCACACCGAACGAAAGGCCTTGAGCGGCAAGCGCAGTGATCGGACCTTCGAGGCTGTCGAACTCCTGGCGCAGCGTGGCCCATCCGTCGACGACGAGGAACACGTCACCGAAACGGTCGTCCGCGGTCTCGGGGTCGTCGGCGGCGCGCCGGCGCCGGTAGTCGGCCATCGAATCGATGCCAAGGCGGCGAAACTGCGCCTCGCGTGCGCGCATCAGGGACTCCATCACCACGACGGTGCGCCTGCACACGTCGATATCGAGCCTCCCCGCCACCGAGCCCACATGCGGCAACGACCGCAACGACGACAACGCCCCACCTCCGAAGTCCAGGCAATAGAACTGCACATCCGATGGGCTGTGCGTGGTCGCCAACGCCATCACCAACGTGCGCAGTGCCGTCGACTTGCCCGAGCGTGGAGCGCCGACGACCGCGATGTTTCCCGACGCCGCAGCCAATTCCGCGACCAACGGCTCGCGCCTCTGCTCATACGGGCAGTCGACGACGCCGATCGGCACGGTCAGGGGCGGGTGGCGATCGTCCCGCGGAAGCAACATGTCGAGGGTGGGCGAGCCCGCCAGCGGAGGCAGCCACACCCGATGGGCCGGTGAGCCGAGGTCCGCGAGTCGCTCCACGACCGTGTGGAACAGCGTCCGAGCAGGCGAGTGTTCTGCGGCCCGACTCCGACGCTCGGTGATCCGACCAACCGGCATGGCGGTGAACAACACCGGTTGCTCTGATCGGGCCGGTGACACCGGCGACTCGTCCCTGGGGTGGTGGGGTGGGCCCGATACGAAGGCCGTCTGAAACCGCACCAGATCGCCGGAGGCGGTCTTCAGATAGGCCGCCCCCGGCGCGCTCGGCAGATGGTAGGCATCGGGGACACCCAGCACCGCGCGGGATTCGCTGGCGGAGAACGTCTTGAGGCATATCCGGTACGACAGGTGGTTCTCCAGCCCACGCAGCCTGCCCTCGTCGAGCCGTTGGCTTGCCAGCAACAGATGCATGCCCAACGACCGGCCCAGTCTGCCGATGGCGACGAACAGCTCAGCGAAGTCCGGATGCTGGCTCAGCAGTTCGGAGAACTCGTCGACCACGATGAACAACGCAGGCAGGGGCGGGATGGCCGCACCCTGTGTCCGTGCGCGCTCATACTCGCTGACGTTCGCGAAGTTGCCTGCAGCCCGCAGCATCTGCTGCCGTCGGTTCATCTCACCAGCAAGCGCGTCGCGCATCCGTGCCACAAGCGGTGCCTCGTCGGCCAGATTGGTGATGATGGCGGCCACGTGCCTGGCCCGTTCGAGGCCGAGGAAGGTCGCACCTCCCTTGAAGTCCACAAGGACGAGGTTGAGGACGTCCGGAGGGTGCGCGGTGATCATTCCGAGCGTCAATGTGCGCAGGAACTCCGACTTGCCCGAACCCGTTGCGCCCACACATAACCCGTGTGGGCCCATGCCGCTGCGCGCGGCTTCCTTGATATCGAGTTCCACGGGGTCGCCCTGCTCCGAGATTCCGATCGGGACCCGCAGCCTCGGCCGGTCGCGCATCCACTGCACGGCCGAGTCGACGCGGGCCGGGTCGTCGAGACCCATCAAATCCGCCCAGCCGATGTTCGTCGTCCGGCGCTTGGTCCCATCGGCCGTTGCGGGGCGGAACGGGGCCAGCCGCCGCGCGCACGCAAGCGCCTGGGCCGGCGTCAGCCCATCGGGCCGAGCGGTCGCTTCCTCCTCGGTGGTCAAGAGGAGATGGCCCGCCGCAGTCGCGTCGCATCGCCCGGCGCCGACCTCGATAACGGTCGTCCCCGCCGGGGTGCCACACGTTTCGATCGGCACACCGTCGACGATCAGTACCGCATACGCTGCTTCGCCCGTATCGGCCACTGCCTCGGCGAAGCTCCGATACACCATTCTCAACGACCCCACGGCATCGGCTTCGTGTGGATGCTGTTGGTGGGGCAGCCATTTCAACCACTCCCATTCGCTGCGGGTAGCGTCGCTGACTACGACGGCGATCTTGACGTCGTCGGGGCTGTGCAGGACGGCCAGCTGGCAGACGATGGCGCGCAGCAATGCACGCGCGGGCAGAGCACCGCCGTCGACGCTGACATGCACGCAGCCACGCAGGTCGACGGCGATCGGCACGTCGCTGACCATCGCGCTCTGCTGGAGCGTCCGGTCCAGCGCCGCCCTCGTGACGGGGTCCCCCTCGTCGGCTGGACCGAGTCCGGGCGGGACAAGCCTTGTGCACAGCGGCTGGTCACCGACCCCCACCCGGATGTGACAGAAGTCAGGGTCCTCGGGGCCGCGCTCCCACATCCGGATGCCACCGACCAGTGTCCACAACGATTGCGGCTCCGGATGTCGCCAATGCAGTGACCGATGCTGGTCCGCGGCGGTCATGGCGATCGTGTCGTCGACGGTGTCGAGGTATCGCAGGTAGTCGCGCCGATCCACGTTGACCTCGGCAGTGCGGTTGGTTCCGCGGGCGCCGTAGGCCAGCGTGCCAACCACCGACATCAACATCATCACCGGAAAGAACATGAACATCGGATTGCGCATCGCCCCGCTACCAGAGGTGAAGTACAGCGCCATCATTCCGACGGTGGCCACGACCATCGCCACCGGCAGCAGGCGCGCGAGCGGATTGCCAGGCACGGCCTTCGGTATGTCCGGTGGGCTTTCCACGGCGATCTCGCCGTGAGCGACCGGCGGCGCAGGAAGGCGTGGTTCGCGAATGAACTCCATCGGACTATGGACGCTGAAACCCGCCGTTTGGTTCCATCCCCAGGGCGGTGAGATTGCTGCACATCCACAGGCGCTGAGCGGGTTACGGTGACAGCGGGGTTGGCTACGGGGGGTGAGGCGGTGTCGTCGTTGTGCCGGCTGACTGTGCACGGGGGCGGGGACGATGGATCACTCGCGGTGGACCTGGCCCTGCCGAGGAACGCCGACGTGGGCCTGCTGATGCCTTCGATCGTCGACCTCGTCCGACGCGACACCGCGCCTGCGGAGGTCGGTCGATGGCGGCTGGCGCGGATCGGAGGCGGCCCGCTCGACGAGTCGATGACGTTGAACGAAAACAATGTTCGCGACGGTGACCTTCTCGTGCTCACCGCAGGAGAGGCGCCTGCGCTGCGGTGGTTTTCGCTCGATCCGTACCGCGTGGTCGCGGACGCTATCGACAGCCCGCATGGACCAGCACCGCGGATCACTGCTGTCGCTGCCATGTTGTGCGCGGCCGGAATCGGTGCGGCCGCGCTGTGGTGGTCGGGGCTCGTCACCCGCGGGTACGGCCACCTGACGACCGGCGCCCTTGTCGCGGCCGCCGCAGCGATCGGCGCCATCGCCTTGCGCCGCACTCACGACCCGTTGCCGTGTGTAGCGCTGGGTGTGATCGCAGTGGTGAACGCCGCCGTGGTCGGGTTCCTGGCCGTGCCCGCAGGCCCGTCGGCCGCCAACGGGCTGCTCGCGGCGACCGCCGCCGCCGCGACGGCGATTGTTCTGCTACGCCTGACACGCTGCGGTACAACCTGTTTGACGGCGATTGCCACCTGCGCTGCACTGACCGCAGCGACGGCAGCGGTTGGTGTGGCATGGCCGGTGCCAGTTGAGGCCGCAGGCGCCCTGCTCATCGTGCTGTCCCTGGCGGTGCTTGGTCTTGCCGCGAGGCTGTCGATCATGGTGGCCGGGCTGACCCCCGACCTTCCTGCGGTCGGTGAAGCGCACGTGACCCTCGCCCATCAAACGATGACCGGTCTGGTCGCAGGTTCGTCGGCCGCTGCGGCGGTGGGCAGTGTGCTCGTCGCGTGCGGCAGTCTCGACGGTGGACGCTCGGCGCTGAGCCCATCGCTGTTCACCGCGGTGGTCGGTGTGGTGCTGTCGCTGCGAGCGCGCACGCATTCGGAGATGCCTCGTCGGATCGCGCTCGGCGCGGGCGGACTGGTCAGCGTCGCGGCCGGGCTCGCGGTCGTCGTCATGTCCGAACCAGGACAGGCCTTTTGGGCGACGCTGGTCACTGCTGCTGCCGGTGCGGTGGCGCTGGGTTGGCTACACGGGTACCCGGTCAGTCCCGTCGTGCGCCGTTCGGTCGAGGTGGTGGAGTACCTCGCCCTGGCGGCCGTGCTGCCCCTGGCATGCTGGGTCGTCGGCCTCTATGGCCTTGTTCGTGGTCTGAGCCTGTCGTGATGGCCGGCGCCCCACGGTCATCGCGGATCCTTGCCGCCGCACTTCTCGGCGCACTGCCGCTTTGCCCCGCGCCACCGGCGGCCGCGGAAACGCCACCCGTTGTGGATAATTCGTTCTTGCCGAAACCGGGATCGCCTGCCCCACCTCGTCGCACCGAGCAACAACAGCGGTGCGCCACGTTCGCCACACGCGACAGCGAGGCCCGCGACGCCGAACAGTTGAAGGCACTTGATCTGCCTGGCGTCTGGCAACTCAGCCGTGGGTCAGGGCAGAGCGTCGCCGTGATCGACACCGGGGTGTCGCGGCACCGGCGTCTCCCCCACCTCGTGCCTGGCGGCGACTACGTGTCGGCGGGCGACGGCACAGACGACTGCGACGGCCACGGCTCCATCGTGGCCGGAATCATCGGCGCGACCCCAGATCCACACGACGGCAGCACATTCAGCGGGATCGCCCCCGATGCCACCATCATCAGCGTGCGCCAGTCGAGCAACAAGTTTCGCGCAGCCGACGACGTGTCCGGGTCTGGATTCGGCGATGTCGACACACTCGCCATGGCGGTGCGCACCGCAGCGGACATGGGCGCGACCGTGATCAACGTGTCGTCCGTGGCGTGCCTGCCTGCTCAGGACGGGCTTGATGACCGGGCCCTTGGTGCGGCGCTGTCCTACGCGGTCGACGTGAAGAACGTCGTGGTGGTGGCCGCGGCAGGAAATGTCGGTGGGCCCGGCCAGTGTCCGGATCAGAACCCGGCGCCCGACCCCGCGCGGCCAGGCATGCCGAACTGGGACGACCTGAACGTCGTGGTGAGCCCGGCCTGGTACGACGAGTATGTGCTGACCGTGGGATCCGTCGGGCAGGACGGTGCACCTTCACAATTCAGCCTTGCCGGACCTTGGGTCGATGTTGCCGCCCCTGGTGAGGACGTGGTGTCGCTGGATCCCGATGGCGAAGGATTGGTCGACACCATGCCAGCTACCGAGGACGGACGGCCGATCTCGGGAACGAGTTACGCGGCACCGGTGGTGAGCGGACTTGCCGCGCTGGTGCGATCGCGCGAGCCCGAGCTGACGGCCAGGCAGGTCATGCAACGCATCGAGGACACCGCGCATCGGCCTCCTGCGGGCTGGGATCCTGTGGTGGGCCACGGCGGTGTCGATGCACTCGCCGCGGTGAGTGGATCAGGATCCATCCAGCCGACCCGCAGTGGATACTCGTCACGGACGACAGCGATACCGCCGGTCGACCCGCCCGATCCCCGGCCGCGCCACGTCGCGCTTCGAGGGGCGGGGATCTGCCTCGCGATATCGGCCGCGACGATCGTGCTGGCCGCGTCGGCGGGCAGGCTACGACGTCGACCCGACGCTGTCGCGCACGACTGAGGCAGCTTGCACACTGAGCTCAGGTCCCCGCGGGAGCCGCGCCAACACCGGCCACGGCGCCGGAACCGGGGTACCGGACAGCCCGAGGCGCTTGGCCGCTTCATCGTCGTGCACGCCGAACACGATCCCGGAGTCGGTGACGAGGTACAACGCCCCTGTGCTCCCACCCTGGCCGGTGATGCCCGACGCGCGAATGTAGGCGCTTCGGCCGTGCGTCATGACGACGCTGTCCACGTTGGGTCCCGTGCCGTCGGCCTGCACCAGCCCCACCGGCGTCCCGCCTGCCACCGGCAGTGAGTCGCCCACCAGCAGTGCGGTTTTGACATCTCCTCCGTGAGCAGCCGCCCACTGCGCGCACACGACTGCTTCCTGCGCGACGCCCCCATGGTCGGGAAACGATGCGACGGGCAGATCGTGGACCAACGGCACCGAACCGATGATGTCCGGCGCCACGGCGACGATCTCGCGGCGGTGTTGCGAGTCGCTGAAGCGGATGAGATCCGCGGCGACTTCACCGATCCGCTGGACGCCGTCGGCGAGCACCACGTAGTACTCCGTCGCCTGTGTGCGAGCCACACGCACCACCGCGCCGACCATGAATCCCGGTGTGGAGAGCGGGCCAGGCGAGCCGGCCTCACCGATGTTGGGTGCGGCGATCGGGGGCGCTTCGGGGATGGCGTTCAGCATCGCACGCGAAACCGGCTGCGGTGTAACGCCGTCCAGCCGCAGGGCGCGCACCACCGCGTGGTTGCGAAGGTCGACACGGGCCCGCCGCCCGCCGTGCAGCAGATAGGTCGTCGCCGCACTCTCGGTTTTCGGGGTGACAAGGACGCTCGCGCCAGAATCGGGCACGCTGGGAATTGCCCCGGCGATGACGGTGGTGGTCGTGGGGTCGTCGCAGACCGTCCAGCCCGATTCGTCGAGGTTGAAGGGGTCATCGATGGTGGCGGGGGCACCCGGGATCCCCACTAGCGGTCCACGATTGGCGCTCGCGATCGCGGCGTCGCTAATCGCTTCGGGGCTCGCTGGATTGCCTGCGACCAGCCGTGCGGATGCCAGGTTGAGGACGGGATGCATGGTGTCGCCGATTCGGATATGCAGCGCACCCGACTCGCGCGTCATGACGATCGCTGCGTTCCCAAGTGCACCCTGTGGGCGGACGAACGCCACGATGGCGCAACCGGCGATCGCAATGACCGCGAGCACGCAACCGGCGATCAATGAAAGCGATTGCGCGCGAAGTGGATCGTCAAGCATCCGGACATCGCCGCGCACCACGGCGTGTTCCATTCTGCGCAACAGGAAGCGGTATCCGCTGACCTGCAGCCGAGTGCTCACCCGTACCTCCCCAGTGGTCAGCCTAACGGCACGCCGAGGGGGTTGATGTCACTGTTTTTCGGCGGGCTCGGTGTAGTACGGCCTGCCGACGGCTTCCCACTCCCTGTACAGCTCGAAGAACGGTTCACCGAACGGATCCTGGCCCCGCAACGGCATCGACCCGCGCCGGATGGTGAAGTCGTACGGTGCGAGTTCGCCCGCTCGCACGAAATGTCTTTCGGCCAAGCTCTTTTCACCGAGGCGCCAGAGTTCGACCGCCAGTCGGTACTCCGTGCGGGCCAGCTGCTGGTCATCGTCGGGCATGAACTGATCGGCGCGTACGCCGGCGTCGGACGCATACGGCTTCTCGCCGTCGACGATCCAGCGTTGCAGCGCCTCGAGGTGCGGACCCGATGGCCTTCCGTGAAACTCGATGAACTGGTCGTCACCGAACTCTGGCGAGTTCGGCCGCACAATGCGGTCGTCCTCGTCGATCCAGACCACGGTCGGCACGTTGCGAATCCCGTAGGCGTCGACGAACCTGCGGTCGGCATCAATCAGCACCGGGTAGGTCGCCTTGGCCTCGTCCACCCATGGCTGCACTGCCTCAACGGATTCGTCGACGGCTACAGCCAGCACGCAGAAGTTCTTGTCGCCGAACCGATCCTGCAACTTCTGCCACGCCGGAAGGTCGTAGCGGCAGCCGCACCACGACGCGAACGACACCACCAGCCGCTTGCTGCCGGTGAAGTCGTAGACGCCTGCGCTCGATCCCGCGACCGTTGGCAGCCGCACATCGGGTGCGATCAGCGACGCCAACGACTCGGCGCGTTCGGTGGCAGCATGCCCGATCACCGCAAGCCCCGCGGTCGCCTCCACCGCCACCGGCTGACCCACCGCCGCACCAAGCGAGGCCACGTCGATCCAGCCGTCCGGCCCAAGCACGGCGCGCCCAGGCACCAGCACACACGCATCGTCCCGGCACAGACCTTCGGGTTTGAGCACCCACCCGGTGATCCGGCCGAGCTCGGATTCCGGGATGAACACGCGCCCGCGGCGGCAACCGCCGTCGATCTCAACTGTGTCGTCGCCGATCACCCGAATGACGACACGCTTCATGTCGGCAAACTACCGTGCTAACCCTCTTTGGACCGGCGTTCGCGATAGGCCGCCACATGTTGACGGTTGCCGCAGTTTCCGGTGTCGCAGAATTTGCCCGAGCGGTTGCGCGACAAATCCATCAGCACCGCCTCACAGTCCGGTGCGGCGCAGACCTTGAGCCGGCGCAGCTCCCCGATCCGGATGATGTCGGCGAGCGCCATGGCCATCTCCGCGCCCATGCGCTGCCACAGCGGATCGTGGTTCGACGCCAGATGCAGATGCCACTCGGGCATCTCCGGATGACGGGTCAGCCACGGCGTGGCCCTGGTGTCACTGAGCAGCGCGTTCACCTGGCCGACGGCGCGCACCTCGTCGTCGGCGGTCTCCCAGATCTTGCCGAGCCGCTCGCGCAGCCGGTGGATCGACGTCAGCTCGGCGTCGTCGTGGTCGCGCCTGCCGGTCCACCCGTATCCGTCCAGGTAGGCGTTGAGATCGGCCATTTGACCGAGCTGCTCGCCCTCGACCCGGTCGCTGTTAATCAGCACACATGCGGCCTGCAGTGTGAGCTGGGTGTCATGACTAAAAAGCATTTGACGCATGACCCCTTTCCATACTAGTGTCACGACCAAACAACATTTTACTCATTACACGGCGGAGGTGCACGCATGGCGACCACAACCCACGTCAGCGACCACTTCCGTACCGGCCTATTGTTCGCCGTCGGTTCGGCCATCGCCTTCGGTTCCTCGGGTCCGTTCGCCAAGGCTCTGATGGAGGCCGGCTGGAGCCCGACCGCAGCGGTCACCGCCAGGATGGCAGGCGGCGCGCTGGTGATGGCCATCTTCGCGACCATCGTCAAACCCGACTGGTTCCGCGAGGCGCTGCGGCACTCCAGGACCGTCATCGCCTATGGCCTCATCCCGATCGCGGGCGCGCAGCTGTGCTACTACAACGCCGTCGCGCACCTGTCCGTCGGCGTCGCGCTGCTGCTGGAGTACACCGCCCCGATCATCGTCGTCGGCTGGGTGTGGGCCACGACCAAGCGTCGGCCCGGCACGTTGACCCTCACTGGCGTCGCCCTGGCGGTCGCCGGAATCATGTTGGTGCTCAACGTGTTCAGTGGCGCGCACATCAACGTGGTCGGTGTCGGCTGGGCGCTGGCCGCCGCGGTCTGCGCCGCCTGCTACTTCTTGATGTCCGACAAGGTCGACGACGACCTGAACCCGATCACCCTTGCGGCCGCCGGGCTTGTCGTCGGCGCCGCGTCCGTCGCGCTGCTCGGCGTGAGCGGGGTGATGCCGCTGACCTTCACCACCAACGACACCGTTATCGCGGGGTTGACGACGTCGTGGGTGGTGCCGGTGCTCGCGCTGTGCGTCATCGCCACCGCGATCGCCTACACGCTCGGCATCATCGGAATCTCCCGGCTGCGTCCGCGTTTCGCGTCGCTGGTGGGCTTGTCCGAGGTCATGTTCGCGGTGCTCGCGGCATGGGTGATGCTGGGTGAGGCCATCACCGTGACGCAGGCCGTCGGCGGCGCCGTCGTGCTGCTCGGCCTTGCGCTGGCCCGGCAGGGCGACCGCGCCGAGAGAATGGCAGCGACGTGGCCGGACGACACCATCGAGGAACTCACCGCACGCCGGTAACCTCCATTGGGTGACGATCGATCTTGATAACCGGACCGCCCGCTGGGTCATCTCCCTTGTCGCCGCGGTCCTCGCGGCTGGATTGCTGCTGATCGGCCCCGGCGTTCCGCCAGCCAACGCACAGGATTGCCCGGACATCGAGGTGGTGTTCGCCCGCGGCACCGACGACACACCGGGTCTCGGCCGGGTCGGCTCGGCGTTCGTCGACTCGCTGCGCGGCCGGGTCGGCGGCAGGTCGGTCGGGGCGTACGCCGTCAACTATCC
>Ga0190272_10001231_pt1 | contig 12379 bp, 8 predicted proteins | sample Popmic504T_FD_133746 | JGI IMG/M metagenome (GOLD analysis project Ga0190272, IMG submission 133746) | Populus adjacent soil microbial communities from riparian zone of Shoshone River, Wyoming, USA - 504 T | ecosystem: Environmental > Terrestrial > Soil > Riparian zone | place: USA: Wyoming...
ACACGGTCCGGTAGATGGTCGACCACGGCCGCCAAATAGCAAAGGCGCCTGCCGAGTGGGTGGCGATACCCCGCCTGTAATTAAGGGGCATCTGGAAGACCGGTGAACCGCCGAAGGCGAGCGTCGTCGGGTTTACCTGGTAAACATAGGCGCGAAGACTGCGCGCGTCACCGAGGTTGTAAAATCCGTTTCCGTCGTTATCGACATAAGCTTCTCCGGCGTCAAAGTTGCTATCGCCGTCGAAATCAAGGAACGGTTCGCCTGCCTGGCGGCCGGCCGTCCCGTTTGTCTCGATATGATATTCGCCCCCGTCATGCACGCCGTTGGAATTAGAATCCGTGAAAGTGTCGGCCGTGGCCGTCGATTCGGCGCTGCAAACCAGCCCGACATAAACCGAGCCGTGATACCAGGTTACGGCAAAAGGCCGGGCGTCGCCTGCCGCGCAGGTCCCGCTGGGCAGCGGAAGATTGGTGGGTGTCGCCTGGGAACCCAGTGTCGCGCCCGTGGCCGGGTTAAGGGCATATAGAGTTCGGTTGGCGAGGTTGAGCACAAAAAGTCTCGATTCATCCTCGGATATGGCCATGCCGCCGAGTGATGTTTTCCCGACAGCATCCCAGCCGGTATTACCGTTGTCGCGTGGGTAATTGGCCGTATCGTGAGCGTTGGTCACGGTTCCCGGCACGGCGTAGCTATTCAACACCGAACCACCGCTTGCACGTGTAATCCTGTAGACGCCGTTGGCCCCTGCCGGACCGAACCCTGCGTGACGTTTGAAAAACGCGCCCGCAAAGATCGTTCTCGACCGCCGCGCGTATGCCAGCCCCTGCGTCGTTCCTACTTCACCCGCCGACAGATTCAACGGCCAAACCGTAGGCGCGTCAAAAGCCGATTCCGTTGCTCCGGCCGCGGTATCGGTGCTGCCCGCTGCATAGGGGAAGCTTATGAGGGTCGGCTGTCCGCTGACGGCCCCGCCCTGATCGCCCGCCTGGTACAGCGAGGAAACGATCTCGGGATTGTCCTGTGAATAATCGTCCGGATAGTTGACCGCCAGATTTATGTTCGACGTGTTGAGGTCGTTGACGAATTGTACGCTCGATCCGGAGTTAGTGGCCAAACCTCCAAGGACCGAATCCGTATTTCTTGCAGAAGGATAAAAACCGGCGGGCAGATTTGTAAATTCCACGCGATACGGGCCCGTGCCGGTTGCCGCGAGGCTGTATGTGCCGTCAGCCGCCGTCGAGGCGGAACCCTGCGCCGCGCCGGCCGAATCGTAGGCCGTGACGGTAACGCTCTGAACGCCGCGATCGACCGCCGCGCCCGTCGTGCCCGAACCGCTGTTCGGAATGGTGAGCGTTGTGTCGTAGGCGCCGTTCCCGTTAAAATCCTGGAAGACGCGGCCCGTAAGTGTTCCGGAAGCCTGAGCACTCCAGAAAGACGACAGCGGCAGGCAAATAGCCGCCAGGCTCAGGATCGCTAAAATTGTTAAGGTGGTTTTTTCTCTTCTTTTAAACATAAATATGTAGGTTTTACCGTCGGGTGGTAAACTTAAATTTAAAATGGGCTAAAGCTCGGATCTCTCCGAAAAATTGATTTGATTGGTGAGCAAGCGCGCTCCGGACCGGAGCCAAGGGGGGATTGCCTGTACGACAAACCTGTTGAAGTCTAGCAAACATTGTTGTACATTACAAGTCTTTTTTTGATTAATCTGCGGCGATAATTTTCCCGATTGACGATATCTACGTAAATGACAGACTCGTATTCCACAAAGATCGTTTCGCTTTTGCCCTCGGCAACCGAGATCGTATGCTCGCTCGGGTTGGAAGACCGACTGGCGGGTATTACGCACGAATGCGACTTCCCTCGTCACATAGCCGGCCGTCCGGCGGTTACAGCCAGCCGTATCTCGCATGAAACGATGACCAGCAGCGAGATCGACCACGCCGTCCGCTCCCAACTCGATGGCCATGGCTCGATCTACGACCTCGATACCGCGCTGCTTGAAAGACTCGATCCCGGACTGATCCTTACCCAGGAGCTTTGCGATGTTTGCGCGGTCAGCTATAAGCAGGTCGAGAAGGCGGCCAGGATGTATGTTGCGGGCGCTAAAGTAGTGTCGCTCGAACCGAATACGATCGGCGATATTTTTGACAATATATTAATGGTCGGCGAATTGACCGGCGCCGATGAAAAAGCGAAAAACGTGGTCGACGGGCTGAGAAACCGGCTGGAGGTCATACGCCAGAAGACGGCGAATATTAGTTCGCGTCCGGGCGTTTTTATGCTCGAATGGCTCGATCCGCCTTTTGCGCCCGGTCATTGGGTGCCGGAGCAGGTCGAGATAGCGGGCGGCATTCCGCTGCTCGGTGAAGCGGGTAAGCGGTCCGTTACGACAACCTATGACGCCATCCTGGAATCGAATCCCGAGGTGCTGGTGCTCATTCCCTGCGGCTATTACAAGGAAGACATACTGCGCCAGTTGGAAAACACGCGATTCCCATCCGGCTGGCGAGAGATGCGTGCCGTGCGGAACGGGCAGGTTTGGGCGCTTGATGCAACGAGTTATTTTTCGCGTCCCGGGCCGCGCGTTGTGGATGGCACGGAAATACTTGCCCGGATATTTCACCCGAATATTTTCGGTACGCCCGACCCGTCGGAGGCCGTTAGTGTGAAGCTGGGATTTGAAAATTAGTTGGTGGTTCGTTGTTCGTGGTCGGTGGTTGGAAAGAGAGAACCACCCCGTCAGCCGAGGCGGCTGCCACCCCTCCTTCGTAAGGAGGGGAGCTTCTAAATTATAAAAACGGGCCTTTTTCATAAAAATGACCGTTCACCTTTGTTATCAGTTTTTTTCAGGGTGTAACAAAAACCAGGTTTGTTAAGTCGTTGAATATAAAGGCTACATGCGGATTTTCCTTGTTACAGTTTGTTACAGTGTTTTTTAATTACTTTGCTTAAAAATTAAAAAAGTTATCGAAGTCAACAATTTAAGAACTGCAAGGTCACCGATCAACGGACCACGAACGACGAACGACAAAATAAACTATGAAAACTTTTTCCTTTTTTTTCCTTTTAATATCGCTCGCTGTCGCGGGCGCGTCGGCTCAAAAGCCGAACGAGGTCCTGGCGACCGCGGCGGGACAAACCTTTACCACAAAAGATCTCCCGGCCGGCATCGTTAAGCATTTGGAGAGCGAACCCGTTATGCTCGCCGAATCCCGCACCCGGACGCTCTCGGAAATGGTCACCGAGCACCTCCTCGAAACCGAGGCGAAGGCGCAGAACATAACGGTGGAAAAGCTCCTGGAAAAGGTGACGGCAATAGTTCCCGCGCCCAGTACGGCCGAGATACAGGGGGTATATAACTCGAACCGCTCCCAGATCGGCAGTAAGAGCCTGGATGAGATTCGGCCGCAGATTATCGAATTCCTGCGCCGCGAGCCCGAACAAAAAGCCGTCCGGGCGTATTTAAAGACGCTCGAGGCCAAATATAGCGTGCGCTATCCAAAGGATGTTAACGCGCCCGACCTGAGATCGCTCGAATCGGTAGCGACAATGAGTGGGAAATCGATCTCGGCGCAGGAATTTGAGGTTCGCGCACGCGGCGCCGCGGCCGATGTAAAAGACCACATCTACTCCGATATAAAGGACAACCTGGATGAGGTCATTTACCAGCAGCTATTGGCGGCAGAAGCAAAATCTCTGGGGATCGACACGGGCGACCTGCTGGCCCGCGAAGTCACGAATAAAATGCGGGATTATACCGACAGCGAACGGCTCGGCCTGCAGGAGGCGCTGCGGCGGAGGCTCTTTGTTAAATACCCCGTAAAATACTCGCTAAAGGAACCTGAGCCTTTTGTTCAGAATATCTCCGCCGACGACGACCCCTCACTGGGTAAACCCGGCGCCCCGGTCACCGTGGTAATGTTCAGTGATTTTCAATGCCCGGTCTGCGCTTCTACTCACCCGATACTGAAAAAGGTCATAGGCGAATTTGGCGATAAGGTCCGCTTCGTCGTCCGCGACTTCCCTCTCATCCAGGTACATGAGAATGCCTTTCAGGCGGCGACGGCTGCCAATGCCGCCCATGCACAGGGAAAATTCTTCGAGTACACCGAGATACTCTACCGTCATCAGAACGCCCTGGATAGCGCTTCTCTCAAGAAATACGCCGCCGATGCGGGTTTGAATCCGAAACAATTTGAGTTAGACTTAGCAAGCGAAAAGAATGCGGCGGAGGTCCGAAAAGATGTCGCCGATGCTAAGACTTACGGGGTTTCCGGCACGCCTACTATTTTTGTGAACGGTGTGAAGGTCAGACGGCTTTCGGCCGAGGGATTTCGCGATGCGATAGAAAAGGCCTTGAAAAAATAATCCCGGGGTTTTGCACGTTTGATCGAGTTTTGAGGGCAAGGGGCGACAAGAATATGCGTCTTTATTTTTTGATTTTTATAGTGACTTTAATGACGGCCTGCAGCGAAGCAGCTGACAACAAAAACTCAAATTCCGGCAGTAATGCTTCCCCGAAAACTACGGAGAAGGTGGCCGAATATACCTACGAGATCGTCAAGACATATAATCATGACACGAGCGCCTTTACGCAGGGGCTCGTTTTTTATAACGGTTTCCTCTATGAAGGTACGGGCGGGCAGCGAGAGGACGACTTTCACTCTTCACTGAGAAAGGTCGATCTTCAAACCGGCAAAGTGCTGCAAAAGTTCGATATGGCCCCCGAATACTTCGGGGAAGGCATAACCATATTAAACGGCAAGATCTACCAGCTGACATGGAAAGAAAGAACCGCTTTTGTTTATGACGTCAATGACTTCAAGCTGCTCCAGCAGTTTACTTACCCGGACGAGGGCTGGGGATTGACCCACGACGGCACAAACCTGATCAAAAGCAACGGAACGCACGTTCTTCACGTGATCGATCCTGTAAATTTCCAGACGCTCAAAACGGTCCCGGTAATGGACGAAAAGGGAAGGCCGATCATGGAGCTCAACGAGCTCGAATATGTTAAGGGCGAGGTCTGGGCGAATATATGGAGAAAAGGGTGGATAGCCAGGATCGATCCCAGCTCGGGAAAGCTTCTCGGCCGAATCGACCTGAACAAACTGGCCGAAGAGGAAGAGGATGCTTACGGCAAAGCGGAAGTTTTGAACGGCATAGCTTACGACCAGCCAACGGACCGCCTTTTTATTACCGGGAAAAGATGGAAACACCTGTTTGAGATAAAAGTCGTTCCAAAACCCTAGTTTAAGTGAGCGCTTAATTGAACAAATGACAGAACTTGACGAACAGTTTATGCGGAGGGCGATCGCGCTGGCCCAGGGTGGGATCGATTCGAATATCGGCGGGCCTTTCGGCTCGGTAGTGGTAAAGAATGGCGAGATAATCGCCGAGGGATGCAATCGCGTCACCTCTGAAAACGATCCGACCTCGCACGCCGAGATCGTGGCGATCCGGGAGGCATGCCGGAAGCTCGGCTCATTTCAGCTCGAAGGCTGCACGATATACACGTCGTGCGAGCCGTGCCCGATGTGCCTGGGCGCCATCTATTGGGCAAGGCCTGATAGGGTCTATTTCGCCGGCACCCGGGATGATGCGGCAAATGCCGGTTTCGACGATGAGTTTATCTATGAGGAGATCAGTAAGGATCTCGGCGAGCGACGCCTACCGGTTATTAATTTGCTGCGCGAAGAAGCCCAGGCCTTGTTTGAAAACTGGAAGAATAAGGCGGATAAAACCGAGTACTAGCCGATTTTGGATTTTAGATTTTGGACTGAAGGAGTGCGGGAGGGAAAAACGGCAAACTCGGTTAACTCTGCCAACTCGGTTAACTATAATAAGTGATCGAATTTATCCTCAATAACGAAACCGTTCAAACCAGCCTCCCGGCCGGGACGACGGTGCTGGACTATGTCCGCTACGATCAAAATCTTAAGGGCACCAAGATCGGCTGCCGCGAGGGCGATTGCGGGGCCTGCACGGTACTGGTCGGCGAGCTCGCCGGTGATTCCGTCAGCTACCGCTCGATGACCTCGTGCCTGATGCCGATCGCCAACGCCGCGGGCAAGCATATTGTCACGGTCGAAGGCATCAACCCGCCCGATGGCGGCCTGACAGGCGTCCAGCAGGCGATGGTCGATGAAAGCGGGACTCAATGCGGTTTTTGCACGGTGGGCTTTGTAATGTCGCTGACCGGGTTTTGTGTCGATGAGACGGCTAAAACCGGCGCCTCGGCGGTGTCGGCGGTCGACGGCAACATCTGCCGCTGCACCGGCTATAAATCGATCGAACGCGCCGCCGAAAGCCTCGCGGTACAAATGTGCGCAAGCCCGCACATAAGTAAGGGCGAATTACTCGCCTTTGCCATTTCGCAAGGACTGGTCCCCGATTATTTCGCGGACATTAAAGGTAGATTGACGGCGCTAATATCAGCCAATCCGCAATCCCAAATCCCAAATCCCAAATTCTTCGTTGCCGGTGGTACCGATCTCTATGTGCAGCGTCACGATGAGATGGTCCACGCGCCCGCCGATAATCTCTTTTACAACGAAGAATTGCGCGGTATCCGCGAAAACGGCGAATTTATCGAGATAGGCGCCTCCGCCACCGTTACCGATCTGCTCGTCTCGCCCGTCATGAAGGCGATCTTCCCGAATCTCTACAAACATCTGAAGCTCATTTCATCCACGCCGATCCGGAATATGGCGACGCTCGCCGGCAACTTCGTCAACGCCTCGCCAATCGGCGACATGACGGCCTGGTTTTTGGCCCTCAACGCATCTGTAATATTCGATAACAGCCGCGAGCTTCCGTTGCGCGAGCTCTATCTCGGGTATAAAACGCTGGCCAAATCGGACGACGAGTTTATAAAAACGATCCGCTTTCGCGCGCCCGTGGGAGATTTTCGCTTCAACTTCGAAAAAGTGAGCAAACGCACCTGCCTGGATATAGCGTCGGTAAACACGGCCATCTCGATCATCCTGTCCGCCCCGTCGAACGGCGACCGCTCGGCCTTCATCCTCGAAGCTCACGCCTCCGCCGGGGGTGTCGCGCCGACACCGCTTTATTTGAAAAAAACCTCGGAGTTTTTGCGCGGCAAAGAAATCTCCGATGAGGTGATATCAAAGGCGCTCGAGATCGTCCAATCCGAGATCAGTCCGATATCCGACGTCCGCGGGTCTGCGGATTACAAGCGGTTGTTATTGAGACAGTTATTTACCGCTCATTTCGTTGAATTGTTTTAGTTTATTAACCTGAGAATTTGCAGAAACAGATGATTCTTTATAAATATTTAGATTCTGAAAAAATAAGTAAGGTTTTAGAAAATTCAAAAATCCGATTCAGTCAGGCAGGAATCCTGAACGATCCATTTGAATCTAGACCTAATTTTTCTAAATTCAAGGAAAATTCGATGAAGTCTGTAGAAGCCGAATTTGTCCGCAACGGTGAAGTGTTAACCGAAGAAAAACGTTTATATTATCTTAATTTAATAACTAATGAAATTGACCAAATGCCTAATCAATTTGAGAAAGTTATGGTTATGTTATGTTTAAGTAAAAATAAAAATAGCAGTTTAATGTGGGCACATTATGCTGACTCTCACAAAGGATTTATTATCGGTTTTGAAACGGAACATCCTTTTTTTAAACCTGAGACGGGTAAATCTGCTCGAGGATTAATGGAGATTAAATACTCTGAAAAACGCGCAGTTGCTTTTCCAGATGGCGACGCTTTAGATAACTCTTTGAGCGGAAACAGTGAAGAAGAGCTTGAAAAATTCTTTTTTACTAAAAGTATTGAATGGAAATATGAAAAGGAATTTAGAATATATGCGGGAACCCACCACGCTACAGATAAAATCCCGATAAAGGGAGAAACCCTATATTTATTTGGTTTTTCGCCATCCTGTGTAAAAGAAGTAATCATCGGCTCGCGAATGTCTTTAGAAGATCGGCAAAAGCTTATAAAAATTGTACATACAAAATATCCTGGTGCAGAATTATTTGAAAGTTCCTTGAGCGAGACAGAATTTGATATGGAAATTACCCCGATTTCACCGTAACAAAGCAATGAAAAATGTAGATTCCAGATCACACGTTCGCGGCGAGTCGGTTTACCTTGACGATATCCCTCTCGTTCAGGGGACGCTCTACGCCTGCGTGTTCGATTCGCCTCATGCTCATGGGATCTTGAAGAGCCTCGATACTTCCGAAGCCGAAAAAGCCGAGGGCGTGGTAAAGGTTATCACCGCCCAAGACCTACCCGGGGAAAACCAGATCGGCGGCGTAATTCCCGATGAACCCCTTCTCGCTGACGATGAGGTCCATTTCCAGGGGATGCTGGTCGCGATAGTTCTGGCCGTAAGCGAAGAAGCCGCCCGCCTGGCCGTCAAAAAAATAACCGCCGAGATCGAACCGCTCGAGATCGTTACCGACCCCCGCGTCGCTTACGCAAAAAACGACCTGATCGTCCCGCCGAAGGCATTCCACCTGGGCGATACCCACACCGCATTTAGAGCTTGCGACCATATCTTCGAGGGCCGGGCCGATGTCAACGGGCAGGAGCATCTCTATATCGAAACCCAGGGAGCATATACCATCCCGACCGAGGCCGGCGGCTTGCGCGTCTATTCCTCGACCCAGGGGCCGACGGCCGTGCAGCGCTGTGTTTCAAGGGTTACGGGCCTTCCGATGCACCTTATCGAGGTCGACGTGCAGCGCCTTGGGGGCGGTTTCGGCGGCAAGGAAGACCAGGCCAACGCCTGGGCGGCGATCTGCGCCGTGGGTACAATGCTGACGAAGCGCCCGGTCAAATACGCCCTTCACCGTATGGAAGATATGCGGATGACCGGCAAGCGCCACCCCTACTCGGCCGATTATAAGATCGGGCTCAATAAAGACCTCAAGATAGTCGCTTACGAGGCCGTTTTCTACCAGAACGCGGGCGCCGCGGCCGATCTTTCGCCGCCGGTGCTCGAGCGTACGCTCTTCCATTGCACCAATTCTTATTACGTCCCGAACGTTACGGCCACGGCCTACAGCTGCCGGACGAACCTGCCGCCCAATACGGCCTTTCGCGGCTTTGGCGGGCCGCAGGGGATGTTCGTGATCGAATCGGCCATAGCGCAAGCCGCCGAGCATTTGAACGTACCCGCGTCGGATATACAGAGGGCGAATCTGCTGCAGGTCGACGACGAATTCCCGTACGGACAGCTTGCCGAAAGCGAGGCCGTCACCTCGTGGGAACAGGCCGATGGTGCCTTCGATTTTGCCCGCCACCAGCGCGAGGCGGACGAGTTTAATTCAAACAGCAAATACATCAAAAAGGGTGTGGCTCTGATGCCTGTGTGCTTCGGCATCTCGTTTACCAAAACGCCCATGAACCAGGCGCGCTCGCTCGTGCACGTTTATACCGACGGCAGCGTGGCCGTTTCGACCGGCGCGGTCGAGATGGGCCAGGGCGTCAACACCAAGATGGCGCAGGTCGCCGCCCGCGTTTTTTCGCTGCCCATCGAGCGTATTAAGGTCCATACCACCAACACTTTACGTATCGCCAACACCTCGCCCACGGCTGCCTCGGCCGCCGCCGATCTTAACGGGCGGGCCACACAGATCGCGTGTGAGACTATACTGGCGCGGCTGAAAGAGGTTGCTAAGGGCCTGCTCGGGGCTGAGAATACGGCCGATATTGTCTTCGAAAACGGGTTTATTTTTCACAAAGGCGAGCCGACTGATTGGGATTGGCTAAAGCTCGTAAATGAGGCCCAGATGCAGCGCGTCAGTCTCAGCGAGCACTCGCATTACGCCACCGCCGGCATCCATTTCGATTGGGGAACGGCCAAGGGCCACCCCTTTGCCTATCACGTTTACGGCGCCGCGATAGTCGGCGTTACCGTCGATTGCCTGCGCGGCATTTACGAGGTCGATTACGTCAAGACGGTCCACGATTTCGGGCATACGATGAACAAGGCGGTCGATTACGGCCAGGTCGAAGGGGGTATCGTCCAGGGTATCGGGTGGATGACGATGGAAGAGGTCGTTTACGATGAGCAGGGCAAACTCCGCTCCAACGCGCTCTCGACCTACAAGATCCCCGATATTTATTCCGTCCCGAAAACGATCGATATCATCCCGCTCGAGACCTCGCGCGAAAACCTGGGCGTCTTTTCATCCAAGGCCGTCGGCGAGCCGCCCCTGATGTACGGAATCGGCGCCTACTTTGCTATCCGCAACGCGATAAGGGCCTACAATTCGACCGTGGACCCCGCCTTCGACGCTCCTTTTACGGCCGAAAAAGTCCTGATGAGTCTCTACCGTGAAATATCGAAAGAGATGAAAGTCGGAAAATAATTTTACAGGGATGGAAGGATTAAGGGGATAGATACTTTTCTTTCGCCCTGTAATTCGTTTTATCCCTCCCATTCCCTTTATCCCTGTTAATTTTCTTCCGGACCTACTCCGCGTCTTACGCGTCTCTGCGGTAATATATCCATAAAATGAGTAACGAACTTGAGCTATGGCATTTCATCGCCGCCCGACTCCGGCGGGATGAAAATGTAATGCTCCTCGTCGTGGCCGAGAGCACCGGCAGCAGCCCGGGCCGTCAGGGGTTTAAGATGGCCGTCGCGGCGGACGCGCTTGAGGGAAGCATCGGCGGCGGCATTATGGAGGTTAATCTCGTCAACCAGGCCCGGCAGCTTTGCAAAAGCCCGCACGTAAGTAAGGGCGAAATCGGGCGCGCAGCCTCGATTCACCAACAGGTTCATCGAAAAGACGATCGGAATTCCTCCGGGATGATCTGTTCCGGCAAACAGACCGTTATCTTCCGCGCGCTCACTCCCGAAGACGCCGGTACCGTTCAGGAGATCGTCAACACGCTCGAAAACCGGCAGCCGAATTTCCTTGTCCTGACCCCGGCGCGTCTTGGCGTAGAGCCCTCAATTCCCCCCGCCCCGGATTTCAGCTTCGAATCGCGCTCCGAAACCGATTTCCTTTTTCGCGAGCGGCTTGGGCTCAAGAATGAGCTATTTATCGTCGGGGGCGGCCATTGCGCGCTTGCCCTTTCGGAATTGATGTCGAAAATGGATTTTTACATCCGTCTTTTCGACGACCGTCCGAAACTCAATACGATCTCAAAAAACACCTTCGTCCATGAAAAACACGTGATCGAAAGCTACGAGCAGATAGCCGACAGGGTCACCGGCGGGCCGAACACGTATGTGGTCGTAATGACGCTCGGCTTCGCCTCCGATGAGATCGTGATCCGCCGGCTTCTCGACCGGACATTTCGATATTTCGGCGTTCTCGGAAGCAAGGCTAAAATGGCGACGCTTCTCAAAAATCTAAAAAACGAAGGCTACCCTGAGGAAAAACTCAAAAATATCCGCACCCCGATCGGTCTCCCGATAAACAGCCAAACGCCCGAGGAGATCGCCATCAGTATCGCGGCGGAGATAATCTCGGTCAAAAATGCCGGGTAATTTCGGGCGAACAACTTTCTTTTCGTTGAGAAAAACAGGACTTTCGGGCGCGGCGACGGAGTCTATCCTCAACGGCGTCATGGGCAGATAGTATCAACGAGCAAAAATATTGACCAAAGGTCACTCTATCAATATAATAGGGCGATCCACACGCTTTCTAACAGACTTCCTACAGTCGCCTCAGGAGGGGGACCTATGAGAAAAATCTATTCGGCGATCGCCTTACTTGCGGTCACCTTTGTTATCGCAGCCGCCGCAAATGCTGCAACGTTTACCGTCACGACGCAGAACGACACGCTCGACGTTAACCCGGGTGACGGTGTCTGTGCGGATGCGGGAGCAGCCTGCTCGCTGCGGGCGGCGATCGGCGAGGCCAATGCACTCGCCGGACCTGACACAATTGTTCTTCCGCTAGGAATTTATACTCAAACGCTTGTCGCTCCTAACGAGGACGCTAACATGGGCGGCGACTGGGATGTAACCTCGACTATAACGATTAATGGCGTGAACGTATTGAACACGTATCTTCAGGCGGCCGAGACGGCGGGGACGGCGTCAGAACGCGTGCTCGACGTGCGTACCGGGGGCGATCTCACGATTTCGCGCTTGACGGCACGTTTTGGCCGTTTCAGCGGAGTTATGACCACCGCAACCCGGGGAGCAGGTATTCAGAACCTGGGAAAATTGACCTTTGAGGATGCCGTTGTTCGAAGCAATCAGATCACGTCCACCAACGGCAACCCGATCGGCGCAGGCATTTACAACGCCGGAACGTCGCTGACAATAAACATCGGGGCGGTCGTCGGCAATGTCAATACGATGCAGCAGACCGGAAGCGCGTTTGGCGGTGGAATAGTCTCTATCGGCACATCTACATTGACGTTCTACCGCGCG
>Ga0190272_10001232_pt1 | contig 12371 bp, 13 predicted proteins | sample Popmic504T_FD_133746 | JGI IMG/M metagenome (GOLD analysis project Ga0190272, IMG submission 133746) | Populus adjacent soil microbial communities from riparian zone of Shoshone River, Wyoming, USA - 504 T | ecosystem: Environmental > Terrestrial > Soil > Riparian zone | place: USA: Wyoming...
CCTGACAGCGATGGTGTCGTAAGAGGTTCGAGTGTCGGCCAACCAGTCGTCCGTGCTCATGATCCGCACGGTAGTCCGCCAGTGACCCACCAAGTGCCCAGAAGGGTCGGGCCTGCTGCACGAACCGACCAGGTCGACGAAGCGGTGCGGCTGTATGAGGGCGGATGGTCGCTGGCACGGGTAAGGGCACGGATGGGTGTCGATCCGACCACCGTGCTCGCCAAGCTCAGGGAGCGAGGGGTGCGGATGCGGGATGCGCATGGGCGGGAATGTTGAGTGACTTCTTAGTCAGGTGACCCCATCACGAACGGCCATCTCACTGACCGTTGTAGTAGCACCGGGAGTGGTGTCGAGAGCGGCGAGCTTGGCCCGAACCTGCTCGGCATCGGGGTGATCGAGCTCATCAAGAATGGTCAGGGCCTGTTGCCAGGCGGCGCGGGCGGCGTGGTGGTTGCCGGTGACGTGGTGAGTGTCGCCGAGGTGGGTGAGGGTGCCGGCTTCGTTGTAGCGTTCGCCGAGGTCGCGGTACAGGGTGAGGGCGTGCTGGTAGGACGTGAGGGCGTGGGTGTGGTAGCCGAGGTGGTGGTGGGCGTAGCCCAGGCTGTCCCAGGTGGCGGCCTGCCCGTCGCGGTCGTTGAGGTCCTGGAATAGGGTGAGAGCTTGCTGGCAGGCGGTGCGGGCCTGCTGGTGGTCGCCGAGGCTGGCGTGGTACCAGCCGAGCGCGTTGAGGGCGGCAGCTTGCCCGGTCTGGTGGCCGGTGGCCTGGAATAGGGTGAGGGCCTGCCGGGCATGGTGCAAGGCCTGCGGGTAGTTCCCCCGCTGCTCCGACACATAGCTCAGATTATTGTGAGTGTGGGCTTGTGCGGTTTGGTCGCCGGTCTGGGTGGCCAGGTCCAGTGCGTGGCTGAGCTGGGTGTGAGCGTCGTCCAAGCGACCCAGCCGGCCGTAGGCGTGGGCGAGGATTCGGTGGGCGCGGGCCTGCGCGGTCGGGTCGGCCAGGCGCTGAGCCGCAGCCACCGCGGCGCGGCCAGTGGCGGCCTGGTCGTGCCAATGCCCCCGCCGGTAGAGGAAGGTCTCCGCTGCCCAGGCCAGTTGCCAGGTGTGGGTATCAAAACCAGCTGCAGCGGCGTGCTCGACGGCGGCCAGCAGCACCGCACGCTCCACCGTGAACCAGTCCAGGGCCTGCTGGTGGTCGACGGGCTGCTGCGGGGTGACCCCCGATGCGGGCGGGGTGAGGGTGATCGGGTCTCGGGCCGGCCAGAGCAACCGGGCGGCGGTGTGTGCGGTGTGCAGGTAGTGGTCCAGCATGCGCTGGGTGGCAGTGTGGCGTTGCTGGTCGGTATCGATGCGCTGGGCCAGGTCGGAAGCGTAGGCGCGCAGCAGGTCATGAAAGCTGTAGCGGCCGGGGGTGTGCTCGACGAGCAGACTCGCCTGGGTCAGCTCGGTCAGCAGTGGTCGGATCGTGCTGGCTGAGAGTCCGGCGAGGCTGGCTGCGGCCAGCGCGGCGATGTCGGGGCCGGGATGCAGACCGAGCAGCCGAAACAGCCGCGCCGCATCCGAGGTCAGCGCCTGGTAGGACCAGGAGAACACCGCCTGCACGTCGGTAGTGGGATCATCACCGGTGAGCATCTGCCACCGATGCCCAGCATCACGCAGCTCCTCAGCCAACAGGCCCAACCCACTCTGCGGACGCACCGCGGCGCGGGCAGCCACCAGCGCCAACGCCAACGGCAGAAGCGCACACCGGGTGATGATCTCTCCGACTGCCGCTGGCTCCGCTGCCACCCGATCCACACCCAAACGCCGGACTAGCAGTTGCCGCGCCTCCTCATCGGTAAGCAGATCCAGGGTGATGGGATATGCACCATCGGCGGCGATCAGCCCGGTGAGCTGGTTACGACTGGTCACCACCACCAGACATGTCAGAGCACCGGGCAGCAAAGGGCGCACCTGCGCGGTGTCACAGGCATTGTCCAACACCACCAACACCCGCTTGCCGGCTAGTTGGCTTCGGTAGAGGGTGGCTTGGGCGTCCAGATCGACCGGGATCCGCTGCGGCGGCACCTGCAACGCTTCAAGAAACCGGCGCACCGCTTCGGCTGGGTCCATGACTTGTCCGCTGGGATCGAATCCGCGCAAGTTGACGTACAACTGTCCGTCAGGGAATTGGTCAGCCACCTGATGTGCCCAATACACCGCCAACACGGTCTTACCGACCCCAGCTGTGCCACCGATCGCTGAGATCACTACAGGGCCACCGGCGTTGGTGCGCTCATCAAGCAGAGTGGACAGTGTAGTCAGCTCAGCAGCGCGGCCGGCGAAGTGCGTGAGCGCTGCCGGCAGCTGCCGCGGTACCACGACCTCTGACTTCGCTGGTCCAGCGGGCAACCGGGCCTTGTCAGTGGCAGCCTCCTCGGCGTAGCGGCGGGCTCGGTTCTGCCACGTCAAGTCACCTTGCAGCACCTGCACGATCGACGCGGCCATGTCCCCGCTCGGGACCCGCTTGCCGCGTAACACCTCGCTGATGTAACCCGGCGAGGTGTTCTCACCTGCACTGGAGGGAATCCGGCGCGCAATTTCCCGAAACGACGGGTTATCAGCACGTGCACGTAATTCCATCAAGAGCTCGACCAAGGAACGACCGTAGCCGACCGGCCGCTCACTGTCGTCGCGCTGCGTCATGCCGCACTACCCCCACATCTGCTGAGTGAGCAGCCTACTGCGTCTGATCGGCGCATCGTGGCGTTCGCTCATGATCAGCGAACACCAGCCTGTATGCACTGGTCCGCGCCACCCCGCTTAATTGATGTTCGCTCGACGCCGGTGAACCCCTCCCCGCCAGATGAACTAGTGCCCTGCCCAAGACGCAGAGCTATCTCACCAGGAGGGAGGACGCCATGCTCCGAGAACCAAATTCACTACGGGAAGCCACGATCACGATCACCGCATTGATCACCGAGTTGACCGCCAACGTCATCGCCGAGATCATAATCTTCCATCTCGGTTGTCGGCTGAGCATCGGCGAGTTCGCCTTTGTCATCATCCTATTGTGGACTCTCGATGAGCTCGGCCGCCTCGTCGAGGACGTCAACGAGTAAATGTCATATAGATCCGGCCGCGATAACGAAGTCGTAACCGCGGCCGCCATAATTTAGCTGTGATCCAAACCTGCGTGGTACACGTCATCCGCAACGCGATGACGTTCGTTTCCTACGGCGATCGGAAGAAGGTCGCCGCAGCCATGCGGGCCCTCTACACCGCACCCTCGGTCGACGCCGCCGAACTCGCCCTGGAGGAGTTCCACTTCGGCCGCCAATATCCAGGATCGGTCGCGGTCCGGAAACGCGCCTGGCCCGAACTCGTCCCGTTCCTGGACTACCCACCCGAACTCCGCAAGGTCGTCTACCACAACCTGATCGAGTCCATAAACTACCAACTTCGCAAGATCACCAAAACCCGCGGTCACTTCCCCACGACGAGGCGGCCGTGAAGCTCCCCTACCTCGGCATCCCGCAACATCAGCACCAAGAGAGGAGGCGGTTCCGGCACCGGAACCTGGGGCTGGAAACAAGCACTCACACCCTCGTCGTACTCCTCCCAGGACGACTCCCCATCAACTAACCAACCGATAACCTCTTACCCAGCCTTACACAGAAAACTTGACAAGCCCCCAACCGGCGTGCCGTCAATGAATCCGCCGACGAGTTCTTCATCCGTGTCACCAAGAAAATCCTATCCGGCCGCCCATCGGGCGACTCATTCAGGCCAACCCGGCCTTACACACAGAAAAGTAAACGGGCCCCATCCCTACTGTCACAACGCTCTACCCCACCACACGCCGCGACCACGCCACAACCCGTGCCGACTCAGGTGCATCTTCGAGGGCTCGGAGTGTCGTCGTAAAAAGTCGCCATTATTCTTGTATTGGACATAACGTTGGTAAGGCCCTGGAGGAGAGTATCTATACCGATACCGCCACGGTATCGGTGACCAGGACACCAGAGTTCTTGGCAGTGCGAGAGCAGGTGCGGGAGTTCAGCTTGAGGCAGGCAGGCGCCAAGGATCAGGAACTAGTGGCAACGGTAGAGGTACCAGAGCCTCGGAGCGGGGCCGTCAACGCCGGGCGAATTTTGGTTCTGGCACGGTTTTCGTGATTGGCCTTTCATTCGGTGAGGAGGACGCGTTTGCGGAGTAGGTCGGGTTTGGCTCGGCCGAACATCTGGCGTTTGAGCATTGTGAGGCGGTTGACGTGGCCTTCGACGACTCCGCTGTTCCAGGGCAGGGTGAGCCCGGCGGTGACCGCGTCCTGGTCACGACGAACACCGAGCGCAAAGGACCGCAGTGCCGGCCGGTCGGTGTCGTCGGTGTCGACGGCGGCCAGCCATGCTTGCAGGTCCTGGCCGCGCAGTGAGCACATGATGGTGGCGAAGGCGCGGACGTGACCGGTCAGTGCGGTCAGGGGTGGGCTGGTGGCGAGGATGGCGTCGAGCCGTTGCTGGTCGGCCGGGTCCAGGGTGGCTGGATCGGTCATGATCCAGCCGACGACGCGACGGACGGAGGGCGGCTTGCGCGATGGTCGGGAAATGCGTGTAGTCGTGCGGAACTGACGTAGGTAGTGACGGACGACGGTCGGGCCGCCTGGGTAGCCGCGTGCGGTGATCTCGGTGAACAACTGGGCGGCGTTGGTGCAGCCGTCGTTCCAACGCTGGTGCAGGTAGGGCGTGAACTCGTCCAACAGGCCAGGGCGGCGTCCGGTTCCGTTGCAGGTCAACAACTCCTCCACCGTGTCGGCGCGGGCGAAGCGGCGGACGGTGCCGCGTGCGAGGCCCAGCCGGCGGCAGATCGCGGCGATACCAACACCATCGGCGAGCAATGCGTGCACCGCGGCGTGATGTTCCCGCGCTCGCACCGCCCACCGATCCGTCCGGTCTCCCGGCCCAGCGGGGGTCGCCGGTTGCGGGTGACCGTCCGCCGTCAGCGGGCCGTCGCCGTGAGCCACAGCGTCAGCAGCGGTGGCATCGGCGGTGCTGTCGATCTCCACTGCTGACGCGGCGGTCAGACAGCCCTGGTGGCGGGCGACCGTGCGTTCAACGGCGCCGGCGAGGTTGTTCCAGACGTGCCATCGATCAGCCACCTGCACCGCACCAGGTGCGCCCTGCTGGGTGCCCTCGGCATAGGCGCTGGCTCGGTCCCGGCAGACGATCTGGACGCCGGGATGCGCGCGCAGCCAGTCCGCCAGGGTCCGGGCGGTGCGGTCGGCCAGCATGTCAACCGGACGGCCGGACTCCACGTCGACCAGCAGCGTGCCGTAGTGATGGCCCCGGCGCAGGGCGAAGTCGTCCACCCCGAGCACCCGAGGCGTGGGCCGCTCCGGATCGGGCAGTCCCCGCACCAAGCGCAGCAACGTCATCCGGCTCACCGAGGCAGCCAGGTGCCGGGTCAGCCGCGCCCCAGCGCGGCCGCCCAACGCCAACCCGACCGCACCCAACACCCGCTGCAAGACCGCGGTTCGACGTGCGTGCCGAGCGGCCAGCTCAGGCACCTGCTCGGCGAACGTCGTCCGCGCGCAGCCGGGGTTGTCGCAGAACAACCGCCGGACGGTCAGCCGGATCAGTACTTCCCGACCCGCTGCAGCCGTATCGGACAGATGACGGTCATAGCGGCTGTGAACCCGACCCGACACCGTCCCGCAGTCCGGACACACCATCGGCGTCGCACAGGTCGCAGCGTCGATCCGGACCACCCGAGGACGCGGTAGGTGAAGGAGGTGATCCCCTCTCCCGCCTGGTGCTCCTTGCGGAGGCTGACGGTCGAGAGCTGGGAGCCCTTGCGACCTGCGTGGCGGACGGACCGTTCGTGTCCGTTGACGGTGACCTGCACGAGCTCGAAGACGCCGGGCGAGTCCGCCCGGAGATCATCGACGGGGGCGAAGTACCAGACGGCGGTCATGGACGGGTCGCGGAGCAGGTCCCGGTACCAATCGAGATCGGAGACGCAGGCGACCCTCATGATCGGACTGCTCGGCGTCACGCGGTACTGCCACTGGGCGGTAGCGGCGAACACGGCACCGCGGCCGGTCGACGGCCCTGTCCCACAGGTGAGGTCGACCGGGGTGTGCACGTCGTGCCAGCGTTCGGGAGCGCGGATGACCTTATTCTTGAGATCGGCGTAGCTCGAACTCGAATATCACAACGCGATGTTATTCGCCTCCAGGCGAGCCTTGAGGCGGCTGAGAATATTTCTCGATGAGAAGACTCTGGCGAACTGGAAGGTGCCGTGCGGGCAATGAAAAAGATCTATACCCCTGACCGCGTGGCGCCAGCCGGAGTGTAGCGTGGATCGCCGCACTATTGTGCGGCGATTTCCTGGATCAGGCCACGCAACCCTCGCACGGCTGGCAGCGTGGCCGCCTTGGCCGGGACATGGCTGAGCACCTGACGAGCACGATTATCAATCATGGAGTTGCGTTGCTCCGTGCCAACGCCCTGGAGTGCCCGCGTAACCCAGTCGGTTGCGGCCGGTACGTCGTTGCCAGCAATCAAGCATTCGGCTCGGTCAAGCATGACGAGCGCAGGGTCGAGGTACTCATTCTTGGGATACAGCGCCAAGGCTTGTTCGTGGGCGCTCAGTGCTGAGGTTGTCTCTCTAAGGTGGGTATAGGCGTTGCCAGCATGGAAATTTAACCTAGCTTCGTCGTAGCCAAAGGCGGATGGCGCGAGCGCCTGCGCATCCATGTGGCCCACGGCTTTCTCCGCCCGGTCGAGCGCGAGGTGCGTTTCTTCGATCCTGCCCAGCAGTGCTTGTGCGCGTGCTTCAAGGGCCGCGGCCGCAGCGACACCTGAGCACGGAGCCTGCTTGGCGACTTCCTGAGCATGGGTGGCCACATACACAGCTTCGGCGATGTTACCGCTGTAGTAGTGAGCGTAAGCCTGCTGAGCTAGCACCCAAGCATGCAATTTGTTGTCGCCAGCCTCTTGAGCGACAAGTTTTGCAGTACGGGCCCAGTGCCGGGCGGCCACTGGCTGATCAAGCCTATTAAGCGGAATAGTCATAAGCCCGGCCATCTGCGCCACAATCCTGGTCAGTCGGTTGGGAACCAAGATCGCGCGGCGGCGTTCAAGCACACGGCACAATTCGGCAAAGTCGGCGGTCAGGTCGGCCAGGAGCGACGCAGCTGGTCGATATCGGGTAGCCAAGCCGTACCGTTGTACGGCGCGCTCCCAGTCGTCCAGGCTGGCATCCGACATAGCGGCATGGTCAACAGCTTCGGTGAGCTGACGCCGCAATGTTTCGGCATCGTGCAGCACCAGAGCAGCAGCGGCAGCTCCCCGCAGTACCACGCGTCTGTCGAGCACGGGGCGATCCACGCCCAGAAGCTCTCCAGCGGCTGGCGGCACCGTGCTGGCAGGTGTTGGCGTGTCGCCTGATCCGGCGATGAGCTGCCGCAGCTCGTCGCGGGAGACGTCCAGCAGTTGCGTCAACTGGGGCCAGTAGTACGGCTGAGGTTCGTTGTCGCCGGCCTCCCAGCGGATGACCGTGGTGCGATCAACTTCCAGCGCAGCGGCGAGTGACTCCTGGGTATACCCGGCCGCCTTGCGAGCGCTGGCAAGCCCGCGACGTCGTGGGGCCACCGCCATCACCTCCCGTCACTGTTCACAACCATTTCATCATAACGCACTGCTGGAATATTCTGGTCGCCAAACAATTTTGCGACGCCGATGCAACGTTTTTCTGACGATTCGGCGGTGGCTTTGACCGCGCTCATTCGATTGGCTCGATGAAGGCACCTGACGCGAGCGACCCACCGTGACCTGCCATGCCCCCGGCAGCTCACGGCCTCGGCGTCAGGTGCCGCCCAACCGATCACCAGCGACCAAAGGCGAACGTATGAGCCAAGCAACCACCACCGAAGTGTCCGAGCACCTGCCCATCCAATGCCTGCTGGAACTCCACTACGACGGCACGGTGGCCGTGACGGCCAAACGCGGCTGCTCGGATGAGGAGATCCGCGACCTGCTCACCCAGCTCGCCGGCGGGACGTGGCTGGGCGGATCAGTGGACGGTGCGACGGCACGGCGTGAGGACGCAGCATGAGCGACCTTCCGTCTGTGTCCACCGAGGAGTCGGCCCGTTACTCGACTGCGAGAGGTGGTTGCGGCGGCCATGTCGGCCGAAGCCGCTCGTGCCGCCGATGGGTCTGATTCGGAGTCGGACCGCTACGCCTACCCGTGTCAGGACCTGGACGGCAACGACCACACGTTGTTCGTGATTCCGCTGGGCCAGCGGATCGCCATTGTGTTCCCGGACGGTGCCACCGCCGTGTTGGAGAAGCAGGCAGTTCTCGACCTGGGCGGCGAAATTGACGACGCCTTCATGACCGAAGCTCCCGGAGGACTCATGGAACTGGGCAGAACCACCGGCCAACTTACCGCCAGCATCATGCAGATCGACCCGACGACCCAAACCGTTGACACCCGCACTGTTACCGAACAGCCCAGCGTCTCCGTCGACACCCACGCCTACAGCACACGAGCCACCCTGCACCTCGGCAGCATCCACTCCACAGCCACCTTGATCGTCGACCTCGACGCCGTACGGGCACTGAAGAACACGTTCACCGACGCCGAACGCATGATGCTCGGCGAAATCCCGCCAGAACGGCCGGACAACGACACCGAGGTACCCGAACCCGGTCACGACGTGCGCGACTCCGACAGGGCCGCACAACCGGAGAAAGGACCTTGACGTGTCGATGACCGGCGACAGTGTGCGGTTCAGTGTTGGGTTGACCGGGGAGGGATTGGTGTCGTTTCGACGCGACCGGGGTTGCGGCAAGGCGGCGATGCTGGCGATCTGTCGGGCGATCGTCGGTAGGCGGATATCGGTGAGTGATGTGACACCGGCCGAGGTGGACGAACTGGCGGAGTCGAGGTCCGTCGCCAATCCGTACTGGCGAGAGGACCTGCCCCTTCGGTTCGAAGCTCAGCAGCGGGTGGGTGGGCTCATCGAGATCGAACGGGACTGCGGATGCAGCCCGCGTACCGTGCTCGGCCTGTGCGAGTCCTTGCTGGACAGCTTCTACGACGGTGAACTCGACGAACTCGACGACACCCACTACCACCGCCACATCGCGTTGGCCGGCTGACCGAAGGGGCGACGTCCTGCCTCGGCGGCTTCCAATGAGGCTCCGTGCCCCGTCGACGCTGGTGCCCGTTCGCTCTGCCGACCGCGTTCTGAACACCAATGGCCGGCTTTCTTCACCCGGCTCTACGTTGACGGCCAGAAGGTCGGCGCCGACTCGGCAACTACCAAGGCTGGCGTTGTTGAGGAAAACCGGCTCGCCACGGCCATTCCCAATTCCGTCACCAATTCCAACTCTGTGGAAGCGAAGAGCTATGCCTCCTGACGAGCATGAGCTGCTGACTGACTTCAAGCGGGTCTGCGAACAAGCACCCCTATTCGTGTTGGAGTTCACGACTGGGGGTTTGTCGGTCGAGGCCGAAGAGGCCTATGCGTTCCGGTTGGTGGATGTGGCGGAGGAGTTGCTGCGGCACGCCAAGAACCGGAAGTTGGCGGCGCTCGAAGCGGCAACGCCAGCCCCGCCCTCTGGCGATGGCGTGGCCGGCGACAGGGCGTGACTGGTCGTGTCGGCGTTGGCCTGGGTGTCGTGGGTGGCAGTGGGCGTCACGAGCGGCCTGGGCGCCGGGCTGCTGGTGTGGGCCGTCCGGAGCTGGCGGAAGCAGCGGCGGAAGGCGCGGGCGTTGGCTCGAACAGTGGCGCGGTACCGGCGGAAGGTACGGCGGGTGGAGGGCTGGAACGAGGGCGAAGACGGAGACAAGACGGCCACGGTGACGGCTACGCCGGTCACCGTGGCGGAACTGGTGGCGAGGGCTGAGGGTGAAGGCTGGGCGGTGCGATTGAACTGGGATGAAGAAGGACGGGACTTAGGTGGGGAGGATTGGCCGACTGGGGTGTTGCCTAGGATGGACTAGAGGAAGATGAAGGCCCGACGATCGGTCAGCACCTCCTCCGCAGGCACGCATCGCCACCCGAGACGTGCAAGGCGGGGTTGGCGGTTACTCTCGCGCTCCGCGCGGATGTCGTGAGCGAGGAGAATTGGCGATGAACCTGGTGGGTCGGTGGCGGATCGAGACGATGGACCCGTGGGACCGCGATGCCCTTGACCTGGTGGAGCCGGGCTTCATCGAGTTCGGCGCAGACGGAACCGGCCAGTTCGGTTTCATCGCGGACCGCGGCCGGCTGGACTGCCGCACCGAAAACCGCAGTGGCCGTCCCCGCGCGGAGTTCAGCCGGCAGGGCGACGACGTCTGCGGCCGCGGCTGGGCGGCCCTGACGGATGATGGCACCCTCGACGGGCACCTGTTCTTCCACCTCCGCGACGAATCCGGATTCCACGCCGCCCCGCTCGACCTTGCCGCCGGACGGGGCCGTTGATGAGCGAGTACCAGTATTACGAATTCCTCGCCCTCGACCGGCCTTTGGACGCGCGCCAGCAGGACGAGGTGCGCGCGCTGTCCACCCGGGCCACGGTCAACGCCACCAGCTTCATCAACGAGTACCACTGGGGCAACTTCCGAGGTGATCCAAGCCGGATGATGGAGCGCTACTACGACGCGCACCTGTACCTGGCCAACTGGGGATCACGCCGGATCATGTTTCGCCTCCCACGAACCCTGCTCGACCTGTACATCGCCGAGCAGTACTGCGTCAGCAACCAGGTGACGGCGTGGACGGCGAACGAGTTCATCGTGCTCGATCTGGCGAGCGAGGACGATTCCGGCGAATGGGTGGAAGATGCCGAGAGGTCGCTGTCGGCGATCGTCGGCGTCCGTGCCGAGATCGCGGCAGGCGACCTGCGGCCGCTCTACCTCGCCTGGCTGGCCGGCTACGGCACCTGGGAACGCGACGAGTCGGCATTCGACCGTGAGGACGACGACGAACTCGAACCACCGGTACCGCCGGGACTGGCGACACTTACCGCATCGCAACAGGCACTGGCTGACTTCCTCCGTCTCGACGACGACCTGGTCAACGTCGCCGCCACCACGAGCCCACCGCTTGAAAACGCTACGAATGACCCCCGCGAGCTCGCCGAATGGATCACCAACCTGAGCCTGGTCGAGAAGGACCAGCTCCTCCTCCGGGTCGCCCGTGACCACGCGGCCACCGTGCGGACGGAACTCCTGTGCCGCTTCCGCCGGCAATCCACGCGAGCGGTCCCATCGGTTCCCCGGCGCACGGTGGCCGATCTGCTGGACACGGCCGCGCGAACGCGCGCAGAAGGCATGCGTCGAGCCGCCGCCCAACGTGCCGACGAGGAAGCCCGCCGTGAGAATGCACGGGCCCTCGCTCGCGAGCGCCGCCTGGACGAGCTGGCTCACGGCGAGGAAACGGCCTGGGCGCGCATCGACACGATGATCGCCACCAAGAGGCCTGGCGAGTACGACGCCGCGATCGTGCTACTCACCGAGCTACGGTCCCTCGCCGAGCGCGATAGGCGTCCCGACGAGTTCGCCCGGCGCTGCGCAGCACTACGTCAGACGCACTCGCGCAAACCCAGCCTCATCGACCGCTTCAACCGAGCAGGCGTCGGAACAAGCCACCACGCCTGAAGAGCCTCGGGTTGGCTCACTGAGTCAGCGCGCGACCGCTTGCCGGCCGTGCAGGGAGGCCTGATCGGCGGCGGCGCGGCCGGAGACCCAGCCTTCGCGGTTGTTGGCCGCCGACGCGTGCTTCGTCAGTTCGGGGAACTGCACGTCGAAGGCGCGCTGCACGGCGTCGCTGCGTGCCGCGAGCACGGGCAGCAGGTTGATCCCACCCGCGGAGGCCGCCACCTGCTGGTCGACCTCATCCGTCGCCGCGGTGAGCCGTTCACCGATGCGCGAGGCGTAGGCGGTCAGGAACGACTGGCGAAACGAGCGGATGCTGCTCCGCGGCGGGTTGAGCTGCGTCATCGCTCTGGTGGCCTGCACGAGCAACGAGGTGAAGAGCAGTTCCGCCGAGTCGAGGTCGGCGGGGAAGCCCACGACCGTGGTGAGGCCGTACCGCTTCGTCCAGACCGCGCGACAGCGGTTGGCCTCGGCGACGACCTGCAACAGCAGGCTCTTGGGGGTCTCGTACGGGTTGTCGATGCCGATCCGCCGGGTGATCGGCTCGTCCCGCCCGCCGGTGCTGGCCGCCAGCAGGGCGTGGTCGATGCTGTGGCGGGCCATCAGCTGCTGCGCCTTGGCGGTGAACGCCTCGGCCTCCTCCGCGAAGTCCGTCGACTCGGCCTTGGCCAGCAACGCCCGCACCCGGTCGAGCATTCGCTGGTCGACGTCGGCGTCCGGTCGCAGGTCCGCGGACCGGAA
>Ga0190272_10001233_pt1 | contig 12361 bp, 14 predicted proteins | sample Popmic504T_FD_133746 | JGI IMG/M metagenome (GOLD analysis project Ga0190272, IMG submission 133746) | Populus adjacent soil microbial communities from riparian zone of Shoshone River, Wyoming, USA - 504 T | ecosystem: Environmental > Terrestrial > Soil > Riparian zone | place: USA: Wyoming...
ACTCGAGCAGGTGTTACCCCACTCAGGTTATCCCATTCGGAAATCCCCGGGTCACAGCGTGTTTACCGCTCTCCGAGGCTTATCGCAGTTAGCCACGTCCTTCATCGCCTATTGGCACCAAGGCATCCATTATGTGCTCTTTGTAGCTTGATCAATCTGTAGAACGCCAAATCGTTTCCAATTCGACGCTCAAACTTGATAACTGAAACTCTCGGACCAGGGATCTTAACCCCCGGTCTTATTTTCAGACTCAGCTCTTAAAAGTTGTACTTACTACCCTGTATGTAGATATCAAAGAACCAGCGGTTTACGCCTCTTTCAGCCCACAAAAAAACCCAACTTGATCTCCGGCGATCATTCGCGACCTCCCTTGGCGGGTGGCCGTTCATCATGCCGGGACAAAATTGAGTCCAATTTGCAGTCCCAAAATAGGCGAGAACCAACTCTTTCGTCTTGCGACTACAGGAGTCCCGCTTCAGGCGGGGTCAACAACGTAGCCGTCGAAAAATGACCGTCAACCGCGAAAAGCGATTTTTTTGCCGAAAATGAAGATTTCTTGCGCCCCAATGGATCTCGAAACGACAAACATCTGAAAACTGCCTGAGAATCGAATTATTTTCACCATGCCGAAAGAGAAAAAACTTCGTCCGCCTCAACACCAGAAGCGGCAGCCGGGATGCGAATACAAGATGCGGCCTCGCCCGAAATCAGGCGCCAGCGATTATGTGGCCTGCGGAAAGTTGCGCGACAAAGTCGCGCTCATCACCGGGGGCGATAGCGGTATCGGCCGCGCCGTGGCGGTTCTTTTCGCGAAAGAAGGCGCGGACGTCGCGGTTCTCTATTTGAATGAGCACAAGGACGCGAGAGAGACCAAGGGGCTGGTCGAAAGTCAGGGGCGCAAATGCTTGCTGATTGCGGGAGATATTGGCCGGGAGAGATTTTGCCAGTCAGCGGTGAAGCAGGCGAAGCGCGTCCTCGGCGGAATCGACATTCTGGTGAACAACGCGGCCGAGCAGCATCCGCAGGAGAGCATCACGAAGATCACGGAGAAGCAGCTGGAAAAAACCTTTCGCACCAATATTTTTGCGATGTTTTTCCTGACCAAGGCCGTTCTGCCGCACTTCAAGAAAGGCGGCGTGATCATCAACAATGCGTCGGTCACGGCGTATCAGGGAAGCCCCAAGCTGCTCGATTATTCCGCGACGAAGGGTGCGATCGTCGCGTTCACTCGATCGTTGTCGCAAGCGCTGGCCGAGAAGAAAATTCGCGTGAACGCAGTCGCTCCCGGTCCGATCTGGACGCCGCTGATTCCTTCGACGTTTCCGGCGAACGAGGTGGCGACATTTGGTTCTGATACCCCGCTCGGCCGCGCCGGCGAACCGGAAGAGGTCGCGACCTGCTTCGTTTTTCTCGCTTCGAACGATTCCTCTTACATGACCGGACAGGTCCTTCATCCCAACGGCGGGCGGGTCGTCAACGGGTAGCGGGCGCGGTTTGCCCAGACGGGAGCGAGGATCTGGCCGCGCTCTTCGGTACGACCAAGGTCCAATAGGCCGATTGATCTGCCTCTGTGATTCTACCGGAACACGAATCAACCGTCGGAGGATATTTTCATCTCGCGCTTTCGAAGTAATTGAGTTTTCCCTTGGATTTGGGCATGAGGCTTCCCTTTCAATTCGGCCCGCCTAGAGTCCACGGTTTCACTTCACCATCCAAAAACATGAACGCACCACCACCTCCGATTTCCCCAAGTCGCCGCCGGAGTCGCTACGGAACGTTGTTCTCGCTCACCCTGCTTGGCGCGGCGTTGTTTCCGCAATCCGCGCAGGCCTCATTGTTCAAAGGAGAAGCGTTGGACTCCGTGGCCAACGGTATGTCCTGGGTGGTGCTGGTTATCGCGCCGATCATCGGCATCACCGTTTTCTGGCTCCTCCACATCCTGCCGGAAAAGATCGCGCATAAGAGAAAACATCCACAGACCAGATTGATCCAGTGCCTTTGTCTGATGTCGCTTGTTTTTGGCGGAATCCTCTGGCCGCTCGCCTGGATTTTGGCCTACTCGAAACCAGTTCTGCATAAGCTCGCCTACGGGACGGATGTCGATGAATCGCTTGCCCATCACGACGAGGGCAAAACGGAGGTCGAGGGGACAAGCGAAGTCGAAAGACTTCGAGCCCGCGTTGCCCAACTCGAACGGCAAATCACCGGAGGGCAGTCGTAATGGAACTCCTGGCCCTGATCATTTATTCGATCATCATCTGGTTCATCTTCTTCAAGAAGAAGTGGCTGCCCTGGAACATCACCAGCCAGGTCATCGTCGTGACGATCCCGGTCTTCGCGCTCGCGACTACCATCCTGTTCATGAATATCGTCGCGCCATCGTCGGCTGACGTGCGGGCGATGAATTACGTCATTCCGATTGTCCCGCGTGTGACCGGGCAGGTGACTGAAGTGCCGATCGAGCCGAATCGGCCGATTAAGAAAGGCGATGTGCTTTTCAAGATAGACCCTGTCCCGTTTGAAGCCGCAGTGAAAGCCGCCGAGGCCACATTGCGTGGGCTCGGCGATCAACTGAAGAATGCGGCCGCCAAGAAAGCGGCGCTCGGGCCCCGGATCGAACTCGCGCAAAAGCGCGTGGAGCAATTCACGGCGCTCGCCTCAACCGGGGCGGGAAGGCGGACCGACCTCGAACAGGCACAGAGTGATCTCGGCAACCTGGAAAGCGAGCTCCTCGCTGCGGAGGCCACGGAATCACAGGCAGGTGCGAAGATTGCCAAGGCTGAAGCCGACCTCCTGGGTGCGAAATACGACCTCGATGGCACCACGCATCTCGCGCCGGCCAACGGCCGCGTCGCGAATCTGGCCCTGCGTCCAGGCGTGCGCGCTGCTCAGCTGCCGCTCTCGCCCGTGATGAGCTTCATCGACGAGGATGACCCGTGGTTGCTGGCTTTTTTCCGGCAGAACGAATTGCGCTACGTGGAGCCGGGAAATGAGACGGAAATTTACATGGAGATGTATCCCGGCCGGATCATCAAATGCAGGGTGGACTCCATCCTCTGGGCCACGGCCCAAGGCCAGTTGCCGATCAGCGGTAATTTGCCGAACACGCAGGCGGTGGCCGCGCCGGAGCAACGCATCGCGGTGCGCCTGCTCGTCGAACCAAAAGACCGGGAGCTGTTCCTGGCTGCCGGCGCACGCGGACACGGAGCGATCTTCACCGAGCGAGGAAAATTTCTACACATCATCCGCAAGGTTTTCGTTCGCGTCTCAGCCAAGCTGGACTGGTTCGTGGCCAAGCTGCACTAGCCCGATACGCGTGAAAACTCGAAACCTTTTCGGCGCGGTCGCGTGTCTCATGCTTGCCGGCTGTGCGCTTAAAATGCCGCCTTTCGGTGCTGATATCCTCACCGACGCCGCGCGCGACCAAATCCCCGGCCAGTGGAGCGGCGGCCATCGCCGTGGCCCGGTTGTGCCCGGCTGGATTCGCACTTTCCACGACCCGGAGCTGACCCGCCTGGTCGAGACAGCTGTATTACGTAATCCCGACCTCCGGGCCGCGGCCGCCCGGGTGGAGGCCTCGCAGGCTGCGGTGCGTGTCGCTGCGTCGTCGCTCTATCCGCGCATCGGCGCAAAAATCCTCGGCAACCGGCAGGGCCAGGAGCTTAGCGGCGACCTCAATCTCGGCATCGATCCGCCGAGCCTCGGCGGCATTCCGGGAGTCGAGGACGGCGGCGGCAGCGCGAGCGACCGAAGCGTGGATTCATCATCACAGCGCTGGGTCTATGGCCTCGGAGTCGGCGCGGCGTGGGAGGCTGATGTGTGGGGACGCGTGCGCTCGAAAAAGGCCGCGGCGCAGTCCGAAAGTGACGCGCTCGCCGCCGATTACGAATTCGCCCGGCAGTCGCTCGCCGCGGCGGTGGCGCGCGCTTATTTCTCGACCATCGAGGCCGCGCAGCAGGCTGCGAATGCCGCTGAAACCATGAGCTATTACGACGAAGCCTTGAAGCTGGCCGACGTGCGCAAAGAGCAGGGTCACGCGAGCGACTTTGATCTCGCGCAGATCAAGGCGCGTGCCGCCGGTGCGCAGGACGCGCTTTACGTTGCGCAAGCCGCGCGGGCGCAAGCTATCCGAGCGATCGAGATCGTCACCAGTCACTATCCCGCTGGCCGGCTCGCGACGCGCGACTCCTTCCCCGATCAGCCTGGCGCTGTGCCCGCGGGCCTGCCCTCGCAACTCCTCGAACGCCGGCCCGATGTGCTCGCCGCCGAGCGGCGCTTCGCCGCCGCCTTTCATCGCGTGAGCGAGGCGCGCGCTGCGCGCCTGCCACGCTTTGCGATCAGCGCTACGAGCGGGCTGGGCTCGGCGGCACTCGACGGCGTCGGTGTGCTCGATGCGTTGACCTGGAGCCTCGCCGGTGGGATCACGCAGCCGATCTTTTTCGGTGGCGAACTCAAGGCCGTGCAAGACATCCGCACCGCCGAGCAAAAGGCCGCGGCCGCTAGCTACACCGCCACCGCGCTCCGCGCTTTCGGTGACGTGGAAGACGCGCTGGCTGCCGATTACTACCTGCGCAAACGCGAAGGCGCGCTCTCCGATGTGGTCGAGAACAGCGGCACGTCGGTGACGCTAGCCGGCGAGCAACTCGAGCAAGGAGTGATCGACACCTTCACCACCCTGCGCCTCGCCGGCGAAAACCTCTCCGCGAAGTTCGAACTGACACGGATTCGCGCCTCACGCTTGCGCGAACGCGTGAATTTGTACCTCGCGCTCGGCGGTGATTTCAAGGGCACTGACACGTTCGCCAAATAGCAGATGACCTCTGAACTGGCTCAGCAGTTCGACCTTGTCGTGATTGGCGGCGGGCCGGCGGGAATCTGCGGGGCGAATACGGCGGGAGTTTTTGGCAAGCGCGTCGCGCTGGTGGAAAAACTTCGCGAGGTCGGCGGCGCCGGGATCAACACCGGGACGATCCCGAGCAAGACCCTCCGCGAAACTGCGCTGGCGCTTTCCGGCCTGCGTTCGCGCCAGCTCTTTGGCGTGGATCTCTCGCTTCGGAGAGAGGCGACGCTTGCGGATTTCATGCGCCACCAGATGAACGTCGCGGCCCAGGAGCGCAGGCGGCGCGAAGAGCAACTGCGAACCAACAAGGTCCAGACGTTTCAAGGTGCGGCCACTTTTGTCGATCCCAACACCGTCCGCGCCGGGCCGGATCTGTTTCTGCGTGGTGAAAAAATTCTGATCGCCAGCGGTTCGTCGCCCGTGCGTCCCCCGGAGTTTCCGTTCGAGCATCCCCGGGTGCACGACTCCGACGAAATTCTCGAGATTGGGGCGCTCCCCAAGACTCTGGCGGTCGTGGGAGCGGGTGTTATCGGCGCCGAATATGCCTGCACGTTTGCCGCGCTTGGGGTTGAAGTGCATCTGATCGACGGACGCGACTCATTGCTTGGCTTTCTGGATCGCGAAATCTCCCAGGCCATCGAACGCGCGATGGTAGAGGCGGGCGTCCATTTCGTTTGGAAAGAGAAAGTGGCGCATTGCGAGGCGACGCCGGCCGGCGACGTGACCCTCACGCTTACCTCCGGCGCCACGCTCGCGGTGAACGACGTGTTGGTGGCGGCCGGACGGCAGAGTAATACCGCCGATCTGAATCTTGGCGCGGCTGGTCTCACGCCCGGTAAGCGTGGACTCATCAAGGTGGATGCGCAGGGCCGGACGGAGGTCCGGCACATTTTTGCCGCGGGAGATGTCGTTGGCGCGCCGGCGCTAGCGGCCACCGGGATGGAGCAGGCGCGCCTGGCGGTGAGCGCTGCGTTTGAACTCCGGCAGAAGGAATCAGCGGCGCCCATTCTCCCAACGGGCATCTATACCATTCCGGAAGCGAGCATGGTGGGCGAGACCGAGGAATCCTTGAAGGAGAAGAACGTTCCCTACGTCATAGGCCGCGCCCGTTATGCCCACAACCCGCGCGGCCAGATCATCGGCGACGAGCACGGTCTGCTAAAGCTGCTCTTTCGCCGGGAGGACATGCGCCTGCTCGGCGTGCATGTGGTCGGCGAACAGGCGACCGAACTCGTCCACATCGGTCTCATCGCCATGTTGGCCGGCGTGGGCGCGAGCGTTTTCAACCGCGGCTGTTTCAACTACCCGACGCTGGGCGAGCTCTATAAAATGGCCACCTACGATGCGATCTTGCGCCGGGACGGCGTGCTTCCGTCTTGAGGCCAGCATCGAAAACCACTCATGAACTTCGACCGGATCGCTCCACATTATCGCTGGATCGAAATGCTCTGTGCCGGTCCGCTGCTCCAGCGTTGTCGCACAGCTTTTCTCGGCGGAATACCATCCCCCCGTCATGCCCTCATCGTGGGCGAGGGAAATGGACGCTTCCTCGTCAGTTTTCTCCGCGCGCATCCGGAGGCCCAGGTGACCTGCGTGGAAGCGAGCGCGGCGATGCTCCAGTTAGCGCGAGCGCGACTGGCGGCAAGCGGCCTGAATGCCCGAAGCGTTGAGTTTCTCCACGCTGACATTCTCAGGTGGACGCCGCCGCGTCGCCGCTTCGACCTGCTCGTCACGCATTTCGTCCTGGATTGTTTTGGCTCCGATCAACTGGCCGCGATCATCGCCCGGCTCGCCGACGCGACAACGCCGGAGGCCCGCTGGCTCGTCGCGGATTTTCGCGAGCCGGCCTCCGGTTTCGCGAAATGGCGGGCTCGCGCTGTCATTCGGTCGCTCTACTTTTTCTTCCGCCGCGTCGCGCGGCTGTCCGCCACGCGCCTGACACCGCCCGACTCCTTACTCGCACGGCACGGTTTCGTCCTGCGCGAACGACGCACGTGGGATTGGGGCCTTTTGCACAGCGATCTCTGGGCAGCTATCTGATATCATGATTCTCCTGCTCAAACTCGCCCTCGGCCTCGCCTCCGGGCTCACCATCATCTTGTGGGCACTTTAATGAAAAACTTCTCCGGCCTGCGTGACCCACTCTTCCTCAGTTGCTGTGCGCTCTACGCCCTGAACCGCTTCCTGATCAAGCCGCTGGTGGCCGATGGACTTTTCCACAATTGGTTCAACGATCTGCTGCTCATCCCGTGTGCGCTGCCGATCCTGCTCGCCGTGCATCGCGCACTTGGCTTGCGCCGACACGATGGTCCTCCCACCGCGGTCGAGGTTCTTTCCCATCTTGTGGGCTGGGCGGTTCTCGTAGAAGTCATTGGCAGCGGCCTGCTGCATCGCGGAACGGGCGATCCGCTCGACGTGCTCGCCTACGCCACAGGCGCCCTCGTCGCTACGCTTTGGTGGCGCTGCGGGAATGGCGGCCGGGCGAAATTTTATCAGTCGAAAGCCATCACAACACAGCCGGGATAAAAAGGGAATTCCAAGCCACTCAAATGCAATCAAAACTCACCACTGCGGTCGCCGTCGCGCTCGCCACGCTCACCGCTCAATTGGCGCCCGCCGCCCCGATGCCCCAGCCGTCCTTCCACACCAAAGGCTCGCCCACCGGCAAGCCAACGGGCCCGCTCAAACCGGGTGAGTATTGGTGGAACCCGAAGGTCTCGCCAGCCGGTCCGGTTGTGATGCTCGTGAGCCTGCCGCTGCAAACGATGCACGTTTATCGCAACGGCATTCTCATCGGACGCAGCTCGATCAGCTCGGGAACGAAAACCAACAAGACTCCGACGGGCGTCTTTACCATTCTCGAGAAAAAGCAGACCCATCGTTCCAAGAAGTACAACAATGCGCCGATGCCGAACATGCAGCGGCTGACCTGGAGCGGTATCGCGATGCACTCGGGCAATCTGCCCGGGTATCCCGCCAGCCACGGCTGCATCCGGATGCCGTATGATTTTTCGACCCTGCTCTTCGGGATAACCGGGAGCGGCGGCACGGTGGTGATTGGCGATGACGTGAAGACGCAGCCCCGCTTCGCGGCGGATCCCGGTGTGATCCTGGCCCCGAAGGATTTTTCTCCCGAGATGCTCAAACCGCTCGGAAGCGGCGAATACCAATGGAACCCGGAGCGCAGCACGAGCGGCCCGATCACCATACTCGTGAGCGCGGCGGATCGGACGATCTACGTTTATCGCAACGGCGAGCCCATCGGCCGCGCGGCCATCGAGGTGAACGGGCCGCTTGGGGGACACGTCTTCACGCTGCTCGAAGGCGTCACCGCCGGCGACAGTCCCGTGGTTCCAGGACGCCCGGGGCGTGTCTGGATGAGCGTGCAGAGCGATGCGGCGAGCCGCAGTTCGGACATCGCCGCGCTCGCGAAACGCGTGCGCATCTCGCCGGAATTTGCCGGAAAGATTTACGACACGATCACGCCCGGCGCGACGCTCATCGTCACCGACCAATCGGCGGTCCGCAAAGCGGACCCCGAATTTACCATCCTCACCGATTGAAATGACCATGGCCGAGATGCCCGGCGGAGCACCCCGGAAGAAATGGATCGAGCCTGTCGTGGCGCTGTTAATGGCGCTGACCACGTTGTGCACGGCCTGGTGCTCGTACCAATCCGCCGCGTGGACTCGACGGAGCAGTGGGCTGATGAACGAAGCGAATAGCTTGGAGCAGCGCGCCGCGTTGCTCGAAGTGCAGGGCAGCCAGGCGCTGGTCGTGCACGCCTCAATGTTCATGCAGCTCCTCGCCGCGCAGCACGCCGGCAATGAGCAGCTCGCGAACTTTTATGCCGGGCGTTTTCCGCCCGACGTAAGGAAGGCCTACGATGCCTGGCTCGCGCAGAGACCATTCGAGAATGGCGCCGCCGAGGCGCACCCATTTGCCGAGTCTTTACGAGGTCCGCGGCGTGGCTGAAGCGGCGGCAGCGAGGGCCGACGCAGCGCAGCGGGTCACCAAGGCGCGCGAAGCGGGCAATCGCTCCGGCCAATATCTCGCCAACACCGTGCTCTTCGCCACCGTGCTCTTCTTTGCCGGCACCGCGGGGAAGTTCGAGCAGCCACGCGTCCGGCTTTCATGCGCGGCCTTCGGCGTGGCGGTATTCGTTTTTGCCGTCATCCGAATGCTCCTCATGCCTGCGGCCTGACCGAAAACCTCTTCCACCAAGTCCAACCAAACACATCTATGAGTGCCACTATCAAACAGCAGGATGATCGTCTTTGCGTCCTTCGCGTCGGCGGCGAGCTGAAAAAATCAGAACTTGATGCAGTGCAATCCGAGTTTGTGGAAAAAATCGCTGGCCCCGGAACGGTCAAGCTTCTGGTGCTGCTGGAAAACTTCAGCGGTTGGGAACGCAGCGAAGCCTGGGGCGATACGGACTTCTTCTTCAGCCACCGCAATGACTTTGAGAAGATTGCCGTCGTCGGCGATCCAAAATGGGAAGCACAGGTCCTGGCCTTCACCGGTGCGGGGCTGCGGAAAGGCCCGGTAAAGTTTTTTCCTGAAGCCGGGGAATCCGACGCAAGGGCATGGCTGCGCGAATGAAGCCAACATCAGTATATGGAACCCGAAAATTTAAACATGGAGGAAATTACGGAAGCCCGGCGCAACGCGATTGCCGAATCCATTCGCACCATCAGCATCGAGGAATTGAAAAGGCTCGGCGAACGGCTCTTTCCCTTTGTCGAGCACCCGTGGCGGGAGAAATTCTTCGTTTTCCTGACGGAGAACACCGGTGCCACGTTCTATCACGCGATGACGCACGACGGCGTGCAGGTTGTCTACTGTCCCACGAAGGATAAGGGCATTTGGTTCATGCCGGGAGTCGGCAACGGCCCGATGCAGGCGAAGGGTCGGGCGATTTTGAAGCAGATCGTCGAAGGACGCTAAGCGACGCCCGCGCTTCATCACGGCTTCCGACCTAGCAAGAATTACAGGAGCGAACAAGACAACTCTGCGTCTTCACCAACGATTTCTAAAATTTCATTAAGCGTTGCTGAAGCAGCGGCGCGTTCGGCAGATGCTCCGCCTTAACATGATCGCTCGCGTAGAGCGCGCCCAGTTCACGCAGCAGAGGTATGCTGCGAAGGTCATCGATCGCCAGCGGGTCGCGACTTCCAAACTCCGCACGAGCACGGTGCCGATCTTCGTCGGTAAAAGAGTAGTTGTAGCGGCAATAAAGAAACCGGGCATCAGCCGATGCCACACCGACCTCAGGAATAAGATCGCCTAACTCGCGATTAATAGGCGGCCCGTAGAGACAATGACCGAGGACGCGGCACATGACATCCTGTTGCTCGTTGACGGCAGACATTAAGGCACGAAGAACGCGGATTGCGCCGCCCACCCGATTTATCCGGGTCATTTCACCAGGAGCATAAACGGGGATCGAACTTCCCGTGCCGACCGAGAGAATGTAAAGATTGTCCCGTCCGACGGCCAAATTCATCTCATACTTGGGCAAAGTTGCCTGGAGATACATGATAACGCTCGGGTTCAGATGCGGGCTGACGCCTCCGTCAACAAACTCGAATTTCTGTTCCACTCCATCGGATGCAACCAGCGTCACGATCTCGGAGGGAAAAAAAGTGGGAGCCGCGGTGCTGGCCCGCACCAGTTGCCAAAGCGGGAGGTCGAGGTTCGAATGACTCCCATCAGCACGACGATTAAATTTGGCGTGTGGGTTGTTCGTGACAGGCCAGGTCGATCCCGTTGACGCATTCCGCAGGAGAATCAATAGAAACGTGCGTAAGCGCTCGCTTCCCAGGATAGATGGGGTCCCATCGCTTTCCTGAAACAGCTCGAGCAGCTTCCGACTGACAGGTAAACCGTGATACTTCGATCGAAAGGCGCGCCATACCCTCCTTGGTTGAAAGGCAAGTTTCCCGAACTCTTCGTAAAGTTGCGAAACTTCTGAAACGGATTTCCCCCAAGCCAACAGCGCAGCGATGATCGCACCAGTGCTTGTCCCGCCGATGAAGTTAAAATAATCCGCCAGGACAAGGGTGTCGTTTTGATAACGCTCCCTGAGCATGGCCTCGACGCGCTTTAAAACCTCGATCGTAAAAACGCCGCGGATTCCTCCGCCGTCTAAAGAGAGAAGACGATTCATTGCATCTTGATTTGTGACTCAAGACGAAGCGCTCGGCCAATTATGCGAAACCTCATATCCTCCTTTCGTGTTCATGCGCCGGCAAAGGCGCCAATCCTGATGCCAAATCCTCTCATTGCTAAGATACGTCCTCCTCGGGCAAATTGGTAACGCTTTGAGGGCGCGGTGGATTTGCCCGCGTGGTGCCCCGTGCTAAAGGTGTTTGGGACTCCAATTTACCTTCGTGAATCCGAATCATCTCCTTCGCATTTTCAGTTTGTTTTGCGCGGCGCTCTGCCTCGCGGGCGGAGCGGCGCGGGGAGAAGATGCGGACGCTTTGATTGCCAAAGGCGACCAATTCGCCAAACAGCTCCAACCCAAAGAAGCGCTCGAAGAATACCTGCCGGCGAACAAGCTCGAACCGACCAACGTGCGCCTTCTCGTCCGCATCGCGCAGCAATATCGTCACATGATGAGCGACACGTCATCGAAAAAAGAAAAGCTGCGGCTCGGAAATATCTCGCTCGAATTCGCCGGTCGCGCCGCGACCCTCGCTCCGAATAATGCTGAAGCGCAACTCTCCCCCGCGATCAGCTACGGAAAAATGCTCCCCTACATGGGCAGTAAGGATCAGGTCAATGCCTCGCCCCTCATCAAGACGGCGGTAGACCGCACCCTTCAGCTTGACCCGACCAACGATAACGCGTGGCACATTCTGGGGCGGTGGAATCGCGTGCTGGCAGACATCAGCGCCTTGAAGCGCACTCTCGCCAAAGCGCTCTATGGCGACTTGCCGGTAACAACGAACGAAGCGGCGGAGAAATGCCTCTTAAAGGCCATCGCACTTAATCCCAACCGGCTCATGCACTACATCGAACTGGGTCGAATCTATGCGCAGATGGGACGCAAAGAGGAGGCGCGGAAGTACTTTCAGAAAGGGCTGGCGATGCCTGACAAAGAAAAAGACGACCCGGAGATGCGTGAGATCGGACAGAAGGCGTTGGAAAAGCTGGGATAGGGCGCGACGGCCTTACGGTGTTGGCAAAGGCCTTTCGGAGCCAGACCACTCCGGCAGATCGGCCAAACCACCACCCATGAATCGATGGTGCCAAAGCTGAGTGGCGACGTTCGCGGTGAGTCCCATTTCCACCGAGAGGCGCGGCAGCGAACCGGCACGCATACCGCGAAAGTTCTTCCGCCAGTGAGCCACTTCTTTTAAATCGAAATAGCCGGTGCGGCGCAACGAATCCTCGCTCAGGAGTTGGGTGACGTAAGGTGGCTCCGGGTCCATGTGAAAGCTGTCGAGCGGCGCGCGAAAGATGACTTTATGCCGCCGGGCGATCGACTTCGGAATCCAGCGTTCCGCCAGCAGG
>Ga0190272_10001234_pt1 | contig 12359 bp, 12 predicted proteins | sample Popmic504T_FD_133746 | JGI IMG/M metagenome (GOLD analysis project Ga0190272, IMG submission 133746) | Populus adjacent soil microbial communities from riparian zone of Shoshone River, Wyoming, USA - 504 T | ecosystem: Environmental > Terrestrial > Soil > Riparian zone | place: USA: Wyoming...
ATAGGTTCGGCCCCGCGGGCTGCCTAGCCCTTTGGAGAGCCTGCTAGCATCGATCCCGATGACCTCGACCCCGATGCGCGTCCGGATGGCGCCGAGCCCGACGGGACCGCTCCACATCGGCACGGCCCGCACCAGCCTCTACAACTACCTGGTGGCGCGCCACGAGGGCGGGACGTACGTCCTGCGAATCGAGGACACCGACGCAGCGCGCGGCACGGACGAGTTCGAGCGCGACATCATCGACGGCCTGCACTGGCTGGGCATCAGCTGGGACGAGGGGCCACAGGTCGCCGGCGGCGCGGACATCGGTCCGCACGCGCCGTATCGCCAGAGCGCCCGCATGGAGCTCTATGCGCGCGAGGCGGACCGGCTGCTGCGGGCGGGCTCGGCGTATCGGTGCTGGTGCACGCCGGAGGAGCTCGAGGCCGTCAGGAAGCAGCAGGAGGCGGCGAAGCAGCCGCCGAAGTACAACCGGCGTTGCCTGAACCTGACCGATGCCGAGCGCGCCGCCTTCGAGGCCGAGGGTCGCCGATCGGTCGTCCGCTTCAAGGTGACAGCCGAGACGATCCGCTTCGACGACCTCGTACGCGGCGAGGTCGAGTTCGACAACGCGCTGCTGGGCGATTTCGTCATCGTGCGCAACGACGGCGTGCCCCTCTACCACTTCGCCGTCGTCGTCGACGACCAGGAGATGGAGATCACCGATGTCATCCGTGGCGAGGATCACCTGTCCAACACGCCGAAGCACATCGCCCTGATGCGCGCGCTCGGCTACCGGGAGCCCCGCTTCGGCCACATCCCGCTCATCCTCAATGCGGACCGCTCCAAGATGAGCAAGCGCAAGTCGCAGACGGCGATGAGCGCCTACCGCGAGGACGGCTACCTGCCCGAGACGCTCGTCAACTTCCTCGCCTTTTTGGGCTGGTCCCCGGGCACCGAGGAGGAGATCTTCACCCTCGACGAGCTCGCGGCGCGCTTCGAGATCGGCAAGGTCCACCATGGCGGCGCGGTCTTCGACAAGGATCGCCTTGATCACCTCAACGGCGTCTACATCCGCGCCCTGACCGACGAGCAGCTCGCCCTCCGCCTGCGCACGTGGGTGCCGGAGGCGGTGGCCGACGACGACCTGCTGCGCATGGTCCCGCTGATCAAGGAGCGCCTGGTGCGGCTGGGCGACGTCGACGACCTGATCGGCTTCGCATGGGAGCCCGACGTGGTCGTCGCCGGCTGGTACGGCGCCGAGCAGCTGACGCCGAAGAAGGGCACTCCCGCCGATGCGAGGCGGGCGCTGGAGCTCGCGCGCGCCGCGCTCGCGGAGCTCGATGACGCGGACTTCAGCGCCGACGTGCTCGAGCAGCGCTGTCGCGCCGCCGCGGAGGCGGGCGGCATGAAGGCCGGCGACTTCTTCACGCCGATCCGCGTGGCCATTACGGGCCGTACGGTCTCACCGCCCCTGTTCGCATCGCTCGAGCTCCTCGGACGGGAGCGGTCGCTGGCGCGGATCGACGAGGCCATCGGCAAGCTGGCGGGGGTTGCGGCATGAGCATGGAGGAGCCGCGCGTCGGGGACCTGGCGCCGAGGCTGGACGCGCTCATCGACGCGGAGCTGCTCGTCCCCGTGCGCTCCTCGTCGGGGTCGTCGCCGGATCCGGGCCTGATCGACGCGACGGCCTTCAGGCACGGGACCGATGACGCGGGCGAGCGCTTCATCGCGGCCTTCAGCTCCCCCGCAGCGCTCGCCGAGTACGGGCCGCCCGGCAGCGACAGCGTGCGGATGCCCGCGCGCGAGCTCTTCGAGCGGGCGGACGCCGTTCAGGAGCGGGTCGTGGTGGACCCCGGCGCCCCGACCCAGATCGAGATCGCGGCGGGCGTCCTTCCATTCCTGGCCGCCGGCATCGATCCCAACCGACCGGACGCGCTGCGTGCCCGACGCCCGCTGGGCGACCTCCCGTCGCTCGAGGTTCCCGACCAGGTGCCCGAGCCGTTCGGCCGCGAGCTGCTCGCAGCTCTCTCGGACCTCGAACAGGTCGAGCGAGCCTGGCTGCTGCGAGCCGGGACGTCGTGGACCGCGGGCGTTCAGCTGAAGCCCGATGCGCTGCTCGGCGACTTCGACGCGGTCCGCAACCGCCTCCATGCGGTCGCGACCGAGCATCTCGGCTCACGCCAGCTGCTGGCCGTCACCGATCTGCGCGCGCAGGTCCTCCGGGACATGTACGACGGGACGGCCGCGCCGTTCTACGTCCGCCGCACCGAGCGAAAGAGCATCTTCGGGCGCATCTTCGGCGAGTGACGCCCGCGCGGAAAGCGCAATCCGGCCTTGACGCTCACGGGACGAGCACGATGCGGCCATCGACGTCGCCGGCCCGCAGCCGCTCATGCGCCACCGCGGCCTCCGCCAGCGGCATCGTGTCGACCTCCCAGCGCAGGCGGCCGCGTCCAGCCAATCGGATGACCGCGGCCAGGTCCTCGCGCGAGCCCCACGCCACGCTCGTCATCCAGGACTCGACGGGGAGCGTGTCGAATCCGAACGGAAGCGAACCACCTGCCTCGCCGATGAGCAGCACCAGCCCGTCGGGCGCCACAACTCCGGCGGCGTGGGCGAGCGTGGCATCGGTGCCGACGAAGTCGAGGACGAGGTCGGCGGGTCGCCCCAGCGCCTCGAGCGACATCTCCGGCTCGCCGTCCAGGAGGCCCACGTCGGCTCCAAGGTCCGACGCCCGTTCCAGGCGAGCGGGGGACAGCTCGCGCACCACGACGAACAGGTCCGCGCGGGCCGGCGGAAGCAGCCGCAGAAACTGGAGCGCGAACTGGCCGAGCGCGCCGCAGCCGATGACGAGCACGCGCGCCCCCGGCGTCAGCCAGCGCTCCGCCCGGCGTACTGCCCGGTACGGGGTGATGCCGGCGTCTGCCAGCGGAGCGGCGCGGATCGGATCGAGCTTCGGGAGGCCGATCAGGTGGCGGGGGTGCGGGACGATCATGGCATCGGCGTAGCCACCGTCGACCTGGAACCCCGGGGCGCGCGACAGCGCACAGCGTTGCTCAGCGCCTGCGCGGCACTCGCGGCACGCCCCGCAGCCCCAGCCGCCATGGACGATCACGGCGTCGCCGAGCCGCAGCCGCATCCGGCGGAGGGCCGCAATCGCTTCGGAGCCAGCGGCATCGATCCAGCCGGTGACCTCGTGGCCCAGGGTGACCGGCAGCTCCACGCGGGACTGGCTGCCGTCGGCGATGTGGAGGTCGGTGTGACAGACGCCACAGCCGCCGACTCGCAGGCGGATCTCGGTGCCCGCAGGCTGGGGTAGCGGCAGCTCCTCGATCCGCAGTGGCTCGCCCGGGGCGTGGAGCCGGAGGGCGCGCATCGGCTCCCTAGGACGTGGTGGCGTCTTCGGCGGCGGCTGGGATCGGCTCGGAGAGCGCGCGGATCACCTGGTCGGCGAGTGCTTCCGGCTCGACGCGCTCGATCATCGCGCGGATGATCCCGTCGCGGTCGACGGCGATTGCCACAGGCTGGGCGACGTTCACGTTCTCGCCATCGGCAGCGGTCTCGATCCCGAGCATCTCGACGGCGCTCCTGCGCTCGTCGCTGAGGAGCAGAAACGGCAGCTGCTGCTTGGTGGCGAAGTCGATCTGCTGCTCCACCGAGTCGCAGCTGACGGCAGCGACCGCGATGCCCGCCTCGTGCAGCCGCGCGTGCCCGGCGGCCAGGCCCTCGATCGCCTTGAGCCCCTTCCGCCTGGCGGCGCCGGCGAGCGTGGGGCCGCCGGTGAAGAGGAGCAGCGCCGGCTGCTTGGTGGCCCAGCTCCTCAGGTTGAGGAGATACCCGTCCGTCGCACGCAACCCGACCGATGGAATCGGGTCGCCGACCGCCAGCTTCACGCTCATGCGTCGATTGTAGCCGCGCCCAACCGCACGAATCCGTTGCTCCGATGAACGAGGCCGTCACGCTCGAGGCCGGACATGACGCGCTCCCAGCGAGGACCATCCAGCGCCGGACCGACGTGCTTGGTCTCGGCCGCGAGGCCCGTGCGCAACGCCTCCTCGCCGACGCCATGATGCCGCGCACCGGACAGGGTCCGGATCACCGCGCCGCGGTACGAGCGATCCGAGCCACGCAGCACGCCCTGGCGGGGGACGGGAACGTGAGCCGCGGCCCCGCGCGAAGGGCAGCCGCGGGCGATGGGGCATTCGTCGCACCGTGGCTGTCGGGAGCGGCACACGCCCGCCCCGAACTCCATGGTGGCGTGCGTCCAGGCCGCGATATCCGGTCCGGTCCCCGGGGCGGCGAGCGCGTCGGCCACAGCCTGGAGGCGGCGGGGCTCATCGGGTCCGCCGAATCGGCGAATGAGCCAGCGGCGGACGTTGGTGTCGACGACGCCGGCGGGCGCGCCGAATGCGAGCGAGGCGACGGCCCGTGCTGTGTAGGGTCCGACCCCGGGCAGGCGGGCGAGCCCGTCGACGTCGTTCGGCCAACCAGCGCGGCTCACCGCCTTCGCGGAGCGCTGCAGCGCCAGCGCCCGGCGGTTGTATCCGAGCCCGCTCCACTCGGCCAGCACATCGGCGGTCGACGCCGCGGCGAGCGACTCGGCAGTCGGGAAGCGGGCCATGAAGCGCGGGAAGCGCTCAGCGATGCGGGCGGCCTGGGTCTGCTGGAGCATCACCTCGCTGACGAGCACCGCGTATGGGTCCGACGTGGCCCGCCACGGAAAGTCTCGATGCCCGCCGGCATACCAGGCCAGCAGCGCGCCACGGACGCTGCGCAGGGTCGATGGATCGATGGGCGCGGGCACGCGGTGCAGCGTAGCAGCGGACCGGCCCGGCGCATCGGTCAGGCGTGGTGCGCTACCGTTCGCGATGCCATGCGCTACCGACTGCTCTGCCTCGACGCCGGCTTCACGCTGCTCTCGCCGCGCCACTCGCTCGCCGACGCGCTCTCGGGCGTGCTGGCCGAGGACGGCCACGAGATCACCGAGGACGAGCTGCGCGCGGCGTGGGAGGCGTCGGACCGATGGTTCTGGGACGAGTACCACCGCCCCGGCAACGACACGTGGTCGGACGACTCGCGAATCGAGGAGTACTGGCGGCGGTACCACGGCGTGATGCTGGATCGGCTCGGTCTCGGGGACCGGCGCGAGGTGCTCGACCGCATCCTGGCAAGCCAGTTCGCTCCCGAGACCTGGGAGCTCTATCCCGACGTCGAGCCGATGCTCACCGCGGTGCGCGAGATGGGCGTACGGATCGGGATCGTCAGCGATTGGGGCTCGAACCTGCGCGGGATCGTGTCCGAGCTGGGGCTCGACCGGTACCTGGACTTCGTGCTGCCGTCGGGCGCCGTCGGGGTCGCCAAGCCGAACCCGGCGTTCTTCGCCATGGCGCTCGAGCACGCCGGAACTGCGCCGGCCGAAGCGCTGATGGTCGGTGACTCGTACCGTGCCGACGTTCGCGGTGCATGGAGCGCCGGTATGGACGCTGTCTGGCTGGATCGGAGCGTCGGCATCAGCATCACACCATCGGGTGAGCCTCCCCCCGTGGACGTCCGCATCATCACCTCGCTGGGCGAGATTCCGCAGATCATTCGCGACGGCGGTCCGCTGCCGCGCGGCGCCGATGCCGCGCCAGTCACGGTCGACAATCCGGCCGGGGCCTAGGTCCTGTGCCTCCATCGTCGTCGGGGATCGTCGTCGACAAGTTCGGTGGATCGGTCCTGCGGCGCCCCGAGGATATCGTCGCCGCAGTCGACGTCGTCGCCCGCCAGCGAGCGGCCGGCCTGCGACCGGTGGTGGTGGTCAGTGCCTTCGAGGGCGTGACGGACACCATCCTGGGCGCGGCGCGCGTCCTACTGCCCGATCGCGGCGACTCGATCCGCGAGCCCGGTCAGTCCTCGGACTCCGGGCTGGCGCGCGAGACCGATCGTGCGCTCGCAACGGGCGAGGCACTCTCGGCCGCGCTCTTCGCCCTCGGACTGCAGGGGCGGGGCATTCCCGCACGCTCGTTCTCGGGCGCTGAAGCGGGGATTCGCACTGCCGCCGCGCATCTTGGCGCGGAGGTGCGCAGGGTGCTGTCACGGCCGCTGCGCGCCGCCTTGAGCGAGGGCATCGTGCCGGTCGTGGCCGGATTCCAGGGGATCGGGACCCACGGGGAGCTGACGACGCTCGGCCGAGGCGGGACGGATCTGTCGGCTGTGGCGCTGGCGGTCGCGCTGCGCGCCGCCCGCTGTGAGCTGTTCAAGGATGTCGGCGGCGTGCTGGAGGCCGATCCTCACCTGGTTCCCGGCGCGCGCCTCCTCCCGTTCGTGGACGCGTTGCAGCTGGAGCTGCTGGCAGAGCTGGGCGCAGAAGTTGTTCACCCGGTGGCGGTGAGGCGCGCGCGGCGCGGCCGGCTGCTGCTCGTGGTGCGGGCACTCGACGAAGACGCCCCGCAGACCATCGTGCGCCCGGCATCGCGCGACGACGAGGGCGTTCTGATGTTGGCGGTTGACCGCAAGGAGCGCATGGCGCGCATCAGTCTCGTCGGTCCGGCATCGATGACGCCCGAGGTGCTCCCACTCCCGGCACACGGGGAGGGATCGTTCGACGAGGCCGGGATGCGCGTCGTCTGGGCGGAGGTGCCGGTGGGATCGGCCGCCGTGGCCGCCCAGCGGGTTCACGCGGCGCTCATGGCGCCGTGAGGTTCGTCCCGCCGGGACGGGCCGGCCGGCCCGCCCGACGGGTCACGTTCAGCGGCGGGAGCGCGTCCGACGCACCGCAACGACGGTGGCGCCGGCCGAACCGCCCAGGAGGAGCGCGCCGGCGAAGAGCGCCAGCGACGAGAGGCCGGAGTCCATCGCCGTGTTCGGCAGGAGGGGAACAACGCCCCCGCTGCTTCCCTGGGTACCCTCACGCGGCGGGTTTCCACCAGCCGCTCCACCGCCCGGCGGATTCGATGGCGGGTTGCTCGGTGGGTTGCTCGGTGGGTTGCTCGGCGGATTCACCGGGGTGATCGGGTCACACGGCTGGACCCAGAAGACTTTGTGCTTGGTATCCGCGCCCTGCGAGCCGGGTGCGTGGACTGTCAGCTTGACGTGGTAGCCCTGCTGCGGATGCGGGTCGCCCGTGAACTGCAGCTTGTACGTCTCCGACGCGTCGAGGCCGGCCTCGCTGCCACCGCCTGCGTTGTCGTCACCGCCGATGAACGGCGTGAGGCTCCCGCTCGTCACGGACATCGTCCGCCCGGCGGCCGTCGGCGCGTGCAGCTCGAAGATGACCTGCGCGAAGTACGTCGGGTCCTCGTCGAACCCGTAGAAGTCGACCTGGAACTCGCAGTCGACGTGTGGCTCGTTGTTGGGATGGTTGTCGAAATCGAGCGCATCGATCTTGACCGTGCCGTTGTTGCCCGGCGGGCCCTTGGCGGCCACCGGTGTTGCGACGACGAGCGCCAGCAGCATCGACAGCGCGACGATGAATAATCCGGCCGATCGCCGGGTACGACGTGACAGCATTTTGCCCTCCTGGTCTGCGGGCCCGGCAGGTGCCGAGCGCCTCACCGAACGTACCCGAAGGTCCTGTCGGCCGGTAGTACCTTCGGTGGTGCGGTGGGGTCGGGTCCGTTGAGGTGCCCGACAGTCCGGTGACCATGACGTTGCCGTCGCGCACCGGAATTTGCCTAGCCGGAGACCGCCTCGTGGTCCGCGGCGGTGGTTCCGCCGAGCTGGAGAAGGACGGCAGCCAGGAGGATCAACGCCCCGCCGGCCAGCTGCAGCAGGGCCGGTTGCTCGCCGAGCAGCCACGCCGCCAGGGCCACGCCGACGACCGGTTCGAGGGTGGCCAAGATCGCGGCGCGCGGCGCCCCGAGCAGCCGGATGCCGGTAATGAAGCAGACCGTCGGGATCGCAGCGCCGATGAAGCCCGCGACGAGAACCAGCCCGAGCGCCTCGCCGCTGGACAGGGGCGCCCCGAGCGAGATCAGCTGCCCCGTGGCCGAGGCGATGACCAGGTAGCCGAGGGTCGCTCCACCCATCGTCACTGCCGCCGCCTCGACCGGCGGGATCCGACCGAAACCGTGGCGCGCCGCGAGCACGTAGAAGGCCTGGGCCAGTGCGGCCAGGATCGACAGGCCGATGCCGAGCGCGTCGAGGTTGCCGACGCCGCCGGAGCCGGACAGCGTCAGCGCGAGGCCCATCATCGAAAGGCCGAGCGCCGCCCACCGCACGCCATCCAGTCGGTCCCCGAACCAGATCGCCGACACGAGCGCCACGAAGGCCGGGTAGCTATAGAAGACGAGAAGGGCGAGGCCGATCTCGATCCTGACGAAGGCGATGAACATCGCCAGGTTGAGGACGAGGTTGGCCATCGATGCCGCGCCGATGAACCACCGGTCGCGCGGCGGGACCTGGCGAAACGAGAGCGGCCGTCGGCCGGCTGCGCCGCGCAGTGCCAGCAGCAGGACGAGCATCGCGGTGGCCCCGATGGCTGCGCGCCAGGCGACGATGGCCAGGGAACCGACGCCGGCGTCGTCGGCGAATCGGGTGATCGGACCGAGCGTGCTGAAGCACACCGCCGCGAGGGCAACCAGCCCCGCCCCGAGCCATCCGCTCGATCCCGCGGGGGAGCGAGCCGTCACTCGCTGCCGACCAGCTGAGGCTCCCCGGCCTCCTCCAGATCGGCGCGCAGGCGGGCCAGCTCCGGGCCGATCGCCTCCGTTCGATCACGCAGGGCGTTATGCCGCTCGACCAGGGTTCGGACGAGAGCAGGTTTCGCGTAGGTGGCGGGATCGGACAGGCGCTCGGTGATCTCGGCCAGCTCTCGCTGCGTGTCCACGGCCTCGGCCTCGGTCAGAGCCAGCGTCGAGCGCAGCTCGCGGGTTCGCCGATGACGCGCGTTGCGCTCCTCGGCCTCCCGTCGCTTTCGGTCCACCGCCACCCTCGCCGACTCACGCGGCTTCGGTGCGTCGGCCACCACCCCGCGTGGGGTCGAGCGTGCACCCTCCACCGCCCCGCGTGTCTCGATGTCGACACCGCGCTTGGCGGCGTAGTACTCGAAGTCGCCGGGATATACCACCGCCATGCCGTCATTGACCTCGATGATGGTGTTGGCGACGCTGCGGATCAGGTACCGGTCGTGCGTGATCAGCACGATCGTCCCGGGAAACGCGTTGAGCGCATCCTCCAGCACGTCCCGCGACTGGATGTCGAGGTGGTTCGTCGGCTCGTCCAGGCAGAGCAGGTTGGCGGGATCGGCGAGGAGCTTCGCCAGCGCCAGCCGCGTCTGCTCACCGCCCGACAGCACCCCCACCTGCTTGTCGACCGCCTGGCCGCCGAACAGGAATGCGCCGAGCAGCTTGCGCATGTCGGTCGTGGACATCATCGGCGCCGCGTCGTTCAGCTCGTTGAAGACCGTGTTGTCCGGGTTGAGCGCCTCGATCTGGTGCTGCGCGAAGTAGGCGACCCGCACGTTGCTGCCCAGCTCGCGGGTGCCACCCTCGACCTCCAGCACGCCGGCCAGGATCTTGAGCAGGGTCGACTTGCCGGCGCCGTTGGGGCCGATGAGGGCGACCTTCTGCCCCCGCTCGAGCTGGAGGTCCAGGCTGCCGTCGTACACCACGTTGTCGCCGTACCGCTTCTCGATGCCGGCCAGCGTGATCACGGTCCGACCCGAGCGTGGCGGCGCCGGAAACCGGAACTTCACCGATTTCGCACGCGCGCCGGGGCTCGCGACCCGATCCAGCCGCTCGAGCGCCTTGACGCGACTCTGGACCTGTCGCGCCTTCGAGGCCTTGTAGCGGAAGCGGTCGATGAAGGCCTGGGTGTGCGCGATCTTGCGCTGCTGGTTCTTCGCCGCGGCCTCCAGCTGCGCCATGCGATCCGTGCGCTGCTCGACGAAGTCGGCGTAGTCGCCCACGTACTCCGTGGCGCGGGCATCGTGGAGCTCGACCACCCGGTTGGCCACCTCATTGATGAAGTCGCGGTCGTGGCTGACAAGCACGATCGCCCCGGCATACACGGCGAGGAAGCCGGTGAGCCACTCGACCGATGCCAGGTCGAGGTGGTTGGTCGGCTCGTCGAGGAGCAGGACGTCGGGATTCTGGAGCAGCAGCCGAGCCAGCGCGACGCGCATCATCCAGCCACCGCTGAACTCGCCCATGTCGCGCTCCATGTCTGCCTCGGCGAACCCGAGGCCCGCAAGGATGCGTCGGGCCTCCGAGTCGAGGCCGTAGCCGCCCAGGGCCTCGAACCGATGCTGGAGCCGGCCGTACTCGTCCATCAGCTCGTGCAGCTCGTCCTCGTCGTCGGCCTCTTCGAGCTCGGATTCGATGTGTCGCATGCGGCGCTCGATGCCACTCACCTCGCCGGCGCCGGCGAGCACCTCGGCCAGGACGCTGCGCCCACGGCTCTCGGCGACCTCCTGGCGCAGGTAGCCGATCACGACTTCCCGGGCCCGGGTGATCGTGCCGGCGTCGGGTTCCTGGTCGCCGGTGATGAGCTCCAGCAGCGTCGTCTTGCCGGCGCCGTTTGGCCCGACGATGGCGATGCGGCGCCCGGCGCTGATCATCAGGCCGACGTCGCTGAAGAGGTGTTGCGCGGCGTGGCTTTTCGACACGCCGGCGATGGTCACGAGGCTCATGGGATGGTCGAATCGTAGCGGCGCGTTGCGCTCGCGTCGCCCCGGGTCAGTCGGCGACCAGCTTCGCCCCCGCGGTGTCGAACCTGAGGCGCGTGGCCATGCCCGGGATGCCGGAGGCATTCCACGCCTTCTCGACGCCGTGCGCGTTCGTCGGCGAGTCGCAGATGGCGAGCACCGTCGGTCCCGCCCCTGACAGGCACGCGCCGGCCGCTCCACGCTCGTAGGCGAGATCGATCAGCTCGCGGCTGCCGGGAAGCAGCGGCATGCGGAACGGCTGGTGGAGCTCGTCGACCATCGCCTCTCGCAGAAGGCCGGCGTCCGAGGTCATGATCGCGGTCGCAAGCAACGCGCTTCGGCCCGCCTGCCGAGCGGCGGCGGCGTGGGTGACCCCGGCCGGAAGGGCCGCGCGCATCTCCTTCGTGCGGCTCTCGTGCTGCGGGATGAAGGCGACCGGGATCCATGCCTCGGGGGCGCGAAACCGCCGCAGGGTCACCCGGCCGTCGTCGGCCACGGCAATCGTGAACCCGCCGTACAGGGCGGCCGCCACGTTGTCGGGATGGCCCTCCAGGCCGGCGGCAAGTGCCAGGAGCTCATCGGCGTCGACCGATCGTCGTCCGACGGCAGCACCCAGGACGACGCCCGCAACGATGGCCGCGGCACTGCTGCCGAGACCGCGCGCCGACGGGATCATGCTCGAGACGTCGATCCTCCACGACGCGGCACCGGGGGCCGATGACGCGCGCAGGCCCTCGCGGAAGGCGCGGATCAGCAGGTTGTCATCCGGCGGCTCGTCATCGCGCGGCGAACCCTCTCCGCGGGCATTGAGCACGATTCCGGCCTCGTCGCCAGCCCACAGCTCCGCGCGGAGCTTGAGGGACAGGGCGGCCGCGAAGCAGTCGAATCCGCTGCCGAGGTTGGCGGTCGAGGCGGGGACGTCGACGCTGGCGATCGGCGGCATGCGCGGCGAGTATAGGGTCGCGGCTACGTCATCCGACCCGCGCCGCGCCCGGCCAACGTCGGAGAGCGGCCTGCGTCGTCCCGCGGTGTGCGCCGCGGCGCGGACTGCCGAAGATCGATGCATGACCCGCCCAGCCGTCACCACCGCTCAAGCAAGCAATGCGCGCAGGCACTCCGCCGAGCGCCACTCGCAGGCCGACGCCGCCCTGCGTCGTGATCCGGTGGTGTGGCTGAGCTCGGTCCAGCCTGACGGCCGGCCGCACCTGGTGCCGGTCTGGTTCCACTGGGACGGCGAGCAGATCGTCGCCTTCAGCAAGCCACACGCACGCAAGGTGGGCAACCTGCGCGACCAGCCACACGTGATGCTGGCAGTCGGCACGCCCGGCCCGGACTTCGAGGTCGAGCTCATCGAGGCCACCGCGGAGCTGCCGAGCTCGCTGTCGGCCGACGTCCTGCCTGCCGGCTTCGGGGCGAAGTATCGCGACCTGCTGCGGCGTGCCGGGCTCACGGTGCAGCGCTTCACCGAGGTCTACTCACAGCCCATCGTGCTCCGGCCGACGCGCTATCTCGGCTACGGCGGTCACGGCTGGGAGTCCGGCGGCGCACTCGCCACCTGAAACGCGGGCTCCTATGGCTGGGGCCGGGCCCGCTCCACCGCGGTGATCAGATCGTCCAATCCGAACGGCTTGGCCACGAACGCCGATGCCGCGATCTCACTCGCCCAGCGCGCAGCGTCGCGCGCGGCGGTCATGACCACGATGGCTGTGAGATGCCCCCGCCGCCGGAGCTCGGACGCGAAGCCCCAGCC
>Ga0190272_10001235_pt1 | contig 12358 bp, 8 predicted proteins | sample Popmic504T_FD_133746 | JGI IMG/M metagenome (GOLD analysis project Ga0190272, IMG submission 133746) | Populus adjacent soil microbial communities from riparian zone of Shoshone River, Wyoming, USA - 504 T | ecosystem: Environmental > Terrestrial > Soil > Riparian zone | place: USA: Wyoming...
GAGGTCGCGAAAGATATCCGCGTGATCGAACTCGATATTGTTTACGATCAACAATTCCGGCAGGTAGTGAACGAACTTCGAGCGCTTGTCGAAAAAGGCGGAGTCGTATTCGTCCCCTTCGATAACGAAATATTTTGAATCGTTGAAGCGAGCGCCCTGCCCGAGGTTCTTCGGGATGCCTCCCACGACGTAACTCGGATCGAGTTTCGCGGCCGTCATGATCCAGGCGAGCAAGGCAGAAGTGGTGGTCTTTCCGTGCGTGCCGGTCACGACGAGATTGTTCCGGCCGCGCAGAAAAAATTGCTTCAGCACTTCCGGCAGCGACGCATAGTAGAGTTTCCGGTTCAAAACCGCTTCCACCTCGGGATTGCCGCGGACGATGGCGTTTCCGATGACGATGATCTCCGCGTCGGCCGGAATGTTCTCGGCGCGATAACCTTGATGAAGCGCGATTCCCTTGCTCTCGAGAAAGGTCGACATCGGCGGATAAATATTGTCGTCCGAGCCGGTAACGGTGAAGCCGCGCTCGCGCAAAGCGGAGGCGACCGATCCCATCGCGGTGCCGCAGATGCCGAGAAAATGAAATCTAGTGGGTGCGCCGATCACGCGAACTCCTTAAGCCGCGCGGGTCGGTTTGGCTACTGAAACGCTCCGCCCGAGCAGGTTTTCTCGCTTCGGGCCCTGGTGTAGCGGCGGGCGTGTCGCCCGCAATTCCAAACACGCTGCGGCCGGCACGGCGGCCGCCTCTACACCGATCTTGCAATCGGTCGCCCGCAATTCCAAACACGCTGCGGCCGGCACGGCCGCCTCTACACCGATTTGCGGTAGTTCGGCCGCCTCTTACCATTTCGAATGATTAAACGCCGCCCCCCACGGCTGGAACAGATCTTTCAATCCTACGATCCCCCATTGTTTCTCATCACCTTTTGCACTCTCCATCGCGCGAGGATCGAGCCTCTCAATCTCGCGCACAAAGCGTTTCGGACGTACGCTCTTCGCGGCAGAGACGAATTCAACATTGCGGTCGGCCGCTACGTGGTCATGCCGGATCACGTCCACTTGTTCGTTCGCGGTGGACCTGATTTCGAGATCGCGAAATGGGTTAACGGATTGAAGCGCGCGATGTCGGTGGCGCTCGAGCGAAAAACGAGCAGGCCGCTCTGGCAGCCCGGGTTTTTCGATCATGTCATGCGGAGTGATGAGAGCTACGGACAAAAATGGGGCTATGTGCGCGACAACGCGGTTCGGCATGGGCTGGTTACCGCGAGTGACGCCTGGCCTCATCAAGGGGAGATCGTCACAATTGATCGGGCGTAAGGTGTACCGGCGGGCGTGTCGCCCGCAATTCCAAACACGCTGCGGCCGGCACGGCCGCCTCTACACCGATTTTGCAATCGGTCGCCCGCAATTCCCTGGTGTAGCGGCGGGCGTGTCGCCCGCAATTCCAAACCCGTTGCGGCCGGCACGGCCGCCTCTACACCGCCTCTACACCATCACCGAGCGTGAATTCCCCTTTACAGGAATTTGATTCTGGCCGCGGCGAATCTCAGCATGCGGAGGAGGATTAAGCCGTGTTTCCACCGCTCGATATTAGTCGAGCCATAGGTGCGCTCGCTTGGGCTAATGGCGAGTTACTTAATTCCTGCCTCAGAGCCTGTCATGAACTTCGGGCGTGAGGGGCTGGCTCGCGCAGTGAAACGCCGGAGGCGTTACGGAGATTAGCCGGTCGTGCTGACCACTGAATTGGAATGGAAAACGCGGCGAGCCACCACCGATGGCTTCGCCTATCTTGACCTTCCGCAGCGAAGCATCTCTCATTTCGAGGCGCGGATATAAAGTGATCCCGCGATCTCCCGAAGGAATGGCATTTTCTCAAGGACGCGGCCGAGGTTCTGAACAGCGGTTATGCAGCTGGGCGGAATTTTGGGGTGAAGGAAATCGAAAGGCTCGATCCGCACCGCCCGAAACCCGGATCGCTCAAGGCGACGTCTAAGTGGCCAGCGAAAAAATGCGGTCTCATCCGGCGAATCACCGAGACGCTGCTTTATCGCCGATAAATTTTTTTGCACGGCGATCTGGGGGTTCATCATGTTCGGCTCGGTAAAATAAAGGGAGCCGCCAGGTTTGAGAACACGTCGGATCTCTTTCAATGCAGCTTCAATTTCGAGGTGGTGCAGTACCGAGCTGCCGACAACCGAGTCGAACGTTTCATTCGGAAAAGTCATTGCGTAGGCATTCTGGACTTCAAACTGCACGTTTCGGCACGAACACTTTGCTCGGGCGACTTCCAATAGATCCGGCGAAATATCGATCGCCGTGATCCGCGCACCAGTGACGGCTAATTCTCTGGTGAAGTATCCGGTCCCGCAACCGAGTTCCAGAACGTTCAGCTCTTGATTTAGGTGTCCGGTCAGCATTTTGACCCGCCGAGCCCAGCGAATCCGTCCAGCCGGCGTTTCCCAATTCCAGACTTCACCGGCACCGTGCGCGAGAAGGTATTTCCCGTGCTCGATTTCATTTCTCAAGCGGTGGCTCATCTCTCAGGTCCGCGCTTTAGAGAAACTTGATTCTCGCTGCGGCGAATCTCAGCATGCGAAGGAGGATTAAGCCGTGTTTCCACCGCTCGATATTGGTCGAACCGTAAGTGCGTTCGCGATAATGAATGGGTACTTCTACGATGCGCAAGGCCATGCGGGTAGCGCCGAAAATCAAATCAAAATCACCGAACGGGTCGAAGTTACCAAAGTATTTCCGGTGCGCGGCCAGCTTCACATAATTTTCCCGGCTTAAGACTTTTGTGCCGCAAAGTGTGTCCTTGAAACGCTGGCCCAGAACGAAGGAAAACATGACGGCGAAAAACTTGTTTCCGATTAGATTGAAAAATCGCATCGCCTGCTTCTCCATCGGATAAACCAGACGGCTGCCGTTGATGAACTCACCCTTCTGGTCCACCAGCGCTTCGTAGAAACGCGGTAACTCTTCCGGCGGCACCGTCAGATCGGCGTCCAGGATCATCAGGATTTCCTTCGTCGCCAGAGAGAAGCCTTTTCGAACGGCGTCGCCCTTTCCTTTCCCGTCCTGCCGATCGATTTGAATGTTGCGATCCGGGTATTTCTTCTTCAGCTCGCAGATTGTTTCCCAGGTGTTGTCGGTGGAATTACCTTCGATGAAAATGAGTTCGTCATCCGGCCCCATCGCGGGGGTGCGCAGGATGGCGGCCTCAATATTTCCGGCTTCATTTCGCGCAGGCACCACCACTGAGACTGACGGCAGCCGGCTGCGATCCGGCGCCGAAAAACCGACCGGGCGGGCCACGGCGATATTGAGCAAGTTAAAGAGACGAAAACCCGGCAGCGGGGCCAGAAACCGGTTCGCCAGATAGCTGATCAGGGGAATGTAAATGGGAACGAGAAACTTACTCTCCTGCCGCACCAACTCATAATTCGCCAGGAGGAGGAGATTCCGGACATCTTCGTTCGCGATCCAGTTTTCCTCCGGCGTTTTCTCGCGCAGGCCGAGCACCGTGGCAAGACGGAGCCAGGGTTTCCAGAGCGTGCTGTAATACAAAATGATGACCCGCGCCGAGGGCCGAAGAGCCAGGCGGAGCGCCGCGAGAAAGTCCTGGACGTCTGCTTCATAATGAATGTTCCCGTCCAGCAGCACGTAGTCGGCGCGAAATTCCGCGAGCGCTTCCAGATCGAGTCGAGGCTGATCCGCTTCCCGATTTGAGCCTTGCAGCACAAGCAATTCCCGCCCTGGGAATTCAAGCGGCTCGCCCGCCTTCATGGCGCTGACTACTGCGATACGGTCACCCGGCCGGACATAGAGATCGAGGTATTCCCGACGCTTGCGATAGAGGTATTTTCGCATGGGAATAGAATGAAAGGCTGGAAACCGCGATCAATCTTTCTCAGGTAAGCATCACGATTTCAATTCCGCACTGAATCAGGACGAGTGTCAGGACATCGAACGCCACCTTCTCCGATTTGCGGACGATCGTCCGGTCCAGGAGAAGAAAGGCGGCCCAGAAAAAGAAGAAGAGAGGGGCCAGGATAAGGCGCGGCGTCCAATATCCGTAGAGACACCCCCAAACCAGGAACGGAATCGGCAAAAACATCAGAAGAAAATAGGCAGTGCCTAAAAGAGCAGTGATATCTTCGCGCTCGAGTTTATCCCGGCAAAGATTCCTAATCGCCCCGAACAGGAGCCAGGGCGTCGCGATCAAGGCCAGGACGGTCCAGAGAACCCCCAACGACATCGACGCCACGTTTACCGGAGTCTTCCAGGGGCGGCGGGTCTTATAATCGGGGATGAGGTGACTATCGACGTTTTGAGGGCGAGGCAAGTCCTGAAACAGATTTTGGGTATCGGTAAAAACGCTTAGATGCGACAACCCCAGGTAGCTATGTTTGTGCGCCTGGCGATAGCCGACATGGTAGTTGGAGCCGTCCGCCACTGGATCGTGTTTGAACATCTCGGGCGCCTTGAAAAGTTGAAGGTCCGCAACCTTCACCGAAAGGAGGTCCTTGTAATTCATTTCAGGCGGCGCCCCCTTCGGCAGCCAAATCGTCTTCGCAATAGAATTCTTCACGTTGGTGCTTGCCCAATAACTGTAGAGCACGAGGGCTGAAGGAAGGACCAGACTAAGCGCGCAGATCGCGACAAACCGTTTCAGGGGCCAGGCACGTTTCCACCACAGAAAGGCGAAGATAACGAAAACCGCGGGAAGCAGGGCCATGAAACTGTATTTGCTCCAAATCCCAAGCGCCAGAGCCAACCCGAGAAAGGCCGTGTTTTTCGGTGAAGGAGCTTTCTCAGCCAGGATTTTGTCAAAAAGAACGAGCACCAGCACGAACACCGGAATTGTCATCCAATCGGTTCCCATCGTAACGGCGTGAATGATTCTGACGGGCAGGAACGTCAAAAAGAAAACAAAGGCCAGGTGCAGGACGGGAGATCGAAAGCGGCGCTCGGAGTAGAGAAAAAACCACCACAGCGCCAGGGTATTAATGGCCGCCTGGAGGATCGCCATAGTGATGGGAAACGCATTGTTCCTTCCAATGAGTCTGAAAAGCCCGTGACCCAGGAGAATGTGAATCGGCGGGTCCGCCACGGAGAAGTCAAAGAATTTGGCCGGGTTGAGGATATGCGCCAGGTGCGTGTTGTAATCGGGCCCGATGTAGCCGCCGCGAACAGCGGCCGAGACCGAAATAAGGAACGAAATGCCCAGGGCCCAGGCCCAGAGAAGCCTGGGTCGTGAAAGCCAAGTCGATTCGTGTACCATGGGAAACGACGTTCGCCTGCTACTCGAGGGTGTCGAGCGCCGCCCGTTCTTCCTCGCTGGCAAGCGAGTTGCCAGGAACCGGGCGGATGATGATGGCACGGAATTGCTTCACGAGGCCGAAGGTATCCGCGCCCTGGAGTTTGTCATTTCTGCCGGAAACCTACGCTTATGAATCGAATGAAGGACCACGGAAATTCTTGTAGGCCACCAGAGCGAGTTTGGCTACTGAAACGTTCTCCGTCCCATCGGGCGTAGCCCCGGTCATTAATAATTGCCTTTATAGGCATCGGGAAAAAGGTTAGCGGTCTCATCAACGATGAAACCTGAGAAGTGGGCTTTGGCCGGCCTTGAGGAGCAAGGTCTCGAACATGGATCACCGCTTATTTCAGTGATCATCCCCCTCTATTGCGAGGGAGCTAATTTGCCCACATTTCTCGCCGACGTGAAAGCCGCGCTGGAGAAGGCCGGCACCCCGTTTGAGCTGATTCTCATCGATGATGGTTCGCCGGATGATACCTGGAAAGTCATTTCGGACGAGGCCCAGAGGCTTCCCGCCATTCGTGCGGTGCGTCTGAGCCGAAACTTCGGAAAGGAATTGGCTCTCTGCGCCGGCTTGGAACGCGCCCGCGGCGACGCCATCGTCTTGATGGATGGGGACGGACAGCACCCCCCCCCCCTCCTGCCCGACATGCTGCGCCTCTGGCAAACGACGGGAGCTGATATTGTCGAAGCGATCAAGATCAAACGCGGACCCGAATCCTTGTCCGGCAAGCTCGGCGCTCTGCTTTTTTACATCATCCTGAACAAGCTCTCCGGATTCGATTTGAGAGGCGCTTCAGATTTTAAACTGATGAATCGAAAAGCCATTAACGCCTGGCTCAAGATGCAGGAGCGTAACGTCTTCTTTCGCGGCATGACGGCCTGGCTCGGCTTCACCACGGTGCGGATTCCCTTTGAAGTAGCTCGGCGCTCGGGGGGTAAGTCGGGCTGGTCTTATTTGAAACGCTTGAGACTGGCCATCACCGGACTGACTGCTTTCTCCTCTTTCCCGCTGCAATTGGTGACGCTGGCGGGAGCGGTCTTCTTTGTCTTTGCCGTCGTGCTCGGAGCGCAGACTTTGTATCTGAAACTGGCCGGTCGAGCCGTGAGCGGTTTCGCCACTGTGATTCTGCTCGAATTAATCATCGGCAGTTCGCTGATGATGAGTCTCGGGATCGTGGGGGAATACCTGGCCCGCATTTACGAAGAAGTAAAAGGCCGGCCTCGTTATGTGGTGACGCACTCAATCGAGCGCGATATGGATCACCAAGTCTCAGAAGCGCAGAGCGCTGGTGGCCCGACGCTCAAGCAAGCTGGAAACACCGACCCGACTGCGCCGGGTTAGAGCGCTTTGTAGACCTGATAGACCCCCGCTTGTGTGATCCTCTCACAGCGCTGGCACCCTTCCGCCGAGCTGATAACAACCCCGCCCGGAGGCGGTCTGGCTCCTGGCTTGAGGTGGAAGAACTGCGACGTAGGCCTTTTCTCTACGGTTGCATACCATAAAGCGTGAATGTAGGCCGGACCCCATTTCCCGTCTTCGAGATAGATTGGCCTTGTGGGTTGCTTGGTCGCTGCGTCATAAGCCGTCTTGTAGGGCACATCAAAGTCAAACAAGCGGTTGGGGCCATGGCGGCGAAAGACAGTTTGAAACCGGTAGGTCTCAAAACAAGTAAGCGCCAACAAACAACCGAGAAGCCCCAGACGGACTGAGCGTGGCCAACCTTCGTCGCCCATCCGGCGCCCAGTAAGCTGCGTCTGCTCTGAAAACAACTTTCCCTCCTCACCGGCTGTCGATAGCTCCAGGTCCGATTTCGCATCGCCTCGGGCCACCAACCATTCAAACGCCGGGATGGTTAGGAGTAGGAGAAAAACCGGATACGCAATCAGTCGCATTCCGTGAAACGGCTCCACTGAAATTGCGCCAGGCACAATCGAGGCAGCAAGTCCAAAGAGAACGAATTGCCACCAGGGGTCCCGCCAGCGCCGGGCCACAACGATGGCGAGGCCAATCAAAGCCAGAATGAAGATCGCGAAAAACAGTGCGCCTCCAGCCCCCTGGACATGATGACGAGGGTGGTAGTCTCCCAAGGTTAGCAGGCTAGTCAGACTCTGGTCTTCCAGGTAACGTCTAAGGAACTCGGAAAATATATCCTTCAAAGGTACGCCCGGCCTGATGTACGAGACTTCGTGAAGCCGCTTGGTCAAGGCTCCGGGATGCTGCCGATTGAAGACAAACATCGGAATCAAGGTCAAGCCGTAGACAAACCATGCCTTAACGATACCAACCACCCGTTCCTTCGTCGTAGCGAAGAACAAAAGGCCGAGTGCCATTAACGCCACCAGCAATCGACCGCCCTGATAACAATAGGTCAGAAGCGTCAAGGAACTCGCGAGGAGAAGAACTTCGCGCCATCCCCATCTCTCTTTCGTGTGGGCTCGGTAGACCGCCAGCAACAAGAGCGTTACCGCCATCGGCACAAAGTGCGGCTCCAGCAGCAATCGACTTACCTCAAAGAGCCATGGCATTACCAGCGCGATCGCCGTAACGAGGATGCCGACTTTGAGTTGGCCGGAAATTCGCCTGGCCAAAACACCAAGCAGCACGCAAGCAAGAAAGACCCAGAACGCGGCAAAGATCCGTGTCACCAGGATGGTGGGGTGGAAAACGCGAAACACAGCCGCGAGCAGATAGACCTGAGTTGGACTGACGTATTGTGACCAACTGTCCGCAAAAAACTGGAAGTAGATTGGAAAGCGCGGCCCAAATTCCCCCGCCCCCGTCTGCGCTACGCGGTAAGCATTGTAAGCGAGGGCCGACTCGTCAACGTAGAAGCCCGGCGGATTGCGGGATAGTCCGTACGTGTAGGCGGCGAACAGACATGCCAGGCCGACGAACCAGAGCAAGATGCGTAAACGCCGACGCGAGCGGTTTTCCATTAGGATGAGGTTGAAATTAAACTGCGCTTCCCCGAAATTGTGGGGACACTCTGACTTCGTTGCAGCATTGCATCAAGGAATATTGAGGCGGAGGCCCGCGGGCTTACAAAGACCCTTATCCTGGGGTCGAATTGAATTGACGATCCTGCCGGATGATACGAGACAGCTAGGAAAGCGCGGTCCGTCAACGGCACAAACACCACCGATGAAGCCAGTGTTCTCATTCATAATTCCTGTCTTTAACGAAGAAGAGACGCTCGCGGAAATTTACCGCCGCGTGGCCGGCGTTTTGGATGGGCTGGACGGCTCAGGCGAGATCATCCTGGTGGACGATGGCAGTCGCGACCGCTCTCTGGAGATGATGCGGGATCTGCGTCAGCGAGATCCGAGAGTCTGTTATGTCAGTCTGGCGCGCAATTTCGGACACCAGGTTGCGGTAACCGCCGGGCTGCTCTTTGCGCAGGGTGACGCTGTGGCCGTTCTCGACGCTGATCTGCAAGATCCCCCGGAGCTGATCCCAGCAATGGTCGAAAAATGGCGTGATGGATTTCATGTGATTTATGCCAAGCGGACTGCTCGTCGACGCGAGGGCGCGGCGAAGAAGCTCTTTGCTTACTTATTCTACCGCGTCCTGCGGCTGCTGACCGACGTAGACATCCCGGCAGACACCGGAGATTTCTGTCTGATGGACCGCAAGGTTGTGGACGTTTTGAACTCATTGCCGGAGCGGGGCCGCTATCTGCGGGGACTGCGGGCCTGGATCGGCTTTCGCCAGACTGCCGTGCCCTTTGAGCGTGAGCCACGCTTTGCCGGTGAAGTTAAGTATACCTTTCGGAAGTCTTTCGGTCTGGCCGTAAACGGCATCGTCTCCTTCTCGCGGGTTCCGCTCCGTCTCGCCACTTACCTCGGACTTCTAGTCGCCGGCTTTGCCCTGATCATGATCCTGCTCGTCCTCTACTGGCGGCTCTTTCGCCCGGCGGCGCCGCTCATTGGCTACACAATCATAACCTCCGCCATCTTCTTTCTCGGCGCGGTGCAGTTGCTTTGCCTAGGAATTCTCGGCGAATACCTCGGGCGCGTTTATGAGGAGGTCAAAGGCCGGCCAATTTTCACGCTAAAGGAGGTTGCAGGAGTGGGCGTTACAGTCCCTTCCAGGTCGAACGTGACTCAGCCAGGGTGGCCGGATCCCCCAGGAGTCGCCAAAACGGGCTTCGACGGGGAATAACCAAACAACACATCCCGGGGCCCAAGAGCGTAGCGACCAGAAGGAGCTAACCTATTTTGTGGGCAACGCGATCTGGCTCAGACGCCCGGCATAAGTGTTCAGCACGTAAAGCTTCCCTCGGACCAAGGCAAGACCCGAGGCGCCTTCAAGCTTGTCCGGTGGGTTGGGCTTCAATGATCCGATCTTCTTCCCCGTAAGGTCAAAAATGAGGACCTCATCCGTCGCGCTCGAGGCATACAGCCGGCCCGCCTGTGAATCAACAATCACATCCTGGAAGTACCAGCCGGAAGGGGCACCCCATTCCTCTACCACCCACTTGGTGAGAAACTTCCCATTCGTATCAAAGACCTGGATCCGCTTGTTGCCCGTATCGGCCACATAAACTTTGTCATCCTTTCCATCTACCGTAATGGAGGTTGGGCCGGCCAGTTGCCCATCATCCCGGCCTGCCGTGCCCCAGATGGCTTGCACTTTGCCGTTGGAATCGCTTTTGACGATTCGCGCCTGGCTCTGATCGATCACGTAGATCGAGTTATCCTTACCTATGGCGATGTCGCGCGGGCCCTGAAATCCTGGCTCAGGGCCTTTCCACTGCGCTAGAAATGTTCCGTCGGGCTTCAGTTTCTGGACGCGATTATTTGAGAAGTCAGCTACATAGATATTGCCACCCGAATCCACGGCAACGCCACCTGGCTCTCGGAATTCACCCCCACCGGTGCCCCCCTTCCCGATCACCGAAAGGAACGCGCCGGCGGGTGAAAATTTCTGGAGACGGTCATTATTGGTGTCGGCCACAAAGATGTTTCCCGCGTTATCCACCGCCAGGCCACGCGGGAAATCGAGCCGCCCATTTTCCTTTCCCTTGCCGCCTTCAAAGACGCTCACGCCCGTAACCTGTGGGGTCCCGGGGACAGAGCCTGAAACAACCGGAACGAAGTCCGCATTTTCCGGGACTTTGTAGATGGTCAGTTGGTAATATTCCGACCCCTCAAAGACCTTCTTGAAGTTAGGCGCATAGACTTGTTGCTCGCTGTGGTTCTTGAAAGTCCCTCGGACGGTGGAATCAAACGCCACGTAATCTATCCCATTGGCTTTCAGCAGAGTAAATACCTGGTGCGCATTCTTGCTTTCCCACATCTGGCGGTAGGCTATTTCGCGCTTGGGTAGATCGTACCCCGCCGACCAGGTGAAATAGGTATAGCCCATCCAGATCCGGCGGCCGCCCAGGAGAATCTGATGGTTAACGAACTTGTCCGTCAGAAAAACAGCGTCTGGTTTCGTCTCCGCCTGGATCCACCTAATAAGGCGATCGCTCGTTAGGTTCGTGTAAACGAAACTGGCGTTCCGAATGGGAAAGAAGTCGATGATTCCTCCTGCCAGGATCGGAATTAAGAGAAGAATGACCAGCAACCGTGAGGGTATGGCCCAGCCCTTTATTCTTGCGTGCCAGAGCCGCCAGGCGCCATAGGCGACAAACAGGTTCGCCAGGACGAGCCAGATGTTTAAGAACTTATGATTCGCCAGCGCCTCGTCACTAAACTGAAAGCAGAAAGTGAGGAGGAACAGACTGAATATCGCGATGAACAAGCGGAGGTTGCGCCACGAAAAGAACAGCAATGCGATCAGAATAAGCACCCATTTCACCCCGAAGCTGAAGCCGAGGTATTTCACGACCGTGAGAATGGGCACGTTACCCATCGTATAGCCCCAGTGAATCAGGGCAGGTCCGGCCCGGACGTTACCGGAGCGCAAGGCTAACAGCTGAGGAAGGGCCACCACGGCCGTGGCAACGGCGAGTCCAACCATATACCGCCGACAGGGAAAAAGGACGAAAAGAAAGAGGAGCACGGCAAACGCCGCCGTAAACACCGGAGCATTCCAGAAAGGCAAAAGTCCCAGGAGAAGACCGGCGAAGATGAAGCTGCGACCGGAGACAAGGTTATCATGGACAAGGTCTGCGATGAACCCTCGAGAGGGTCTCGGAATGGTTGCCTCAGGTATTTGCTCTTCGCTAACTGACGTAACGGCGGGGTCGGGAGGCGATTGGTCGACGGCGGGGAATGGGTCGGACTCGGGAGCTTCCGGCGCGGCAAGAACGGCGTTCTCCAAAGGCAATTGCTCAACTAACTCAGGGGCTTCGGGTTCCTTTGACTCGCCTGCTGAGATGGTTGCCCCACGCATGTACTCCTCGTACGCTCGACTAGCGAATGTCGGTGGTTCCTCCGCCGGCGCCTCAATCACCGCTGGCGACGGTTCGACGACGGAGTCAACTGTGTCGATTGCTGGCGTTTCTTCCCCGATTGCAGGGTCAGGCTTCGAGCCCGCCTCTTCGTCCTCCGGCCGGGTCTCAGGCGTGTTTGCTTCGCTCGCAGAAGCATGGCTTTCCGTTGGCGACGCCTCATCCAGCGGCTCCAGGGCGCTGGCAGCTTGTGCGTCGCTCATTGAGGCGGCGCCCGGTTCCGCGGACGCTGGCTCAAGAGATGCAGGTTTGTCCGCTGTCGACCCCTCCCCTCTTCGCCTGGTAAATCGCGCCGGCACCCAGGCGGCAAGCGGACGCCAGCCGATAGCAGGGAACCGCCGGGGCCTGGCGGGGGTTCGCGACGCACGGGCAAGCTCCCTTTCCTTCGCCGCGCTCAGATATCGATCGAAAAGAAAGATCAATACAATCAGGAAGATGCCGATGGCACTGGCCAGGTGTCGTTGGTTTACGTAGACCACCTGCGTCCATATTCCCCAATCCTCCCCGCGATACGGATAGCCCGAGGTAAGATAATCCCTCAAGTTGTAGATAGCTTTGAGTGCGCCTTGAAAGGATGTTTGCTTTCGTAAGAACGGAACAAGGTTAAGCGTGCCGTGAAAAAAGAAGAGCA
>Ga0190272_10001236_pt1 | contig 12356 bp, 8 predicted proteins | sample Popmic504T_FD_133746 | JGI IMG/M metagenome (GOLD analysis project Ga0190272, IMG submission 133746) | Populus adjacent soil microbial communities from riparian zone of Shoshone River, Wyoming, USA - 504 T | ecosystem: Environmental > Terrestrial > Soil > Riparian zone | place: USA: Wyoming...
CGCCGATGCGGACATCGTGGCCATCGAGGAGGGCCAGTTCTTCGACGAGCGCCTGCCGGACGTCGTCGAGCGCCTCGCGCAGCTTGGCAAGCAGGTCGTGGTGACCGGCCTCGACCGCGACTTCCGCGGCGTGCCCTTTGGCGCGATGCCCCGCCTGCTGGCGCTGGCCGACCAGGTCACGAAGCTGACCGCCATCTGCATGGTGTGCGGCGAGCCAGCGACCCGGACGCAGCGGCTCATCGACGGCGCCCCGGCCAGCTCGGACTCGCCGCTGATCGTGATCGGCGGCATGGGCGACGAGACCTACGAGGCCCGCTGCCGTCTCCATCACGAGGTCCCCGGCCCCGCCGAATGACCTAGGGTCGGTACGCCAGTGGCGGTGGACGCCGCGGGCGATTGTTCATCGGCGCTTGGATGGGGTGGCGGCCACCCGCTCGAGCAGTCGGTCGATCTCGGCCCGGTGGCGGACGCCCGACGTATGTCGGCGCATCCAGCGAAGGTAGTCGGGATCATGCCGCACCAGCTGCTCGAGCGTCCAGCCCGAGTACCGTCCGTGGCCGAGGACGGTCGCGTCCAGCCGTGCCTCCTGAGCCCGGAGCGGGGGTGGCGGGACCATCGGGGCGCCCCTCGTCCATTCGGTGCTTGCGACACGGGGCGGAGCTGCACGCTCGTCGTCATAGGTCGCGCGTCGTTTCGGGTCGCGAAGGACTGCATAGGCGGTGTTCACCTTCACCATCGCCGCGGCATCCCCGGTCACCTGGTCCGGGTGCACGATACGCGCGAGCGCCCGGTACGCCGCGTGGATCACGGACGGGCAGGCGCGCGGGTCAACCTGAAGGATGCGGTAGAGATCGCGCTGGGACGGGGCCTCGGTCATCACGGAACTGGAATAGCACTCGAGTCCCCGAACCCGAACGTGCCGACCGGCCCATTGGACAGGGCCACCCAGCCTTTTGCGTCGCCGTGCCGATCAGTGGCGGAGGGGGTGGGATTCGAACCCACGGTGAGCTTGCACCCACGGCGGTTTTCAAGACCGCTGCATTCGTCCACTCTGCCACCCCTCCGCGGCGGCGCCATGGTATCGCGTCCCCTGCCTCACGCCGAGTGCGCGGGCAACGTTCATGGCCTGAACGTAGGCTGAGTGGCGCCATGAACGAAGAAACCGCGGTTCCCGATTCCGAGCCGGCGTCCATTGATTGGGTGGCACTCGCTGCCGCCCTCGTGACGGTGGTGCTGTGGGCGTCGGCGTTCGTCGGGATCCGGGCCGTGGCCGACGACCTGTCGCCGGGCGCGCTGGCCGTTGGCCGGCTGCTGGTCGGCAGCCTGGCGCTCGGCGTCGTCGTGGCGATGCGTCGCCCGGCCTGGCCGTCGCGGCGAGACCTCGCGTGGATCGCAGCCTGCGGCATCGTCTGGTTCGGCGCCTACAACGTGGCCCTCAACGCGGCCGAGCAGCTGGTCGACGCCGGCACGGCGGCGATGCTCGTCAATGTCGGGCCGATCCTGATCGCGCTCTTCGCCGGGCTGTTCCTGGGCGAGGGCTTCCCACCGAGGCTGGTGATCGGCTCGGCCGTCGCGTTCGCCGGCACGATCGTCATCGGCCTTGCCACCAGCACGGGATCCACCGATGCAGCGGCACCGATCGGCATCGCGCTGTGCCTTGTCGCCGCCTTGGCTTACGCGGCCGGGGTGACGATCCAGAAGCCGATCCTGCAGCGAGTTGCGGCCCTCCAGATCACCTGGCTGGCGTGCACCGTCGGGGCGCTGGTCACGCTCCCCTTCCTCCCGCACCTGGTCGACGAGCTCGGAACGGCGCCGATGTCGGCCGTCGGCTGGCTCGTGTACCTCGGCGTCTTCCCGACGGCCATCGCCTTCACCACGTGGGCATTCGCGCTGAATCGCACGACGGCCGGGCGGCTGGGCTCGACCACCTACCTGGTCCCGCCCGTGGCAATCCTCATGGCGTGGGCCGTCCTGGCCGAGGTGCCGCCGCTGCTGGCGCTGCTCGGGGGCGCCCTGTGCATCGGCGGCGTGGTGGTCGCTCGAAGCCGCCGATAGAGACGTTGCTCTCGTTCTGCGGAGGCCGATCTACGCGAGGGCACCGTGGCGTGCGATTCCGTCACTCCACTGACGGCCGGCCCGCACGAGCGTCGCATCGGCGCTGCCTTCGAGTGGCGGGAGTCGCACTCCGATGCGGGAATCGCACCCCGCGGCGTCATCCTGTGAAATCGCCTCACTCAAGGGAGGCGGAGGCTCAGGCCCGTGGGCCGATGACCTCGCGGCCGCCGAAGTAGGGGCGCAGCACCTCGGGGATCGTGACGGATCCGTCGGGCTGCTGGTACGTCTCGAGCAGGGCGGCGACGGTACGTGGCAGGGCGAGCCCGGAGCCGTTCAGCGTGTGGACGAGCTCCGGCGTGGCACCACGCTCAGGGCGGTGGCGGATGGCCATGCGCCGCGCCTGGTAATCGCGGAAGTTGCTGACGCTGCTCACCTCGAGCCAGCGCTCGGCGCCCGGCGCCCAGACCTCCAGGTCGTACTTGCGAGCCTGCACGAAGCCCATCTCGCGCGTCGCCATCAGCACGACCCGATACGCCAGGCCCAGCCGCTGGAGGAGCAGCTCCGCTCGCTCGGTGAGCCACTCAAGCTCCGTCTCGGAATCTGGCGGCTTGACGAAGCTGACCATCTCGACCTTGTCGAACTGGTGCACGCGCAGGATCCCGCGCGTGTCGCGACCGGCGGCGCCGGCCTCGCGCCGGAACGAGGCGGAATAGGCCGCGTAGCGGATCGGCAGCTGATCGGCCTCGAGGATCTCGTCGCGGTGCAGGTTGGTGACCGGGACCTCCGCGGTGGGGACGAGATACAGGTCGTCGCGCGTGACGACGTACATCTGGTCCTCCTTGTCCGGAATCTGTCCCGTGCCACGCGCGGAATCGGCATTGACCACGACCGGCGGCCAGACCTCCGTCATCCCGTTCTCGCCGGTGTGGACGTCGAGGAACCAGCTGATGAGGGCGCGCTGGAGGTTCGACCCGGCCCCGACGTACACCGGCCAGCCGGAGCCGGTGATCTTCGCGCCACGCACGTTGTCGATGATCCCGAGCGACTCGGCCAGCTCCCAGTGCGGCCTCCGCTCCCCGCCGCGCAGCGGCTCGCCCCAGCTGCGGACGATGCGATTGGCCTCCTCCCCGCCGACGGGAACGTCGGGATCGGCCGGGTTCGGGATGCGGAGCATCGCGTCGTCGAGCTCGGCCTGGACTTTGGCGAGCTCCGCGTCTGTGGCCGCCAGGCGTTCGGTGACCGCGATCGAGGCGGCCTTGAGCTCGGCGACCTCGGGGCCGTTCGCGTCCGCGCCACCGCGCACCGCCTCGCCGATGCGCTTGCTCGCGTCGTTGCGCTCAGCCTTGAGCGAATCGCCCTCGCCCTGGAGGCGGCGGCGGCGCTCGTCGAGCTCGAGTGCACGGTCGACCAGCGCGCCGTCCTCGCCCTTGTCTACGGTCGCGCGCCGCAGCAGGTCCGCGTCGTCGCGCAGCCGTTGAAGCCCGACGCTCACGCGCCGACCCTCGTGGTGGCGGCGTCGCGGAGGCGACCGATGACGAAGTCGCGCTCGAGGGCGGCCAGCAGCCAGCCGGCGCGGGGCCCGGAGCTTCGCCCGAGAAACGCGAGGTAGAGCGCCGCGAACGCGCGGCCGGCCGGCAGATCGTGCTCCTTGGCGGTGGCGAAGACGGCGCCCTGCACGCTCTCGCCATCCCAGGCAGCGCTTTCCAGCTCGGGTGCCAGCGACGCGAGGAAGGCTCGCTGAGCGTCGTCGAGCTCAGCGGCGGCAGCGGGCGGCAGCGCATCGCGCTGGACGGCGAGCCGAGCCCGGTCCGGCGCATACGCATCGAGCCAGGAGCGAGCGGCCACACGGCGCTCCTCCAGGATCTCGTGCTCACGATCGGTCAGTGGTGCGCCCTTCTCGGTGGTCACGCGCTCGACGACGTCGATCCCCGGAATCTGCTCGAGGAGCGCCAGGTGGCTGAACGCGGGCCGATACGTCGCCGCCTCCGCGGCAACGTCCGCGTCGGGCTCGACCAGGCTGAGTGCGAAGAGCCGCTCGTGGTCCGCCGGCAGCTCCCCCTTCACCTCGCGACCCGCGGTGGCGCCGGCAAGGCGGTCCGACTCGTCGAAGAGGCGCGGGATGGCATCGGTCCCCTCGGGGTCGAACTCGATGGCCGTGTTCGGGCGCGGCCGCAGGAAGAGCAGCCGCAGCTGCTCCGGCGGGATGACCTCGGCGATCTGGGTGGCCGACGCCCCGAGCCCCTTGGAGGTGGACATCTTCCTGCCGCGGATGTTGAGGAACTCGTACGGCACGTTGAGCGGCGGCTCGTTGCCGAAGACCTCGCGCGCGATCGCGTCGGATCGGTCCCGGGAGCCACCCGCTGTCGACAGGTCCTTGCCGGCCGGCTCGATGGTCACGCCGAACAGGTCCCACTTCGCCGCCCAGTCCACGTTGTACGGCAGCTTGGCGCGTCCACCGAAGGGAGACGTCTCGCCCGCGTGCCCGCAACCACGGGCCCACGTGACGAGGTCGGGGCGGCACTCGTAGCGCACCACCTCTCCATCCCAGCCCGTCACGATCGTGGTGCCGATGCGCCCACAGCTGTCGCAGATGACGAAGAGCGGGTGCCAGTCGTCGGCGTGCCGAACCTTGGCCACCCGGACGTAGATCTCGCGAACCGTCGCCGCTGCGTCCAGCGCGGAGCGGATGTATCGGTCCATGGCGCCCGAGGCGTAAATGTCGCTCATCCAGTAGTAGGTGTCCGGGCGGATGCCGAGGCCGTCGAACGTGTCGATGAAGACCTGCGCGAAGTGCCGCGCGTACGACGGGTGGCAATCGCCGGCGGGATCGGGGACGTGGGCCAGCGGCACGCCCATCGAGCGCTCGATGGCGTCCGGGGTCAGCAGGGCCTGGGCGTCCATCGGGTCGAGGTCGTCGACGCCGTAGCGAAGCTCGACCAGCACGCCGGCATTGCGCAGGGCGCGCGTGATGGTGTCGACCACGACGGGGCCGCGCAGGCTGCCGACGTGGACGGTGCCGGAGGGGGTCTTCGAGTCGTTGACGACCTGCGGGCCGGAGGCCGCCGCGGCGAGCTCGTCAGCCCAGAACACCGGGTTCCCCTAGCCGATGCCGACGAGCGTGTACTCGATCGGCCCGGCGGGTGCCTGGACGGTCACGGTCTCGCCCTTCTTGCGCCCCATCAGCGCCGCGCCGACCGGCGACTCATTGCTGATGCGGCCCTCGCGGGGGGCGGCCTCGGCCGAGCCGACGATGGTGAAGGTCTCTTCGCCCTCGCCGCTCTTGATGACGACCTTCGAGCCGATCCCGACACTGTCGCCGTTCGCCTTCTCGATGACCGCGGCGTTGCGCAGCTGAAGCTCGAGCGTGGCGATGCGGCCCTCCAGGAACGACTGCTCCTGCTTGGCGTCCTCGTACTCGGCGTTCTCCGACAGGTCACCGTCGAGCTTCGCCTCGTGAATCCGGGCGGCGACGCGTGGACGGTCGACGGTGATGAGCTCGTGGAGCTCGGCCTTGAGCTTCGCGAGCCCTTCGGCGGTGAGGTAGACGGGCTTGGTGTTCATTTGCCCCCTCGTCCTCCTGCGGTGCCTCCGGGAGAGGCTCGCCCCGTCCTGGGGTTCGACGCGACGTCGTCCGCTGCTGGTGATAACAAAAAACGCTCCAGGCCCCGCCCCGGTCCGACGATCGGCGGTGGCGTCACCTGAAGCTGGCCGTACCCCAATCCTGACGGGATGCGGGCCAGGCGCCTTCGGTGCTCCCGATGGCTGGGCGATTGTAGGCTCGGATGAGCGTGAAGTCAAAGGATCCTTGCCGGATCACCGACCCATCACGACGAGGCCGACGATGACTGCGGCGAAGATCAGCCGATAGACGCTGAAGACCGTCACCGACCTCCTCCGGAGCCAGGAGAGCAGGAATCCGATCGCCACCAGGCCCGAGATCGCAGCCACCGCGAAGCCGACGCCGATGGCAAGCCACTCGGTCCCGGTGTGCGCCTCCGTCAGCAGCCTCCGGGATCCGTACAGCCCGGCACCGAGCGTGATGGGGGTCGCCAGCAGGAAGCTGAAACGTGCCGCGGCCTCGCGCGTCATGCCGAGCGCCAGCCCGGCGGTGATGGTCGCCCCGGAGCGGCTGATACCGGGGAACAGGGCAAGCGCCTGTGACAGGCCGATGGTCAACGCCGTCGCGGTCGTCAGGTCGGTCAGCTCGCGGTCCTGTCGTCCCAGCCGGTCCGCCAGCCAGAGCGCAAGCGCGCCGACGACGAGGAAGCCGGCGATGGCCAAGCGCGCTCCGTCGTTGTCGCCGTGGAACGACTCCTCGATGAAGCCCTCCAGTGCGAAGCCGATGATCGCCGCCGGGATGGTCGCCAGCACGAGCAGCCACGCGATGCGACGGTCGGGATCGTCGCCGATCCGGCGCTCCCGCACGCTCGCCAGCCACGCGCCGATGTAGCGCAACCAGTCGCGCGCGAAGTAGATGAGCAGTGCCACCAGGGTGCCGAGGTGGAGGAAGACGTCGAAGGCGAGGCTGCCGATGAGCCCATCGGCCTCCCAGCCCGCGATCCAGGGTGCCAGCTCGAGATGAGCCGACGAGCTGATCGGGATGAACTCGGTCAGGCCCTGCAGGAGCCCGGCGAGCGCGGCCTGGATGACGACGTCCATGGATTCGCGTCGGCCAGCGTATCTACGTGGATGCGCTGCCTGCCTCTAGCGAATGAAGAGCGGCGCCAGGACCAGCGTGATCGTTGCGAGCAGCTTGACGAGCACGTGGAGCGACGGTCCGGCGGTGTCCTTGAACGGATCTCCGACCGTGTCGCCGACCACGGCCGCGGCGTGGGCATCCGAGCCCTTGCCCAGCACGTTGCCCGCGTCGTCCTTGAGCTGGCCCGACTCGATGTACTTCTTGGCGTTGTCCCACGCCCCGCCGCCGTTGTTGAGCACCGTGGCGAGGAGCACGCCGGCGATGGTGCCGACCATCAGCATGCCTGCCACCGCCTCGTGGCCGAGCAGCAGGCCGACGATGATCGGCGTTGCGACAGCGACCGAGCCGGGCAGGATCATCTGCCGCAGCGCCGCGCGGGTGGTGATGTCGACCACGCGCGCGTAGTCCGGGCGCTGGGTGTAGTCCATGATCCCGGGCATCTCGCGGAACTGGCGCCGGACCTCGACGATGATCGCCTGTGCGGCGGTGCCGACGGCCCGGATGGCGAGGCTCGAGAAGAAGTAGACGAGCATCGCGCCGATGAGCGCCGCGATGAACACGTTCACGTTGGCAAGGTCGACCGACTCGAGCAGGGTGCCTGCCTCGCGGGTGCCGGCCGCGATCTGGTTCGACAGGATCAGGTTGACCTTGTCGATGTAGGCGCTGAACAGGAGGAAGGCCGCCAGCGACGCCGATGCGATGGCATAGCCCTTGGTGAGCGCCTTGGTGGTGTTCCCGACGGCGTCGAGCCGATCGGTGATCTCGCGGGCCTTCTCGTCGGCGTGGCTGAACTGCGCGATGCCGCCGGCGTTGTCCGTGATCGGCCCGAAGGTGTCCATGGCCAGGATGTAGGCCGTCGTCATCAGCATGCCCATGGTGGCCACGGCGGTGCCGAAGATGCCGCCGACGTTGTCACCGTTCTCGTTGATCAGGCCCGCCTGCGTGCCGAGGGTGTAGCTGGCGAACAGGGCGATCGCGATGGCGATGGCGGTCACCGCCGTCGTCTCGAAGCCCACGGCGGTGCCGCTGATGATGTTGGTCGCCGGTCCCGTCTTCGAGGCCTCGGCGATCTCGCGCACCGGCCTGAAGGTGCCGGCCGTGTAGTACTGCGTGATGTAGACGAACGCGACGCTGGTCGCGAGGCCGACGAGGCCGGCGCCGAAGAACCAGACCCAGGCAGGGATGCCGTTGTCGGGCAGATCCGTCGCGGTGTTCATCATCACGAAGGTGGTCAGCGCCAGGCCGCCGACTGACAGGATCGTGGTGACCCAGTATCCGCGGTTGAGGATGTTCATGGGGTTCTCGTCCTCGCGGCCGCGGACGAAGAACATGGCCACGATGGTGGCCAGCAGGCCGAAGGCACGCACGACGAGCGGGAAGAAGATCCACGCCTCGGGGTTCGGCCAGTTGAGCTCGACCGCGATCCGCCACACGGCGACGCCCAGGATCATTGCGCCGATGTTCTCGGCCGCAGTCGACTCGAAGAGGTCGGCGCCACGGCCGGCGCAGTCGCCGACGTTGTCGCCCACCAGGTCCGCCACCACCGCCGCGTTGCGGGGGTCGTCCTCCGGGATCCCCGCCTCGACCTTGCCGACGAGGTCGGCGCCGACGTCGGCAGCCTTCGTGTAGATTCCTCCGCCGAGCTGGGCGAAGAGCGCCACGAAGCTGGCGCCGAAGCCGAAGCCGACGATGAGGAACGGTGCCTCCTCCGGCCGGCTGAAGCCGCCGAAGGCGGCGAAGATGCCGTACACGCCGAGCAGGCTGAGCGCGACGACCAGGAAGCCGGAGACCGCGCCACCGCGCATGGCCACCTGGACCGCGCGCACGAGGCTGTGCTGTGCAGCCGCCGCCGTCCGCACGTTGGCCTTGACGCTGATGTACATGCCGATGATGCCCGACGCCATGGAGCAGGCGGCGCCGACCAGGAACGCGATGCCGGTGCGGATGCCCAGGTCGAGGCCGAAGATGCTCGTATCGGCGACCTCTTGTCCTTCCACGAGGGTGATGACAAGGCCGATCACGACCGCGCCACCGAGGGCGAGGAGGCCGATCGTCTGGTACTGGCGCCGGATGAAGGCCACCGCACCCTCGAAAATCGTCCCGGCGATGTCCCGCATCGCATCGGTGCCGGTGTCGGCGCGAAGGACGTCCCAGGCGAGGTAGAGGGCGAAGGCGATGGCGGCGATGCCTGCGATCGGAATCACCCACAGGATGGGCTGGAGCTCCATGGATCCTCTCAGTTCGGCCGGCGCCCACAGGCTGGCAAGGGCGGTCTCGGCGGGGATTGATTACACACGAAACGCCGGCGGCCCGATTGGTTCACGAGCCCGCCAGCGAAGGCGCGCGGATTCTAGCACGCCACGCCCCGACCGATCCGCTCAGGGCAGCCAGCGAGGGCGCCTTCCGTCGTTGGTCAGGATGCTGCGCCGCCCGTCGTCGAGCTCGATCCGCTCGATTCGACCGCCGGCCGGGGCCACGTCAACCCGACCCGGGATGACGACGGCCAGCGCCTCCTCGCCCGGGGCGAACGAGACGGCCTCGACTCGCTCGTCGCCGAGGCCCGGCACCGCGCGGCCGGCGTCGTCGGGCGCGTCGGCGATGCGGAGCGCTCCGTCCGCATCCAGGTAGGCGACGCGACCATCCGTGGCGATCGCCGCGACCGATGATCCCGTCCCGAAGTCTCTCGGGGCGAGCCGGGAAGTGGCCGGATCGAGCACCGCGACCCCGGTGTCACCCGACGGCCCCTCGGGCTCCAGAGGCTCCACCGGAGCGTCGAAGTCGGCGGCGGCGATTGAGCCGGCTGGAGCACGGCCGGTGAGCAGGATCCCGGATCCGTCCGCGAGCCACGCGGGAGGGGCGGTCGCCTCATAGCGAACCAGCGTCACGTCATCGGTCTCGAGATCGACGATCCCTACCGAGCCGGTCAGATCCACGAATGCCAGCGACTGGCCGGCGGGCGCGTAGCGCGGAGCGCGCAGCCACTCCGCCGGCTCGCCGTCCTCGCCCGAGGCCGACGATGCGGGCGGAGGGCTCGCCTCGCCGTCGAGCTCGATGCGCTCGGCATCGCCGCCGTCGACCACCTGCTCCCAGAGGCCGAGGCCGCGGCCTGTGTCCGCGTCGGCACGCGCGAACGCGACGCGCTGCCCGTTGGGGGCATAGGTCGGGTCGAACTCGAGGAAGGCGTCGTCCGTGAGGACGCGTCGATCGGATCCGGTGGCATCGGCGAGGATGAGCCTCCGGCCATCCCCGACCACGAACGAGCTGCCGTTCGGCGCGATGGCGTAATCCAGGATGGGTGTCAGCTCGGTCGATACCTGGCGCGCCGCCGTGCCGTCCGCGTTCATGGCCCACAGGTTGGTGACGCCCGCACGGTCTGAGAGGAACGCGATCTGGTTGGAGAGCGTCTCCTGGGCCGCCCCCGTCGTGAACGACCATGCCAGCGGCTCCGCCATCCTGTCACCGGAGAGGCCGGTGACGGCCGTTCCGAGCTCGACCGCGAAGGTTGTGTTGGCCGGCAGCGGGCCGGAGGGGGCAAAACGCAGCACCGTCGCGTCCTCCGGTTCCGCGGGCTCGTCGCCGGCGGCGTCGACGAGCTCGAGCGAGCCCGCCACCTCCGGGGTGATCGTGAGGACGTCCCCGGAGACCGACTCGGGATCCACCGGCGTGTCGAAGACGACGGCGATCTGAGACGTCGGCGCGATCCCATCGGTCCTGTCCGCCGGCATCAGCACGGACGCCGCGAGGCCGGCCGAGGCCGTCGTGAAGGTGAGCGTCGGCGCGGATTCGAGGGGAACGCCTGAGACGTCGAAGGCGCCTTCGCCGATGCCGACCTCGTATTCCCGATCCGGCGCGAGCGGCTCGTTCGGCATGATCTCGAGCAGCCGCCCGCTCCATCGCAGCTCGTGCGGGAACGTGGGTCGGAGGCGCAGTGCCGACTCGACGGAGGCGGTGTCCATGAGTGTCGAGAAGGTGATCCCGATCGGCTCGTCGATGGCGACGTCTCCCGCGCCGTCGGCCGGCACGGTCTCGACCACCTCGGGCGGGCCGGTCGTCTCGAAGGTGAACGGCGCGGGGAGGTCCGTCATGCGATTGCCGGCAAGGTCGCGGATGCCATCGCCGATGGTGACCGTGTAGCGCGTCGCAAGCTCGAGCGGCTCGCTCGGCGTGAAGATCATGGTGCTTCCGCTCCAGCTGACGCTGCCGCGGACCGAAGGGGCGACAACGACCGCTCCGACGGCGGAGGCCATCTCGACCGGCTCGGTGAACTCGACCGCCAGGCCGGTGGTGCTGAACGCCACGTTCGGCGACTCGGGTAGCGGCTGCGTGAGGGTGATCTCGGCGACGGTCGGCGAGCGGCTGTCGACGGTGCTGGCCACGTAGAGCAGCCCCGCGAGCACCACCGCGCCGATACCGATCACGGCCAGGCTACGCACGAGGACGGCGCGCATCGCGCTGCGACCCCCGGTGGTCAGCTGTGACGCAGGCGGGCGGGCAGGATCTGCAGCTCGTCGCGGTACTTGGCGACGGTGCGCCGGGCCAGCGCGATCCCCTCCTCGGCCAGCGCGTCGGCGATCTCCTGGTCGGAGTACGGATGCCGGGCATCCTCCGCCTCGATCATGCGCTTGATCTGGTCCTTGGTGCCGAGCGAGGCAGTGAAGAAGTGGCTGAACGGCACCACCTCCCCGGTCGGGATCATCACGTACTTCTCCGCCGTGGCGCGGCTGACCGTGGATTCGTGCATGCCGATGAGCTCGCCAACCTCCGCGCGCGTCAGCGGCACGAGACGCTGGACCCCATGGACGAGATACTCGCGCTGGCGTTCGACGAGGCACTCGGCGATGCGCTGGATCGTCGCGCGGCGGCGGTTGATGTTGTCGATGAAGAACTTGGCGCGGCCGACGTACTGGCGAACGTGCTGCTTCTCGTCCTCGGTCGTCTCGGCGCTCCGCAGCTTCGAGGACAGGCTCGAGTAGATCGGGGCAACGTGGAGGCTGAAGCGTCGCGACTCGACGACCTCGACCGTCAGCTCGCCGTCGATGGCGCGGATGAGGACGTCGGGCCGGATGAGCGGCCGAGACGCGTCACTGCTGATCGCCGCGGTGAAGGCCGCGGTCGGGTACGGATTCAGGTTGCTCTTGACGAACTCCCAGACCGTGACCACCTCTCGCTGCGTCGCGCCGATCGAGGCGGCCACCTCGCGGAACCGGCGCTCGCCGAGATCGGCGAGGTGCTGGCCGATGACCGCCTCTGCGTGGGGCGGGATCTCGATCTCCCCCTCCTCGCGCAGGTAGTCGATCTGGGCCAGGAGCGACTCGGTGATCGAGCGAGAGCCGATGCCGATCGGCTCGAGGCCCTTCATCGCGGCCAGGACGAGTCCGACGTCAGTGACCGTCACGTGCGTGGCCGCCGCGACCTCCGCATCGGTCTCGGTCAGGAACCCGTTCGAGTCGAGCGCGCCGATGACGTGGTCGGCCACCGGGTGCAGGCGGGTCGGCAGCAGCGCGTGAAGGTTCCAGGTGAGGTGGTCCTCGAGGGTGAAGTCGGCCTCAGCACGCGCGATCGGGTGGAACTCATCGGCCTCGTCACGCAGGCGGCTGGCGCC
>Ga0190272_10001237_pt1 | contig 12345 bp, 13 predicted proteins | sample Popmic504T_FD_133746 | JGI IMG/M metagenome (GOLD analysis project Ga0190272, IMG submission 133746) | Populus adjacent soil microbial communities from riparian zone of Shoshone River, Wyoming, USA - 504 T | ecosystem: Environmental > Terrestrial > Soil > Riparian zone | place: USA: Wyoming...
CGTGTCCACATCTCGGCCGCCGAGATTCAAGACCCGGAGGCCGGCGCCGCGGGTGCGTAGCTCGTCAGCCAACCCGAGCATGTTCTGCGTGGATCGGCCGAGTCTGTCCAGCGTCGTGATGACGAGGGTGTCACCTTCAATGAGCGCATCTACGGCCCGATCGAACTCCGGCCGAGACGCGCGCGCCGGAGACGCCGTCATCGACGTATAGGACTCTAGAGTTGCGAGACACTCGACCGGATCGGCAAGTAGGCGGTGCGCGCGGTTCCCGGACGCACGCTATCCGATGGGAATTCAAGCAGCGCCGAAGTGGTGACGGTGCTCACCCGGGGTGGTGTTCAGTCGCCGTCTGAATGCCCGGTTCATCGTTTCCGGGACGCCGAATCCGCACACCGTGGCGATTTGATCCATCGACTTCGACGTCGTCTCCAGAAGTCGGCAGGCGGCCTCCATCCGCACCGCCTCGACGTGCTCCGCCGGGGTGATGCCGACCTCTGCCTTGAACACGCGGCTGAACTGGCGGTCCGACAGATTGGCACGCACCGCGAGGGCCGGGACCGAGAGGTCCGCAGTCAGATTGTCCGTGAGCCACGTGAGCACGTCGCGTACGGGCTCGTGGTCTCCGGATTGGGCGGCGAGCACCGCCGAGAACTGCGCCTGCCCGCCCGACCGGCGGAGGTAGACGACAAGCTGGCGCGCCACGTCGACGGCAGCCCGTCGGCCGTGGTCGTCCGCGACGAGGGCGAGGGCGAGGTCGATCCCCGCCGTCACGCCGGCCGAGGTCCACACGTTCGCGTCGTGCACGTAGATCGAGTCGGGTTCGACGGCCACGAGCGGGTAGTCGCTGGCGAGCAGCTCGCAGTCGGCCCAGTGCGTCGTCGCGCGCCTGCCGTCGAGCAGCCCCGCGGCGGCGAGCAGAAACGCCCCCGAACACACCGAGGTCACCCGGCGGGAGCCGGCCGCGAGCCGAGCGATGTGATGCAGGAGGTGTCGGTCCTCGCTCGCCTCGTGGATGTCACGCCCGCCCGCCACCACCAGTGTGTCGATCGGGCCTTCCACATCGGCGATCGCCGTGGTGAGGAACTCCATGCCGCTCGTGGAGAGCACCGCCCCGCCCAGTGCGCTCACCACCTGCGTGCGGTAGGGGGGAATGGCGAGAAAGCGGGACGCGGTGGAGAAGACCTCCAGAGGTCCACTGACGTCGAGGATCTGGCCGAACGGAAAGGCGACGACCACGATGCGAGGCTCGGTCACGGTGTTCCCATCGGCGGGGCTGCTGGTGCGCGGGTGGCCGAGATGGTCAACGACGTGTCCTAGGGGGCTCGGATGTCGAACCCTACCGTGAGAGTACGCCCCTTACATACGGAATGAGATCCTCGTGCCCACCCACGATTTCACCGAGAAAGTGGCCGGGATGGTCGCTGTCGAGGGTCATGTCGACCAGCGTCCTCGCCGGCTTCGTGCCGCTGGGAGCTCAGTCAGAGCCGCGGCCCGAACTTGCATCGTTGACCGACCGTCTCGATCGCAACCAGCCGCTGGTCATGGCCGCCTACGAGGTGCCCGGCGTGGCGGTGGCGTTGGTTCGCGAGGGCGAGCCCCTCTGGCCTCAGGTGGCGTAGGCGCAGCATGAAACTTCGTCTCGTGCTCCCGGTGGCCGTGATTGCCGGATTCACCGTCTACTGCATCTTTGCTAGGCACTTTCGCCATAAAGAGGTCATCGCTCAAGCCATCGCAGACGGAGTAACACGCCGCGCCCACGAGTACCGGACGCGAGATGAGCGGCGGTGGGGTCCGTGATTGCGGAAGGCGCGAACAACGTCGAGTGGCACTCTCCTGTGATGATCGCGGCGTCCCTCGTACTGTTCGTCGGACTCCTGCGAGTGGTGCTCGGCGCCGGCCTGTTCCGTCGTCGACTCCTCAGCGTCGCGGCGGTCTCCGTCGTGGTCGTGGTCGACGGGATGCTCTTCGGCAAGTACGGGGCGACAGCGCTCGGGCTGCCGTGGTGGATCTACTACTCAGTGGCGGCGATCCTGACCGTGGTCCTGGCCCCGCTGATGTTCCGGATGACACTGCGGCGGACTATCGCCTAGGTGGCGTTGAGCGTGCTGTTGGCTCCGACCATTCACATCCTGTTTTCGTTCTTCCTCGGCTGGGGCGAGTACATGCCGTTCCTGCCCGTGCCGGCGCTTGCCTCCCTGCTCTGACCGCGCGCCTGGCCCTGCACGGCACCGGAAATAGCTTCCGGACGCCCGGATTTTGCGCGACGCCTGCTTCCGCGGAGCTTCGCGGCGACGGCCCGCGGTGCCTCGAAGGTATCTCGTCCGATATCGCACCCCTGGGAGAGCCAACATGCACGTACTCATCGTTTTCGACCATCCCTACGGTGCCAGCGCATCCACTGACGTTCCTCACCAGCGCAGTCTGTCCGCGGCGCTGCTCGCGGCGTCTGTCGCCGGACTGGGAACGGCTGGCCACAGCGCCGACGTCATCGACCTGGCAGCCGACCGCTTCAATCCGGTACTGACCGAGAGCGGCCTCCGCGGTGGCGCCTCGGCACGACGGTGGACCCTCAGGTCCTGAGCTACCAGCGGCGCCTCGCCGCCGCGGACCATCTGGTGTTCATCCACCCGACTGGTGGATGGCGATGCCAGCGGCGACCGAGGGCTTCCTGGACGACGTCATCACCCCAGGCTTTGCTACACCGAGCCACGCCCCGGCGGTCCGCTGAAGCGGAAACTCACCCGTCTGGAGGAGAGTCACCGTGCTGACGCCGATGACCACCCCTGCTGCGCTCTAGCGCCTGTGGTTCCCTAAGCCGGCGCAGCGCATCCTGTTTCGCGGCACCTTCGCCCTCATCGGGATCAAGCACCTGCGCTGGTTCAGCTACGGCAGATCGACCCAGCGCAGTGCGACAAGCCGCTCGCGCATCCTCACCCGCACCGCCCGCTACTTCACAGCCTTGCGCTCCTAGATCTCCGTCGGTGTTCACAGCTCGGCGGATCAGTCCCCCGTGGCGCGCCCGGGGGAGTAGGTCGGTTCAACGACCGCACTGCGAGAGGTCACCGTCACAACCGATTCTCAAACCCACAGGGCGCTCGACCGCGGGTGGCCGAGATCGTCAACGACGTGTCCTAGGGGGTTCGGAGCTCGAATTCTAGAGTGAAATTATCCCCCTTCAACGGAATGAGACCCCCGTGACCACCACAATCCCCCTCGGAACCGCACTTGTGGCGGTGAACGCCGTGACGCTCGTGCGCACCGGTATCCCAGCCGACTCCGCGCCGTTGGGAGCTCAGCCAGAGCGACGGATATCAGGTAGGTGGCATGGCCGGCCGATGCGCGTACTACGAGTTGCCCTGCTGACCCTGGTGGCCGGATCGTTCGCCGCCGTGCTGGCCGCCTGCGGCCCTTCGGGCACGTTCGGCTCTGGTCCGACGTTCGGCTCGGGTCAGACAACGAGTCAGGACCGAAGCCTCGACGCCTTCTCTCGCGTCGAAGTGGGCAACGGCATCGGGTTGACCGTTCAGGTCGGAGGCGTGCAGGCCGTGGAGGTGTTGGCGCAGGAGAACATCGTGCCGCTGATCTCGACGACCGTCGAGGATGGAGTCCTGAGGATCCGCAGTACCGGGTCCTTCACGACCGCTGAGGAGGTCACAGTCGTGACCTCAGTGCCGACGCTCGACGCGATCTCGGTTCGCGGTGGATCACAGTCGCAGGTCGAGAGTCTAACCAGCGACCACCTCGACATCGTCCTGAGCGGCGGGGCAGGCCTGGCGGTCGCGGGCCGCGCGACGGAGGTCACCCTCGACGCCAGCGGTGGCGCAGAGGCCGACCTCGCGGCGCTCACCGTCCAGACCATGAGCGTGGGGCTGTCGGGAGGCGCGACTGCCGACCTCAGCGTGTCAGAGCTGGTGACGGGCACCGCCTCGGGCGGCGCTGCCGCGACGGTCGCCGGCGGGGCCGCACTGAACGTCCAAACCTCGGGTGGCGCACGCGTCACCAGCGACCGATGAATAAGGCAGAGCGCTCGAAGACATGGCGCCGCCGAATCGGCGGGCTGGTCCTCATCAGCGTCGGCCTTGCAGCGGCCGGGCTCTTCTACCTCATGTACGTCAACCCGGTCTCTGGCGAGGAGATCGTTCCGGCCGGCCACGCGCGCAACACGGCGAGCTACATAACCATGCCCGACGGGACCCGCTTGGCGGCCGACGTCTGGGTGCCCCCGGGCCTCGAGGCCAGCGAGAAGCTGCCAGCAATCCTGACCACGACCCGTTACACGCGCGCCCTGGAGATGGGACCGATCTTCCGACTGATGGTCGGCGTGGGCGAAGAACGAGTGCCCAACATCGACATGGCAGACCAATGGAACACAGCCGGCTACGCCCTGGTGTTGGTGGATGCGCGGGGCAGTGGCGCATCGTTCGGCCAGCGCCCGGTGGAGTGGTCTGACGCCGAGGTCGCCGATCTGGGCGAGATCACCGAGTGGATCACGGCGCAACCGTGGTCGGACGGCACGGTCGGCGCTGTCGGCATCTCGTACAGTGGCAACTCGGCCGAGCTGAGCACCATCCCCGCGCACCCGGCACTCCGGGCGGTCGCGCCGCTGTACAACGACTTCGACCCACAGTTCTTCCTCGCCATGCCGGGCGGCGTCCTCAACCGCGGCTTCGCGGAAACGTGGAACGCGGGGAATCAGGCATTCGATGCCAACGACGTGTGTGCGCTGCAGGATGTTGACGGGCTGGCATGCTGGTGGGCCAAGCTGGCGACCCCCGGTGTCAAGCCTGTGGATGCCGACCCCGGCGGCGAGCTCCTCAAAGACGCGGTCGAAGGCCACGAGACGCTCGATCTCGCGTCTGCTTTGCAGAACGTAACCTACCGGGACGACCCGGTAACCGGGGACGTCACCATCGGCGACATCAGCCCCTACAGTCGGCTCGAAAGCATCGAGGCCACCGACACGCCGATGCTGGTACGCACAGGCTGGCTGGACGCAGCGACCACCGACGGGGCGCTGAGCCGCTACCTGACCAGCGACATGCCGCAGGAACTCGTCATCGGCGCGTGGAACCACGGCGGCGAAGACGATGTCGACCCATTTCAGCCGCGCTTCACATTCCCGCACCCGACCTTCGATGACCAGTTCGACGACCTAGTGAACTTCTTCGATCGGCACCTGCACGATAAGTCGGAATCCGTCCCGGTACCGAACTCAATCCGGTATTACACGATGAACGAGGGGCAATGGCGAACGACCCCCACCTGGCCGCCAGCCGAAATGGAGGCGCAACGTTGGTATCTCGGTGCCGACCAGGCGCTCACCGATTCGCCGCCCGTAACGGCGGGAGAGGACGAGTACGCCGTAGACCCATCGGCATCCAGCGGCGAGACCAACCGGTGGCAAACGAACTACACCAGCGACGACGTCTACTACCCGGATCGCGCCGAAGAAGACGCTCGCCTCCTGACCTACACCGGGGCGCCGCTCACGGCCGATCTGCGCATCACAGGAACACCGGTGCTCTCCCTCCAGCTCTCCTCCACCCACGCCGACGGGGCGCTCCACGTCTACCTCGAGGACGTCGCACCCGACGGGCGCGTGACCTATCTGACCGAAGGCATCCTGCGTCTGATTCACAACGTGTCAGAGGAGGCCTCCCTGCCCTACGAGCATCCCGGGCCGCCTCGCTCCTTCCTTCGCGCCGATGCGGAACCGATCACACCCGGCCAGGTGACTCAGGTCGACATGCCCCTGTACGCCACATCGGTGCGACTCGAAGCCGGCCATCGGCTGCGCATCGCCATCGCCGGCAGCGATGCATCGGCCTTCGCCCAATATCCCGAGACCGGAGCCGAGGTCCTCACCGTCGTCCACTCGCCAGCCAGCCCCTCCTTCCTAGAGCTTCCGGTGACCACCGACTGAGGAAACCGCCCAGCCCACACACCGTTTATCGGACTATCCCGCCGCCGCGGGAACATCACACTCGCAGCTGTGTAGTGTGGCGCTGCTTGGCGGCATTCTCTGATCGCTTGCAGTCACAGGCCGGCCAGCCGCGTCTTGCATCTCATGGCACTCGACACGGGATCCCAGCCGCGTCAGAAGTCGCGGCTCTAGAAATACGGGGCGTCTCGAGGGAACCTGCGTGATGTGGAGGACCATCGTGACAGGCCAGCGTTCGGACATGCTCCCCACGAGAGCCTCGAGGCATCCGATCCCTATCGGCACGCCTTGGCCCGGCGAGGGCCGACGGGCGGTCGAGGAGCTGGCGGCGTGGGTCGGCTCTCCGTGAGCGTCGCGATGCGGAGGCCGGGACAGTCGCCGAGACGGCTACCGCGTCCGCCGTGTCTCGTGCGCCCAGATCGCGATCTCCACGCGGTTGTGGGCGCCGAGCTTGGTCATCAGGCTCGCGACGTGGGTCTTGACCGTGCTCAGCGTGATGTAGAGCTCGGCCGCGATCTCGCTGTTGCTCAAGCCGCTCGCGACCTTGGCGAGCACCTGCTCCTCACGCTCGGTGAGCGGCTCGATCGGCTGTGACAAGGATGCCGCGGGCTCTGCCCCAGCGAACGCTTCGAGCAGCCGCACGGTGACATTCGGCGCGATGAGGGCATCCCCGCTGGCGGCGGCACGGATCGCCTGTGCGAGCAGCTCCGAGCCCGCGTCCTTGAGCAGGAATCCCTTCGCGCCTGCGCGCAGCGCCGCGAACACATACTCGTCGAGGTCGAAGGTGGTGATGATGACGACCGCCATCGGGTCTTCGATGCCGGGGCCTGCGATGGCGCGGGTCGCCTCGATGCCGTCGAGGCCTGGCATCCGGATGTCGAACAGGCAGACATCCGGGCGCAGGCTGCGGGCGAGGGCGACCGCCTCGGCGCCGTCGTGGGCCTGGCCGACGACCTCGATATCCGGCTGTGCGGAAAGGATCATGCCGAGCCCGGTGCGCACGAGCTCCTGGTCGTCGGCGATGAGCACGCGGATGGTCACGGAGCCCATCCAACACGAGGCAGTACCGCGGTGACCGACCATCCGCCGCCCGGCGCCGGCGCGGACTGACAGGTGCCGCCGAGCAGAGCAGCACGTTCCATCATGCCGATGATCCCGAAGCCCGGGCTCGGCGAGGCGGCGACATCGCCGTCGTTGGTCACGTTCACGCGCACCCCGCCCTCATCCACGCCGACGACGACGTCGACGCGGGCGACCTGCCGCGCGTGGCGCAGCGCGTTGGTCACCGACTCCTGGGCGAGGCGAAAGACCGCCGCGGCAACCGGCGGCGGGATGCTGCCGTCGTCGCCTGTGACCCGCACCGAGACCTTCGCGCCGCCTGGCCGCGTTCCCGCGAGCTGATCGATGTCGGCCAGTCGCGGGCTCGGTGCGAGCTCGGCCGACTCGTCCTGACGCAGCACCCGCACCATCGACCGCAGCTCACTGAGGGTCTTGGCTGCCTCCGCCTCGATCACGCCGAGTGCATCGGTCGCGGCGCCCGGGTCGTGTGCGGCCATCGCGATGCCGGCCTGTGCTCGGATGGCGATCGCTGAGACGTAGTGGGCGACCGTGTCGTGAAGGTCACGGGCCAGGTGTTCGCGCTCCAGCATCCGGATGCGGTCGAGGTTGCGCTGCTGGGAGCCCGCCCGCGCGCGGAACACGACCCCGAGCACCGCGACCGAGAGCACGAGTGCGAAGCCGCCGATCAGTTCGTCGAGCCTGCCGCCGCGCAGGAACGTCAGCCCGAGGATCCCGAGGAGGATCGCCGAGCCGAGCAGGAGATCGCGGCCGGAACCCCAGCGGTAGAGGGCGTAAATGAGCACGACGACGAACACGCTCGTATTGAGGGAGTCGGGCAGCACGACCTGTAGCGGCGTGCCCACCGCGACGACGATCACGAGCATGAGCAGCGGCCTTGTGCGGCGCCACAGCACCGTTGGGGCGATCACCACGACGCCCAGCACCGAAACGACGGGCTGGGTGAGGTCGGTTCTCAGGATGCCCTCGACTACCGCAAGCGTCGCGACGAGGACCAGGAGCACCCAGTCGCGCCACACCCGCCGCGGCGGAGGGGGCACCGCCGCCGGTGCGCTCCACGCGGAACGCAGGAGCCCGATCACCACCTCATGATACGAGCACACGGGACGCACGCTCACGGGAGGCACGGGCTCGCCTCACGATGATCAACTCGGCCACGACACTGTTGATCACGAAACCCGCCGCAACCAGGAAGGGTTCACCAAAGGTGTCTGCCTCCTCGCCGATGATGATTGACCACAGGATGAAGACCAACGCCTGGGTTCCGCCCGTGACCGCGATCGCGTAGGCGCGCGTGAGCCACGCACCGTGCGCTGCGAAGTCGCGACGCCGTATCGCGATCACCCCCAGCACGAGAAACCCTGTCATCGCGACTGAAAATACAAGTCGAACCATTGCCATCGCGAACTCTTGAGCGGGGCCGCTGAAGGAGGCCCCGAACCAAATACCGGAGAGTGCAGCGAGGAACCCGGCCGGGATGAGCACGCGACCCGCCATCCGGTGCCACGTGCGCCGCATGCGCAGCGCCGGCGAGAACTGAAACGCGCCAACCAGGCAGAACACGCTCATCCCCACAACGTGGGCGATCCTCGGCACTGGCGAGTAGTCGAGCATGCCGTTCTCTCCGGTCTCAGTAAGACGCAGAGCACCTCCGATCACGGGGAGTGCGCTGAGCACCAAGAGCCCGGCGATAGCGAGCCAACCACTGCGGTGGCGCGCCTTGGATCGGTTGCGGCCCGGGTCCGCAATGCGGGTGCGAGTCAAAGTCATGACTCGATGCTCCTTGGTTACTACTGGGCCCGCATCGGCACGGAGTACGAGTGCAGAACCGTACTTTCGGCCGAGATGTTCGGGCCGTTCTCCCGATGCTGCAAGCCGACGCGGCGGCGAGCATCGAGTCATGACATCGAACACCACCATGACCGCCGCCGTGTACCGTCGCTTCGGTGCACCTGAGGTCGTGCACCTCGAGGCGCGCGCCGTCCCGTCACCGAAGCCCGGCGAAGTGCTCATCCGACTGCACGCGAGCACGGTGAGCATTGGCGATCACCGGGCACGCGCCCACGACATCCCCGCAGGCCTCGGCATGCTCGCCGCCGCCGGCATAGGTCTGTTCCGACCCAAGCAGCGCGTGCTGGGCATGGATGCCGCGGGCGTCGTCGAGGCCCTCGGCCCCGGCGTCACCGGCTTCATTGTCGGCGACCGGGTGATCGCCATGTTGAGTGGCGCCGGCGGTCACGCCGAATACGTGTGCGTGCCCGCGGACGGCGCAATCACACGGGCTCCCGCCAACCGAACACTCGAGGAGGCCGTCACGCTCGTGTTCGGCGGCATCACCGCCCAGGGCTTTCTGTCGAAGGTGTCGATCGGGCCGGAGACGACGGTGCTCGTCAACGGCGCATCCGGAGCAGTCGGCACCGCCGTCATCCAGCTTGCCAAGCAGCTCGGGGCCCACGTTACTGCCGTCACCAGCGGCCCGAACGCGGACCTCGTGACGTCGCTCGGCGCCGACCGCGTCATCGACTACACCCGGCAGGATTTCACCGCCGGCGAACAGACGTACGACGTGATCGTCGATTGCGTTGGCAACGCCGCATTCGAACGGGTCAACACATCCATCAACCCGGGCGGGGCACTGCTGCTCGTCATCTGCGACCTGTGGGGGATGCTGCGCGCCCGCGGGCAGAGCCGCAGGTCGGGAAAGCTCGTCACCTGGGACGTCGGCGATCCTGGCGCCGACGAACTCGCCTACCTCGTCAGTCTCGCGGAGTCCGGCCGCTACCGACCCGTGGTCGACCGCACCTACGACCTCGCCGACATCGTCGAAGCACACCGCTACGTCGACACCGGCCGCAAGCGCGGCAACGTTGTGCTGCGCATCACCCACGCCTGAGTTCCGTGGGTAAGCACGCCCAGACCGGCTGCCACCCCGGCGGACGGACCGCTCCACTCGAACGAAAGAAGAACCGATGACCATCCGAACGAAAACCACGAACCTGCTCGACAACCCGCCGATTCCCGTGCAGGCCAAGATCGCCGCCGCATGGACCAGCCTCATGTTCCTCGTCATCTACATCGACTACTTCCACCTCTACCAGCCCGGCGAGATCGACTTGATTCGCGGTGGCGTCATCTTCGAGTTCGACATCAGCGGAACATTGATGTCCATCTTCTTCGTGATCATCGCGATCCCGGCCCTGATGATCATGCTCTCCACGACGCTGCCCGCCCGGGTGAACCGCACCACGAACTTCGTCGTTGCATCGCTGTACACACCCCTGTTGGTGTTCAACGCGGCAGGGGCGTCCTGGGACTACGCCTTCTACTACGCCCTCACCATCGGAGTCGAGGTGCTGATCATCGCCTTCATCCTGCGCTCAGCCTGGACCTGGCCCCGAATCTCCTCCGCGCCAGCTGATCACGCCGTGACCGCGGGCGAGCGACACCAAGTTCAGGGCTGACGTTGGCGCCCAGACCAACGTCGGCGAGCATCCCGCTCCCAGTTGGTCCCGACGGTTCCGGCGCGCCGACCGACTCGGCGGTGCGCCGGAACCGATCTCCGCATGAGTGACGGCGGTGCAACGCCCGTGATCGGGACCCTGCTGCCAGCAACGTACGCAGGTGGCATAGTCGTGCCGCCGGGAAGAAGCAAGACAAGGAGATCGGCCACTCAGACCGAGTCGGTCCGTGGCAGCGCACGTTCCGCTGCCACCGAGAATCCAATCCCCCAACTCACCCTCCCCGGGGTGATCGGAGTCTGGGCAGCGGCAGCTGTGCCGATGGCCGTGCTGGCATGGGTGATCGCGCCCATCGTCGCATCCGGTTGGGACTCGCCCTCGCCCTCGCGCAGTCCCTCATCATTCTCCTGACCCTGGGCATGGTCTGGCAGTTCGTGCTGGTTCTGATGCTCATCTTGCATCAGTGCGCACTTGGCGACGCTCGACAACGCAAATCCCCGTTGTCATGTCTCAGGACATCGGTGACAGTTCGGGGTCAAGACATCGGTGACACTTCATCGGTGTTTGGTGGTGACACTTCTCACCTCTATTTGTGAGGGATGAGCGCAGCCCAGCCTGTTGATCCTCGTATCCGTCTCGCGATCGCGCAGTGGCCGCCGGATGCGCCGCGCGGGTCGGTGAGCACGTTCTGCGCCGAGCACGGGGTCTCGAGAAAGACGTTCTACGAGATCCGCAAACGCGCGCTCGAGGAGGGTCAGGCGGCGGCGCTCGAGCCGCGCAGCCGTCGGCCGGGGGCGAGCCCGACGCGGCTCAGCGATGAGGTGAAGCAGTTGGCGATCGGGGTGCGTGCCGCGTTGGAGTCCTCTGGGTTGGATCACGGGCCGATCAGCGTGCATGAGAAGATGCGCTCCCTCGGGATGGAGGTGCGGTCGGTGGCGTCGCTGGCGCGGATCTTCCGGGAGGCCGGTGTCGCTCGGGCGGAGCCGCGGAAGAAGCCGCGGGCGTCGTATCGGCGGTTCGTGTATCCGGCGCCGAACGCCTGCTGGCAATTGGACGCGACCGAGTATGTCCTGGCCGGCGGTCGCAAGTGCGTGATCTTTCAACTCATCGACGACCATTCCCGATACGCCGTAGCTTCCCATGTCGCATGGGGTGAGACGTCGAAGGACGCGATCGCCGTGGTGAAGAAGGGCATCGCCGCCCACGGGGTTCCGCAGCGGCTGCTATCTGACAACGGTCTCGCGCTCAACCCGTCCCGCCGCGGGATCCTCGGGCAGCTCGTCGCGTACGTCACCGCGCTCGGTGTCGAGCCGATCACCGGGAAGCCGGGCAAGCCCACCACGCAGGGCAAGAACGAACGGTTCCATCAGACCCTGTTCCGCTACCTCGACAAGCAACCCCTCGCCGGCACGCTCGAGCAGCTGCAGCAGCAGGTCGACGCGTTCGACCTGATCTATAACGTCAACCGTCCGCATCAGGCGCTGCCCGGCCGGATCACCCCGCAAGCGGCGTGGGACGCGACACCCAAAGCCGACCCGCCGAGACCGCTGCCCGCCAAGCAGAGGCGAGCGCTCCCGCTGGTCGCCACCATCCCACCGCCGCAGGGCCGCACGATCGACGAGATCCGGGTCGCGACGATCCACCTCAACGGCACGATCAAGGCCCGCGGAGTCTGGTTCAACGTCTCCAGCCCGCTCCGCGGGCACGACGTCTACGTGATCTACGAACGCGACAGCATCCTGATCTTCGACACCCGCGGCACGCTCATCATCGAGCACCCCTGGCCAGCCCCCGGCGTCAAATACGTCGGAAACGGCAAACCCCGCGGCCCACGCAAAACCACCTGAGTGTCACCGATGTCCTGAGACA
>Ga0190272_10001238_pt1 | contig 12343 bp, 9 predicted proteins | sample Popmic504T_FD_133746 | JGI IMG/M metagenome (GOLD analysis project Ga0190272, IMG submission 133746) | Populus adjacent soil microbial communities from riparian zone of Shoshone River, Wyoming, USA - 504 T | ecosystem: Environmental > Terrestrial > Soil > Riparian zone | place: USA: Wyoming...
ATCGTACCGGTGGGCGCCAGAAGTTTTGGCGAAAGCCTGCGCATGGGCACGGAAATCTTTCATGCCTTAAAGGCTGTCTTGAAGAAGAAGGGCTACGCCACCAGCGTTGGAGATGAAGGCGGATTTGCTCCGAACCTCCGTTCTAATGAAGAGGCGATAGAGACGATCCTCGAAGCAATTATCCAGGCGGGTTACGCGACCGGGGATGACTGCCTGCTTGCTCTGGATCCCGCGGCGAGCGAGTTTTACGACGGCAAATCTTACGTATTCAAAAAAAGTGACAAGCGAAAACTTTCCAGCGATCAGATGGTCGAGTTCTGGAAGAGTTGGGTCGACCAGTATCAGATTATCTCGATCGAAGATGGGATGGCCGAGAACGATTGGGACGGCTGGAAAACGCTCACAGACCAGGTAGGCGAGCGGATCCAGCTGGTGGGAGACGATCTGTTTGTCACCAATACGGAATTCCTGCGAAAGGGAATTGAGCTGGGAGTAGCAAATTCGATCCTGATCAAAGTTAATCAAATTGGCACGCTCACCGAGACGCTGGATTGCATCGAGCTCGCGAGGACCAACGGCCGCACCGCGGTTATTTCTCACCGCTCCGGAGAGACAGAGGATCCATTCATCGCCGACCTTGCAGTTGCTACAAACGCTGGTCAGATCAAAACCGGCTCCCTTTCCCGCACGGATCGTATCGCCAAGTACAACCAGCTCCTGCGCATCGAAGAAGACTTGCGCGGAGCCGCACGCTATCCAGGTCGTTCTGCTTTCCGTCAACTTGGATCCGCAAAGCCGAGTCGGATTACTAGAGTGCGGGCTGCGAAACGGTAGCCCCCGGAGAGTGGAAACAAGGAAATGACGGAAGTCCCTGTTCGCGAATGGAAGCGGAACGAATACACCATCAACACCGATGACACCCTGCTTGACGTTCTGTTAATTCATGACTTTATTGCACATCAGTCTTACTGGGGGCAGGGCCGTAAGCTTGAGACCGTGCAGCGATCACTCGACAATTCGGTAAACTTCGGACTCTATAAAGGCAATCAACAGATCGGATTTGCTCGAGTAGTTACTGACCTGGCTACCTTTGCCTGGGTCGCTGATGTTTTTATTCTGGAGGCTCACCGCGGACACGGGTTGGCCAAGTGGTTGATGGAATCGATACTGTCGCATCCTGAGTTGCAACAGTTTCGCCGTTGGGTCCTGGCAACTAAAGATGCCCATGAACTCTACCGGAAGTTTGGCTTTCGGGATTTGAAGCGCCCGGAACGTTGGATGGAACGACCCGATCCCCAAATGCAGGAAGCGCCCGATTACTGGCAGGATTCGCCGCAAGATTGAGCAGATTGAACGGAGCGGGTTCACGCAAGCAGTTCCCAGGAGAATGTTTTGCCGGATTCAAAAGGTCCAATAGCGCTCATCATTATCGACGGCTGGGGTTATTCGCCACAACGCGAAGGAAATGCGATTGCGTTGGCGGCCACACCCTATTACGACGAACTCTGCGAGAATTACCCATACACGTTGCTGGAAGCTTCGGGAGAGCGCGTGGGGTTGCCGCCCGGGGTCATGGGGAACTCCGAGGTGGGGCATTTGAACATTGGAGCTGGCCGCGTTATTCGCATGGATGTCTCTCGAGTTGATTACGACATTGCCACCGGAGAGTTCTTCAAAAATGCAGTGCTGGTGTCGGCAATGGATGGAGTAAAGCAACGAGGTAAGTCGCTTCACCTGATGGGGCTTCTTTCGGACGGTCAGGTGCATTCGTCACAGCAACATCTCTATGCGCTTCTCAGCATGGCGAAACAACGTGGACTTGATCGGGTTTATGTCCATTGCTTTCTTGACGGCCGCGACACTCCTCCTTCCTCGTCCGCGCACTATCTGGCAGCGCTTCAAAAGAAGATAGATGAAATCGGTTGCGGTCGGATCGCCACCATCATTGGACGTTATTACGCCATGGACCGCGACAAGCGCTGGGAGAGAACTCAGCGCGCCTACGATTTGTTAGCGAACGCCAAAGGCGATCGGGCCAGCGATCCAGTGGCCGCGGTCCTCGGTTCATACGAGCGTGGGATCACGGACGAGTTTGTTGAACCGACGGTTCTGGTCGATATGAATGGCCTGCCGGTGGCAACTATTCAGGAAGGCGACGCGGTGATCTTCTTTAACTTTCGACCTGACCGCGCCCGGCAACTTACCAGGGCTCTCGCGGTTGCCGGCTTCCAGGAGTTTGACGTCACCGTTCGCGCCAGGATCGACTTTGTTTGCTTCACTAATTACGACCGAACGTTTCCTCTGGCAGTCGCTTTTTCTCCACATGACCACAAAAATGTTTTGGCTGAAGTTTGGGAAAGCATCTGCGTAAACAATTACCGCATGGCGGAGACTGAGAAATATGCCCATGTGACTTATTTCTTCAATGGCGGAGTTGAGAAGGAACATGCTTGCGAACGACGTCTGCTGGTTTCATCACCAAGAATCTCCACCTACGACCTACAACCAGAAATGTCAGCCTTCAAAGTTACCGAGAAAGTGTTAGGTGGCATCGCGGAAGGCGGGACCGACATCTTCATCGTCAATTTCGCTAACCCTGACATGGTGGGCCATACCGGTAAGCTCGATAAGACAATCGAAGCTTGCCAGTATGTCGACACCTGTCTTGGCTGGATCACCAGGAGCATCAGACAGGCCGGCGGCCTCACTCTAATCACGGCCGATCACGGCAACGCAGAGCAGATGATCGATCCAAAAACGGGCGGCGCACACACGGCGCATACGACAAACCCTGTCCCATTTCATCTAATCGACGAAGCGTCTCGGGGATTGCAGCTGCGCTCGGGCGGCGCGCTGGAAGATATTGGCCCAACGATCCTCGGCTTGCTCGGCAACGAAAAGCCACTCGAAATGACCGGGCGTGATTTGCGCGAGCCTTCGCGCGATTCGGCTGTCTAGGGGGTAGATGGGATTTACAAGATCAACAGGACAGGGTCTGGCTGTAATCTAACTGGCTCCGTAATTCTGTTCAGCTTGTAATTCCGCTTCGATAGATTTAGAGCCCGACACCCTCAGCAGTTAAGATAGATGAGTGGATTTCGAACCGCGTAACATCCTGATCATTGATTTCGGCCAACTCGGCGATGTTGTCCTGAGTTTGCCGGCATTGGGTGCGATTCGAAAAAGATTTCCGCGAGCGCGCATCACCGTGGCCGTAGGAAAGCCGGGAGCCGAGGTGATCGGCTTGTCTGGTTACGCTGATGAGACTTTCGTCGTCGACCGCGTAGCGTTACGCGATGGGTTCAAACCGCTTTCGATTTTCCGCCTTTTCAAAATAGTTCAGGATGTCAGACGAAAGAAGTTTGACTTCGTCATTGACCTTCACAGCCTCTCCGAAACCAACCTATTGGGTTTTCTATCGGGAGCTCCTAAGCGACTCTATTCACGGAGGCCCGGAAGATCCCTGGACTATTTGGCTAACTTTGAACCGCGCCCCCCAATCGAAACGGATCATCGCAAGCGACATTTAATAGATCGATACCTCGACGTGCTGATCCCTCTGGAGATCAAGAAGGCGGAGCGACTTCCTGCGCTCAAGACAAGGCCGGGCGACGATGCCGCGATCACGCGAACGCTAAGTAAGTCAAAAGCTGATGCGGGCGCGCCACTCGTCGGACTCTTCCCGGGTGCCGGTCATCCTAGTCGCCGCTGGCCGCTTGAGCAGTTTGCCAGCCTCGCGGATTTCCTAATCCGAAACGATCAAGTCAAGGTTGTAGTATTTCTGGGGCCTGAGGAACGCGAGATTATCAAGGATGTGCGGCAACACTTTCCGCGCTCAGTCGTCATTCTGGACCAGCTCACCATTCCTCAGCTCGCAGCCGCTCAAGCGCGGCTGGCGGCATTTGTCTCAAACGATACCGGCCCCATGCACATCGCTTCTGCAGTCGGGACACCCGTTGTGCTTCTCCTTGATAAGCGCGCCCCCGAAAGCTATCTGCCGCAAGGTGATCGACATCGGCTAATCTACAGCAGCGTGATCGGGGACATTACGGTAGAGGAAGTTTACGAAGCTACTCGGTCGGTGCTGGCTTCGGAGCGGACCGCAAACCTCTTTGCAAGTTAAGCATCAAGTCAGGCCTGCCGGTTCAGAGTATCCACGGGATTCCACACCATAGAAATATGAAATACAAGCACAGTAAACGTCGAGTTTTAATGATCGGTGTCGTCGTCTCTCTCCTGGCGATGTTTGGCTTGTTGATGGTTCGCCCGGTGACTACGGGACGAGCGAAGGATAGTGAGCAGAAAGCACTTCCGAAAGCTGTAGCAGAGTCGAGAACCATTTCTGCCAGGGCTCAAGAGTTATCCCAACGAATTGACAGAGTAATAGATCAAAGCGATCTAGCTTTTGCGCGGTGGGGTGTGCATGTCAGTTCCATGGCAGACGGAACAACGCTCTATCAGCAAAATGCCGACAAGCTTTTTACGCCTGCGTCCAACATGAAGATTTTCACGACTGCCGTTGCCTTGGACGTTTTGGGGTCTGACTTCCGATGGCGGACCTCCGTTTATGCAAACGCAACTCCAGATGCAAGCGGAAGAATTTCCGGCGACCTCATTCTCTACGGCCGTGGGGCGCCTGATTTCGTATCTCGCGCCAGGAATGCGGATCGTGACTCGCTGGCAAAACTGGTAGACGACCTTTATGATCGCGGCCTCAGACATGTGGCTGGTCATGTGATCGGAGACGCGAGCTACTTTCGAGGTGACCCGCTGGGAGAGGGTTGGCAGTGGACCGATCTGCAGTGGTACTTCGCTGCCGAAGCCAGTGCGCTCTCAATCAACGGAAATGAGGTTGGCGTCAATCTATTTTCGTCGGGAAAAGCCGACAAACCGCCGGAGGTCAAGGCGAGCGAGCCATCTGCATATGTGACTGTTCAAAACCACATGGTCACTGTTAAGTCTGGCGTGCGTCCGACGATCGGTGTTCACCGCGGACTTTCGGATAACAACGTTCGAGTATGGGGTGAATTTGCGCCAGACAGTAAGGGCTTGGGCGCGCGTCTTTCTGTGCACAATCCAGCGCTCTGGGCAGCGACCATGTTCAAAGATGCGCTCAGAGCCCGCGGTATCACTATTGGTGGCGAGCCGCAGGCCCGGAATTCGAGAGTGGCGCAGAGTCAAAGGTTCAATCCGACGCAGGCAATCGAACTGGCATTCGCCACCAGTCAACCACTGAGTGCGATCGCGAGAACCACAAACAAAGAAAGCAACAATCTCTATGCTGAGTTGATTCTCCGAACGATCGGTCGCGAGCGTGGAGAGTTAGCTGCCTTGTCAGATGCGAGTGGGAGAGAGCGCGGAGATGATGAGGTGGGACTGGCGGTAATCCGTTCGTGGTTGGCGGGGTCGGGTGTCGCCATTGAGGGCGTCGCCCTTCATGACGGGTCGGGGCTTTCTCGACTTAACATGGTTACTCCGGAGTCCATAACCGGGTTGCTGCGCGTCTTTTCGACAAAATCTGCGAGTCAGGCTTTTTGGGAATCGCTACCGCTATCCGGCCGGGATGGAACGCTCTCCGGTCGGTTGAAGGATGTAACGGATCGCATATCAGCCAAAACCGGCTCATTAACCTATAACAGCGCCCTCTCTGGCTACCTTACTGCTGCGAATGGTGAAGTCTTCGCCTTTTCGATCATGTGTAATGACCAAACCCGCCGAACAGACAGTACCGGGCTAATTGACCAAATAGTGAGACTTATAGCCGCCTTTCCTGAGCTTCCAGACGAGAAAACGGGAAACTGAAGTAAGTTTCTTCCGGTCGGCAATGTTGCCTCTAGACAAACAGGGTTGAACTCGCTATTATTGGCGGTGCCATCCGCGGTTAGGCAATCTAACCCCGGGCTATTGGCCTCACAGCGAACTTCGGACAAGTCCCGCCCCGTCCCAATCAGGAGAAAAATCAATGTTTAGTCGGATCGGTAGCCTCGGTTTACTTTCAATCGCATTGGTTTTCAGCGCCTTGTCGTTGTCGGCGGTTGGACAATCGAACATGACAGCGAAGGCAACACCCCCAGCTCTGCCTGCTACGCCCGAGGCAGAAAGCGATCGCACAAGAGATGGACTGGTAGGACCGGTCCGGAGAGTGCGAACGGAGATTGCCAAACTATCAAGCGAGACTGGAAAACCTTTGGAAGGCAAGCGCACAGTCCTGGAGATTGTGGCCTACGACCTAAAGGGCGTAAAGGTTGAGAATCAATATTTCCCGATGACGGGAGGAAACCTTACCGGCAAAGAGGTTTATAAGTATGACGACAAGGGGAACATCAGCGAGATGACGCGCACAAACGATGATGGATCCTTGTTGAGCAAAGAAATCTATAAGTATGAATTTGATTTTGTTGGAAACTGGAACAAGATGAGCACCTCGGTGGCGGTAATTGAAGCTGGCAAGATGTCTTTCGAGCCCACCGAAATCACCTACCGCTCAATCATGTATTACTTCGATGAAAAGATGTTGCGAATGGCCCAGCCTGCCGCACAACTCGCCTCAGCGTCCCCGGCTTTGCCAAATTCCTCGTCGAACAATACATCGGATTCGGGGGCGGCATTAAAAAACACTGCCGTTCCGGTTAAGCCCACAGCTACTCCGCAGCCAAATAACAATGCGACCCTGGTTCATAAATCCGTGAGCCTTCCTGGCGCAGTTGCGACGTCAGAGAAGTTGAACAACGGGGCAGCGGTTGAAGCAGGAAACGCAAAGCTAAACTCAAGCGGGCTTCCTGTTGCGCTCAAGGTCGATGTAGAGCCTCCGCCACCTGCGCCACGACCAATACTCAAACCTGTTTCGGGCGGCGTACTAAACGGAATCGCAGTCAGTTTGCCGGCTCCAAGGTATCCGGAGGCCGCAAAACGATTACGATTATCCGGACTCGTTACGGTTGAAGTAGTAATTGATGAAAATGGTAAGGTCATTTTCGCCAAAGCCACCAGCGGCCCTGCGGCATTGCGAGACGTGGCCGTGCAAGCAGCAATGCTCGCGCGATTTTCCCCGACAAAACTTTCGGGCCAACCTGTTAAGGTGGCGGGCTTAATTAATTACAAGTTTGCCCTCCAATAGTCCAACCTACGCCGCTGGGCGGCGTTTCTCTCCTTCCTAAATTCCTCGGTTTCTATCTCGTCGTAGAGGAGCTAATTCTGATGGCATTAACCGGACATTTGAGCGACCTTTCGCTTTCCGAACTGATTGAGTTTTTCTGTAACCAACGCAAGACCGGACAGCTCAAGGTTCTCTATCCGCAAGGGCACGGGTTTTTCTATCTTCAGACCGGTTCGGTGGTTGATGCTCGCATCGGTGTGTTGCGCGGAATTGATGCCGTCTTCTACGCACTAACACTTCCCAATGCCAAATTTGAGTTCGGTGCAGCCGAGGACCCGATTGAGCGAACGATAAACCAGCCGTGGACTCAGGTAGTGTTGGAGGGTTTACGTAGACTGGACGAAGGAGTTGTGCCTCCGAATGCCTTTCCACCGGACTATTCGACGGAAAGCGATTCGCCGGAGACACCCCAGGTCGACGCCTCTGCCGCCGATTTGGAAAGTTTGAGAGTCCCGGGATTTCTTTCCTTTGGGAGTTCGGAATCGACGGGTAAACGTAAGAGTCTAGTCGCAGGTGCGGTGGCAGTAGCCATCATCGCGAGTGTTGCCGCCCTCGGTGTGCCGGCCGGTTGGTATGGTCGAGGGAAGGCAGCCCCGGTTGTCAGTCAAACTGAAATTGAGTCAGCCACGCCCGCTTTGACGACGGATACTTCGACGCCTGCGCCCGGAGAAACTTTAGAGGTCGGGTCTGCTGAATCGGACCCGGCGGTTGATCCCACTAATGAGGCCGCATTAGCTGCGAAGCGCCAGCGAGATCGGGAACGAGCCAAAGCACGAGCAGCACAGGAAGCTTTGTCAGGCGTGCCTGCACCAGCAAACGCACCGGTTGGGACTGATCCTTTGAAGGCCGGGCCTAAGAAAATTGCCGTAACAGTCACTTATGATGAAACGGGTAGGGTCACGCAGGCGTCCGGCGGAGACGCAGGCGCTGTGAGGATTGCACGTCAGAAACGTTTCCCTCCTGGAAAAGCCGGCTCTGCCACTATTACGATCCCGATAAACTAAGCACTGAAGGAACTGATGGGGTCACGAGGAAGGTAGAGCCCGTTTTGGCTACGACCATCCCGCGTGACCCTTTTCCGTTGACGCGCGTCTCGGTTCTTTTGTTAGTTCAAACCATCTGCATGATTTCATCGTCCGCCAGGACCGCGGATGCTTGTTTCGCTCGCTCGTAAATGCGGCTAACGATATCTTCGGTCACAGCTATCCCTCGCTTCTCGAGCCAGTAGACAACATTTGATTTGCCACTCATTGGTCCAATTTCAACCACCTGCTCCAGTCCAAACTGTCCCGCGGGAACGCCGGAATAGACAAGATCCGCGAGTTCCCGGTCGCCTTTACGATAACTTTTAATCACTGCCGCCGCGTGTACGCCGGTTGCTGTGCGGAAAGCGTCGCGGCCAAACACCGGATAATTAACCGGGATGGCCCAACCGCAAGCATCGGATGTCAGGGCGCAGTATTCACCCAGCCTCGAGAGATCGTTCTCGATCCATCCCATCAACTTCAAGTTGACCAGCAACTGGTCCATCGGCGTGTTCCCGACCCGTTCGCCGATGCCTAGTGCCGAACCGTGCACCTGGTCCGCGCCACCCTGAATCGCGGCTATTGAATTAATTACTCCCAGGCCGCGATCCTGGTGGCCGTGCCAATCGAGCCGGATATTGCCACCCTGCTCTTCGATGATACTTTTGACGAATCGCACTACGGAGCGCGCGCCGTCCGGCGTTGAATGTCCTACGGTGTCGCAAACGCAAAGGGCCTTCGCGCCACATTGAATAGCTGTTGTGTAGAGTGCGCGGAGCGTTTCAGGATTTGCTCGAGTCGTGTCTTCGGTGACATACATCACGGGCACACCTTCACTGACCGCAAATGTAACCGCGTCTTCGGTGAGTTTGAGCAGCTTTTCCAGCGTCCAGTCTTCGGCGAAAAACCTGATCGCGGAAGAACCAATGAATGTGCAAGCTTCAATCGGAATCCCGACCCGTTGCGAGATTTCTACAATGGGAAGAATGTCACTACGGTGGGTACGCGCGGCGCAATTTGGACGGATCTTTAACTTCTTCTCGGCGATTTCACGGGCCATGAGCTCAACGCCGGCCGCATGAGTTCCGCCCGCGCCAGGCAAGCCGATGTCGGCGGTATCGATGCCCATTGCATCCATCAAGTGAAGCAGCTCGATCTTTTTTTCGACGGCCGGTTCGCTAACCGAAGGCGACTGCAAACCGTCACGCAAAGTCTCATCATCGAACCCAATGTGGCGATTAGGATGAGTTAGCACTGCGTCGACCGTGTTCCAGTCGTAGACTAGTTCATTAACAGACACTCGGAACCTCCAGCAGTTCGCGCCTGGTCAAAGTCCAACAATTAGGCGCCAGGGCTTTGAGTCGTTGCTTCGTGTCGAAACAGCGAAAAATTGTTACTCTAAATCAAAGACTGGGAAGAAATTTGATTACAGCAACCTGCTGCCGTTTAGTCAAGCCAGCCATTCGAACGCACTTTTGACGCGAAGCATTGCTCTGTTATAGCCTCTGACGCGTTCCAGCGACGGACGAGTTTCGTTCAACCTGCTAACTTTGAACCTGCGTGCTGCCCAACCTAAAACGATCGCGCTCGGCTCTGATCGTGCCGCAAAAATTATGGCCGTTCACGCCAGCATTGCGAGGGTGGCGGAGATCGATTCATCCTGGGTAGATGCGAGTTTGATCGCCCGTCCGGTAGAGACAAACGTACCTGCAATGCCATTGAATGATTGGGAGTTGATGCAGGGGGCCCGTGAAAGGGCCCTTGGCGTTCGCGATCTGCTTCGGAATCAGCGACGTCACGCAGATATCTTTGTCGGACTCGAGGGCGGATTTCATTCGATTTCGGTTGGAGGCGAGTGGCACACGTTTTTGAGAGGGTGGGCCTACGCGACAGATGGCCAGACCGAAGCATTTGGCGCGGGCCCTTCAATCAGTGTTCCGGCAGCACTGGCGAAAAAGGTAATTGAGGGTCGTCGCGAACTTGGGCTGGTGATTGATGAAGTGGCGGGGATGCGCGACGTTCGCAGCCGCCAGGGCGCGTGGGGCATTCTCTCTCGCGATCTGGTCACCCGGGCCATGAGCTTTGAGGTCGCACTGATTGCAGCATTCGCGCCATTTTACAATCAGCAAATGTACAGCTAAGGTAGCGAAAACTGTTGGTTTGCGTCTTCACGCAAAGAACTTCCTATAGCAGATCCAGCACTACCCTGGTATTCAGCTCAGCAACGAATTAAAGAAGGGTTGAACGGTGCAGTTCTTAACATGGATGAACTCATAGCACAGACTAACGACAGCGAACCGGGCCCTCACCCGCGCGCGACTGCTGGGTGGGTTGAAGTAATTGCCGGGTCGATGTTTTCGGGGAAGTCAGAAGAACTGATCCGCCGGCTGCGGCGCGCGAAGATAGCGCGGCAGAAAGTGCAGGTATTTAAACCGGAGATCGACAACCGCTTTTCGCGCGATCACATCGTTTCGCATTCGGAGATGCGTTATGAATCGGCAAATATTCGCAGCGCGGCTGAAGTGCTGGCGAAAGTTGAACCTGACACGGAAGTTGTCGGCATCGATGAAGGTCAGTTTTTTGATAACGAGCTGGTAGGCGTCGCCAATCAACTGGCCCAGCGCGGAATTCGCGTGATCGTTGCGGGTCTGGATCAGGACTATACCGGCAAACCCTGGGAACCGATGCCGCAGCTTCTGGCCATCGCCGAGTACATCACCAAGACCCACGCCATCTGCATGAAGTGTGGCCAGCCGGCAAACTACTCACAACGCATCTTCGAATCCGAGGAACGCGTCGCCGTGGGCGCGACCGGCATGTACGAAGCCCGCTGCCGGACGTGCTTCGTCCCGCATGCCGACGCTCCGACGGTTCATGGGGATTGAAGGAAGCTCTGATTAAGGCAACGAGCCGTTGGTATTGAGCCCGCGAAGCAGGGTGCTTCCACCCGTACGCGAGTTTCGGAACCGTAAGCCCTATAACCAGTCTCTGAAGCAGACTCCTCTCAATGATTGGCCAAACTGCTGGCCCAACAGCGTAATCTTGCAGAAGCTCGCAACCCGTTACTGCAAGCCCTACAAAGTGGAAGCGCTCTAAGGACAACGCAGTCTAGTTTTGCTCGACTTCAGCAATGTGGGGCTGTTTGGCGGGAAACGCGAGTGAGGCTGAACAATGCTCGTCAGAGGTGCTGGAACAAGCGCTCAGTAACGGTCTGGAAGGCCTGACCATGCAGGGTTGATCGATCAGGAAACTTGCACCTGATCATTGGAAACTTCACTGAAGCCGAAAATCGTCTGCACGAAGCGCTTCGCCTGGCCCAACCTTATAAAGGACGCCGCAGCGAGGCGCGCGCGTATCTGGCGCTCGCCAGTCACGGTCTCAGCACGGCGACGTCAACGCGGCAAGGATATTTTCAGCAAGCACTACCCACTCTACGAGCTTGGCGGGCATGCCAAAGAGATTTTCCAGGCTACGTTATTCAGGGTCGCACGACGCGAGGCCGGCAATTACGAAGCCGCCAGAAACGGTTTGAACAGCTCCTTACCCTGGCGCCACAAGTTAATGAGCAATCAACGACGCTGGCCTATGACGGTCTGGGTCGTTTGCTTGTAAGTGGCCAGAACTTCCCCAGAGCTGTGCTGTGCAGGAATTGGATGGTTGCAAACGCTCTCTCTTAAGTTCCGTTGGGGTCGTCGATCTCCAGACAAATCCGAAGATGCAAGGAAAGTATTTTCGCCGAATCTTGAGTAGCCGTGAGGAAGTCAGCGCGAATGCCGCTACTTTTATTTCGACCCGCTCTCGAAGATCAAGAGGCGGCACGACCAACGGAAGTCCGGTGTCGCGTCTTCGAATTGGAAGAACCCCTTGATGTTGCGCGACCGCCACCTACCAGCCCACTGCCGCCACTGCTTCGCTTTTATTCATCCTTGAGACGCCAATCGACAAAGATTTCTGTCAATAATAGCGATTGATGTTGTATCTTAAGCGCCTCTAAAGCTACGGTTCGGAACAAGCCTCCAGGTGATGCCCTGAATAGAGTTTTCGACATGTGCCCGAAAACTTGTCGGAGCGCTTAGCTAATCCGCCGATCTTGATTTCTGTCTTACTCGTGATAGTTCCGGCTCCACTTTAACGCGAATAGATCTGTAAGCACCTGAAATCG
>Ga0190272_10001239_pt1 | contig 12336 bp, 11 predicted proteins | sample Popmic504T_FD_133746 | JGI IMG/M metagenome (GOLD analysis project Ga0190272, IMG submission 133746) | Populus adjacent soil microbial communities from riparian zone of Shoshone River, Wyoming, USA - 504 T | ecosystem: Environmental > Terrestrial > Soil > Riparian zone | place: USA: Wyoming...
AATGGGCAGGACTGGATTCGAACCAGTGAAGGCGTAAGCCAGCGGATTTACAGTCCGCCCCGTTTGGCCACTTCGGTACCTACCCGCATGCCGGTAAGGCGAGCGTTGATATAGGCTCGGCTGCTCTGGGTCGCAAGTCTTTTGGCCGGGCGGTATGGTCGCCAAAATACGCCAGGGCGCTGACATGATGATGGAGGCAGAGAGCCCAAAGTTACGCGAAAAATTCCGCGATCGATTCTGTCACGTATCGCTGCGCCTCACGCGACAATTCCGGATACATGGGCAAGGCCAGCGTTTCTCGCGTGGCGCGTTCGGTTTCCGGGAATTCTCCGGCGCGATAACCGAGGTAGGCAAAACACTTTTGCTCATGCAGTCCGAGCGGATAATAGATGGCCGTGCCGATTTCCTTGCGCGTCAGGTGTTCGCGAAGCGCATCCCGCTTCGGCGTGCGGATGACGTATTGGTGGTAAATGTGGTGGTTCGTCAGGCCGCGCTCGCGGTACGGCTCCGAGGGTAGCGAAAGTCGGCTCGTCAAACCGAGGCGAGTGAATTCTTCGCGGTAAAAATCCGCGACGTCGCGTCGAGCCGCGGACCAGCCATCGAGAAACGGCAATTTCACCCCCAGAATGGCCGCCTGCATCTCATCCAGCCGAAAGTTGCCCCCGATAAAGTGATGATAATAGCGTGGCTCCATCCCATGCTGGCGGCAGGCGCGGAGACGCTGCGCGAGCGTGTCGTCTCGGCAGATCACCATCCCCGCATCTCCCGCGGCGCCCAGGTTCTTCGAAGGATAAAAACTGAACGAGCCGGCTATCCCCATCGCGCCTGCTTTCGCGCTCGCGCCCCTGAATGGATATTCCGCGCCGATCGCCTGGGCCGCATCTTCGATGACTTCCAATTGAAAGCGTTCCGCGATGCGGTCGATCGCGGTCATCTCGCAGCAGAGCCCGAAGAGATGCACGGGAATGATCGCGCGCACTATTTTTCCCTGGGGCTCACGCAAGAATCCGTCTTCTCCCCGGCGGCACGACTCGGTGAAATAACGTTCCAGGGCCGCGGGAGAAATGTTGTACGTTTCGGGATCGATATCGACGAAGACCGGCGTGGCGCCGACCCGCGCAATGCACCCGGCAGTAGCAAAGAACGTGTAAGCAGTCGTGACAACCGCATCGCCGGGTCCGATTTCCAACGACATCAGAATGGCCAGGAGCGTATCTGTTCCGGAAGAAACGCCGATGGCATTGGGCGAGCCGCAATAGCTTCGGATGGCCTCCTCGAACGCTGCTACCTTCGGGCCGAGGATGAAGCTCTGGGTGGCCAGGACTTCGTCGAGCTCGGCGCGAATCGGCCCGGCGAGCGTGCGGTACTGTTTGCTGAGGTCGAGCAGGGGCACGTGCATGGCTGGGAAAGGATGGCAGTTTCGTTCGGGCGTTCAATCGGAAGTTTGGGGCCCGTTTACCCTCGTTGACCTCAGGAGGCGAGTAAGTTACCATCCTTGCCATGGCGTTGCTTCGCGGGCTTTTTTGGTTTGTCTTATTTGCGTTTTTCACCTTCTGCTTCGTCGTGCTCTTCGAGTATGGCACGCACGACTTCGTCAGTGGATTTAAGACAGAGTTTGACCGGGTGAAGACGTACGCGATGGACAAAGCCGGCCAGCCGGCACCCACCCCGAAAAAGTAATTCCCGCAACCGCAAAGCCAGCGGACGCCGCAGCGCCGGCGTCTCACCAGGAGACTTGATCCGGCTTGGCTCTTATTCGACGAATTCGACCGCCGGCGGTTTTTCGAGATAACCTCGGAGGTGAGCCGTCTGGAGGAACTCGCGCACGGCTCTCCGCCCGGTCTCTCCGTAATCACGGGTGTAATCGTTCACGTACATGCCGATAAACTTTCCCGCGAGATTTGCATCCATGTCGCGCGCATAAGGCATCGAATGCTGCACCGCAGCGTCCCGATGCGCGAGACCGAAGTCGATACTCTCCTTCATGATCTCCAGCAGATCGCGTTGCACGGGGGGCGCGATATCCTTGCGCAAGACATTGCCGCCGAGCGGCAAGGGCAGGGCGGTCTCGCGTTTCCACCACTCACCCAAGTCGACGATCTTGGTGAATCCCGACTTCTCGTAGGTGAGCTGGCCCTCATGAATGATCAGGCCCGCCGCGGCTTTCCCGCTCTTCACGGTCGCGAAGATTTGATCAAAGGGGACAACGATGTGGTCGAAATCGCCGAGATAGAGTTGCAGCGCGAGGTAGGCGCTCGTCATCCGCCCGGGGATTGCGATTGTCCGGTTCCGAAGCCACGACCGGATTTCTTCGTCCGAGGCGGGCGCGCCAGGGCCTTCCGCATTGGCTGACACCACCATCGGGCCGTAGCCGTCGCCCATGCTCGCTCCGCAGGGTAAGAGCGCGTATCGGTCGCTCACAAAAGCGAAGGCGTGAATCGAGATGGCGGAAATGTGCAGTTCGCCGCGAAGAGCACGCTCGTTAAGCGTTTGAATATCCTCCAACCGATGTTCGAAGCGATAGCCGCGCAGATCGATTTTGTTTTCCGCCATCGCGTAAAACATGAAGGCATCGTCCGGATCGGGCGAATGGCCCAGGGTGAAAACGGTCGATTCTGACGGCATGCGTGCAGGGTAGCGGCGCACAAGACTATTCGCAAAACGCAAAGACTGCATGGTTGCTGTTTGCGTATGCGAACCTGAGCCGATACCCTCCCTTGGCATGGCGAAATCAGCACTCGGCAAAGGTCTCAGCGCGCTGATTAGCACCCGCCCTCCTGCCATCCGGCTCGAGGCAGAACCGGGCGACAAAGTGCAACAGGCAAGTCTGTCGAGCATCGTGCCAAGTCCGTTGCAGCCCCGGAAAGACTTTGACCGTGAATCCCTGAACGAACTGGTCGAGTCGATTCGCCAGCATGGAATCATCCAGCCATTGATTGTGCGCGATGTTGGTGGCCGGCATGAATTAATCGCCGGGGAACGCCGCTGGAGGGCGGCGCATGAGGCGGGGCTCACCGAGGCGCCGGTGATAACGCGAGTCGCCACTGACCTGGAAGTTCTCGAGCTTTCGTTAATCGAAAATTTGCAGCGCGCGGATCTCAACCCCATCGAGGAAGCGCAAGCCTACGCCCGGCTCGCGAATGAGTTTGGGATGAGGCAGGAGGAGATCGCGCAGAAGGTCGGCCGGAGCCGCGCGGCGGTCGCAAACTCGATGCGCCTGCTCGATTTACACCCGCAAGTGCAAGTGTGGCTGACGCAGGATCTGCTTTCGGTGGGCCACGCGAAGGTGCTGCTGGCTTTGAAAGAACTCGAAGAGCAATTGCTGGTGGCAGAGACAATCCTGCGCCGAAGCGCCACCGTCCGCGCCACGGAGCGGCTGGTCGCGCGCCAACTGGGCACCACCCGACCTCGACGGAAACCTCAGACGCTCACCGCCCACGCCACCACCGCCACGATTGAGGACCTGCAGAATCGATTGCAGGAATATCTTGGCACCCGGGTAATAGTTCACCACGGCGAGAAGCGGGGGCGCATCGAGATCGAGTACTACGGAAACGACGACCTGCAACGCGTGCTCACGGCCATCGGATTGTCCGCGAGCGAGACGTGACATGCGATTCGCCGGGTCGCTTTTCGCGCTGATTGTTTTCGTTGGCTGCAATCGGCCGACCACACAGCAGGAGCACAACGCCCGGAAGAAAATCTGGGAAGAATTTTCGGGCGAAAAGGCGCTCGTGCACGTGCAGGCGATGGTCGACCTCGGGCCGCGCCCCCCGGGGAGCGAGGCGATTGAGAAGACAAGAGTCTATCTCACGAAACAACTGGAACTTTCGGGGTGGAAGGTGACCCGGCAGACCTTTACCGACACGACACCGCGGGGGAAAGTCGAGTTTGTGAATCTCGTTGCCACCTTTGCCACGGCCGATCGCGCTCCTTCCTTTCTGGCCTGTTCGCACTACGACACCAAGACGTTCGACACGGCAAGATTCGTGGGCGCGAACGACGCTGGCTCGAGCACGGGCCTACTGCTCGAACTCGCCCGGGTTCTCAGTTTGCGCGCGGATCTGGCAGCAAAAATGACCCTCGTTTTTTTTGATGGCGAGGAAGCATACGAGGCTTTTTCCGAAACGGACGGTCTCTACGGAAGCCGGTATTTCGCCCGGCAGCTTGTCGCCGAAGGCAAGACAAAACAATATCGCGGAGGCATCGTTTTCGACATGGTGGGCGACCGATCGCTTACCATCACGCTCCCGCCAGATTCGCCTGCCGAGATGGCCCGCGATATTTTCGCCGCGGCCGAAGCTTTAAATCTGCGGAAGTATTTCACTTATTTTGAAACCGAGATAGTGGACGATCACACGCCTCTGAACGCGATCGGCATTCCCACAATTGATTTGATCGACTTCGATTTTCCCGCCTGGCACACCCCCGAAGACACAATGGACAAGCTGAGCGCGGAAAGCCTTCGAACGGTGGGCGCGGTCGCTTCCTATTACTTGTCTGAAACGGCGCTAAAGTGATGAGCAAGCTCCGCTTGGTGTTGTTGGCCGTGACGGTCTGCCTTGGGGTGCTTTGCAGCGAACTTCTTTGCCGCTCGACCGCTTTTCGCGACGCCGCGGGGCGAATTTTCGACCGTGGTCGCCTGGTTGCCCTTGCGGAAGGGAAGGGATTTTACGAAACGGATCTGGGTAACGAGGGAGTTTTCACGACGCGCGACCTGGTTGCGCGGGAAAATCTTCGCCGCCTGGCGCAAAATGAGCCGACGGATTCCACGAAGCTCGAGCGGGAATTGTCTCTGCTTCGCGCGCAATTTGGCGATGAGCAGGGTTTTCTTCGGGAAGCGCCCTCAAACGGTTTTTCAATCGAGTCCCTGCGCGAGAGATTTGCCGAACAGCTTCGTTCCCTACAATGGCTCGAGCAGCAGATCGCCCCAGAGACAGCCGTGACGGAAAAAGAATGCCGGGATTTTTATGAGGCGAATCGCGAGGCCTTTGCGCAGCCGGTGCGGTTCCGCGCGTCCCACCTTTTTCTCGCTGCCCCGGCCGATACACCCCCTGAAGTTGTCGAATCCAAACAAGAAACGATCGAGGGGCTGGCCGAGCGCCTCGCGGGGGGGGAAACCCTGGCGCAGCTCGCCGCGGAGTCGTCGGAGGATGAAGCAACGAAATCGCGCGGCGGTGATCTTGGATTTTTTTCCTCTGCGCGAATGCCCGCCGGGTTTTTCGCGGAAGTTGAAAAACTCGCCGTGGGCCGGAGGAGCAAGCCGTTCCGCTCGCATTTGGGTTTTCATATTGTGGAGAAGACCGAAATCCGCCCGCCTCGCGTGCTCAGCTTCGATGAGGCGCGAGGAGATATTGTGGCTGCCCTGGCCAATGAAAGACGCGCCTTGATTGCGAAGCGGCTAGCTGACATGCTCAGCACCGCTACGTACGCCGGCTCCGACTGACAATCGTGTTAGTGGGGAAGTTCGGCGTTGCGTCACTGCTGGTTTGCCCTGATTTTTCAGCGCTGACCGGCGAAAAGAGGTCGGGCGGAAAATCAATCTGGAATGTCACTTCGCACACGAAAAAATGTTGGGGTAATCGGGCTCGGAATCATCGGCCAACGGGTGGTTGATAATTTGCGGGAACGCGGATTTCACGTCTTCGTCTGGAACCGGACGCCGCGCCCCGTTCCCAATTTCGTCGGATCGCCCGCGGAGGTCGCGGAGCTATGCGATTTCATCCAGATTTTTGTCTCCGACGATGAGGCGTTGCTCCAGATGGCGCAGCGGATTACGCGCGATTTGAGCTCGAATCACATTGTCATGGCCCACTGCACGGTTTCGCCCGACACCATGCGAGCCGCGGCCGAAATCGTGGAGAAACGCGGTGCGCGCTTTCTCGATGCGCCTTTTACCGGGAGCAAAACGGCGGCGGAAAACGGCCAGCTGGTGTATTACGTGGGGGGCGATGAAGCGGCCTTGCGGCTCGCGCGCCCGGTGCTCGAGGCAAGCAGCAAGGAGATCATTGAGATCGGCAAGGTGGGCGACGCGACCACGATCAAGGTCGCGACCAACATGGTGACGGCGGCCAGCGTGCAAGGGGCGGCCGAAGCCTTGGCGCTGATCTCCAAATCGGGTTTGCCGGTGGAGAAATTCGCGGCTGCGATGCGCAACAATGGGAGCAACTCGCCCACTCTCGACATGAAGCTGCCGATGATGATGGAAGGCAACTTTGAGGCCCATTTTTCGGTGAAGCACATGTTGAAGGATGTGGTGATTGCGACGCGCCTGGCCCGGGGCTTTGGCATGGAGTTCGGGGCCACCGATGCGTCGCGTCACGGGCTGACTGAGGAGATGCGGCAAGGGCGGGGAGACGACGATTACTCTTCGCTTTTGCGGCAATACTTACCCGCGGGACGCTCTCTCAAGAGCGACCAGCAGGTCTCGAATGGAGAAGACGATCAACCGCGGTTCGTTGGGCTGGACGAAGAGAAGGCGGCCGTGCCGGAGAAAATTCCCGAGACGGACGCGGTCGAATCGAATGTCCCCGCGCCAGCGGAGGCCGTGATCGAGCCGGTAGCGACGCAGGAGGTGGCGGTAGCAGCGGAGGAACCGCCGTCCTCGCTTCAAGGTGGTTCGGACGCCGAGGAAATCGCTGAACCCACACCGCCTGACCAAGCTGGAGGAGGCGAACAGCCTCGGGCAGGGTGGGGTGGCTTTTGGCGGCGGCGGACGGACGATTGAGCTCTCCCGAACCGCCCAGAATGGCGCCACCTTCTCATCCCGCCGAGGGCACGTTTTTTGATCTCTCAGCACGGGTAAAGCTGCGTCTCACTGGAGCGGACGCGCTTCGCTTTCTCAACGGTCAAATCACGAACGATTTGCGGAAAGCGACCGGCGATTCCGCGATTCAAGCCGCGTTCCTGAGCGCGAAAGGCAAGCTGAATGCGATTGTTTTCATTTCCGTGGAAGGCGATTCGTTCATGCTCGATGCCGATCCGGAGGTGCGTGAGGAGCTTCCTGCGCGAATCGATCGTTATATCATCGCGGACGATGTGCAGATCGAAGATGTCACCCGCAGGTTCGCAATCTTCCATCTCATTGGTCAGGACGTGCCGTCGCTCGCCCTTCCTTCGAAGAGAACTGTGCAGGCATTTCGATTCGGGTGTCCCGGATGGGACATTTGGCTTGAAAGCGCGGCGCGCGATCAAGTGTTTCAGCAGTTGTCAGATGCGTTCATTTTTTGCGACGAAGAATGCACAGAACTACTTCGGATCGAGCAGGGAATCCCGCGCTGGGGACGCGAGCTGACAGACCAGATTATCCCAACGGAGGCGAACCTGGAAGCGACCTCGATCGACTATGCCAAAGGCTGTTACATTGGGCAGGAAGTGATTTCGCGGATAAAAATGTCGGGGCAAACGAACAAGCGCTTGTGCGGTCTGGTCTCGCTTTCCGGAGTGCCGCTTCAACCGGGCATGCGGTTGGCGCCAGCCAACGACGACAGCAAGGAAGCAGGCTGGATAGCCAGTGCCGCGCGCAGCCCTCGATTAGGAAAAGAGATCGCTCTGGGTTACGTGAAGCGGGGATTCGACGCGGCGGGCTCGCGCCTTCAAGCTCTCCCGCCGGAAAATTCCAGCGGAGGTATCAGTGTCCCTGTCGAATTGGTGGCAACCCCGTTCGTTTGAGCACTCAAGAACATGGCGAGCATCAGTCTTAGAAATGTCACCCGGGTCCCTCCCGGCCAGAATGGGGGAGACTTTGACGCGATTACCGACCTGAATCTCGAGATTCAGGACCGCGAGTTTGTTGTCCTAGCCGGACCTCCCAATTGTGGAATATCGAGCGTCGTCCGGCTGCTTGCGGGGCTCGATGAAGTCTCGCAGGGCGACATTTTCATGGACGATGGCCGCATCAACGACCTTGCGCCCAAAGATCGCGAAATTGCCATGGTGCCTCAAAGTTACGTGCCGTATCCGCGGATGTCGGTCTTTGACAACCTGGCTTTCCCGTTGACGCAACGAAAAGTCCCAAAGACGGAAATCAAGAAGCGCGTGCTCGCCGCGGCCGGATTACTTGGTCTCCAGGAGCTCTTGGAGCGCAAGCCGGAATCCCTGTCCGAGGAACAGGGCCAGCGCGTCGCGATCGCCCGCGCCATCGCGCTTCAGCCCAAAGTATTTCTCTTTGATCGGGTTCTTTCGACACTCAGAGCTGAAGTGCGCGCGCGGATGCGCAACGAGATCGTGAAACTGCACCAGCGCTTGCAGATCACGATGATTTTTGCCACGCACGATCCGATCGAAGCGATGGCGATGGGCGGTCGGGTCATCGTCATGAAGGAAGGGGTCGCTCAGCAAGACGGGACAGCGCTGGCACTCTATGACGAGCCTGCCAACGTGTTTGTCGCCGGGTTCCTGGACCCTCCGATGAATCTCGTCCGGGGCACGCTAAAGCAGGATCGCGAGTGGCTTGTGTTTAAGGAAGTGGAGGATGGCACGATCGAGTTGCGTTTACCGATCTCGGAGTTCCCGGGTGCAGGAGATTTCGCCGGGGAAGTGGTCTTGCTCGGAGTTCGGCCTGGGGATATTGAGGTCGCTGAAAACACTAAAATCGCGGAACAAGTGCCTGGACGGTTTCCCGCGCTGATCGACTCCGTTGAGCTGGTCGGGAGGGAGTCGAATCTATCCCTCCAAACGGGTGCACATACTCTGGTTTGCCGGAGCCAACGCCAGATCGCTCACGAGGAAGCCGGACATCGATCTCAGTTTAAACTGAATGCGGAAAAAGTGTGCCTTTTCGACCCAGTTTCGGGTCGTCGGATCGCTTAAGGGCTAATTTCCTTCTTTCCTGAGTCTTGCGTAAGTTTTTTATTGCCTTTCCAAAGCGAGCGCGGGTAATGTCGGCGCCCTTGGAAGGACTTAGGATTATTTTGAACCAACAACTACTCTCCGAAATCGGCCGCACCCAGCGTTTGGAAATCCTTAACACTCTAAAGCGCACCAAGGGCCTGTCCGTTAACGAGCTCGTCGGGAAGATGAAGATGAGCTACATGGGCATCAAGCAGCATTGCCTTACCCTCGAGCGCGACGGCTATCTCGACACTTGGCGACGCCCGCAAAAAATGGGCCGGCCGGAAATGGTCTATCGCCTGACGCGCCGCACCCACGATTTGTTCCCCTGCGATAGTAATGATTTCACCCTCGAGCTTCTTAAGTCCATCAAGGACGTCTACGGTCCCAACGGTCCGGAAAAGATGCTGTTCAATGTCTTCGAGCGGAAGACGGCGACGTTAAAGGGGAAGGTCAAAGGCGAGACGGCGGTGGAGCGGGCGAAGTGGCTCTCGAGCCAGCGTGAGAAGGAAGGATTCATGTCGCAATACGTGGGCGACGACAAGGAAGGCGGGCATCAAATTTTGGAATGTCATTCGCCAATCCTCAATCTGCTCGACCAATACCCGATTATCGGGCGCCTCGAGCAGGATCTCGTTGCGGGAGTGCTCGGCACCGAAGTCCGGCGGGAAGAAAGCCGCGCTTCAGGCTTGTACGAGTGCGCCTTCTATTTTTCAGCCTGATTTTTGGGTAACTCTCCCCGGAGAATTCCGCTTTCGCATAAGGCGAATTACGGTTGATTGATGGCCCATGCTGGCCTTTCCCACAGCCGTTATCGAGAACCTGCGACCCCTGGTCGATGGAGGGCGGTATCCCGTCAAACGTGTGGTGGGGGACGACCTGATCGTCGAGGCGGACATTTTTAAGGACGGGCACGACGTGGTTGCGGCCGCTTTGAAATGGCGGCTGCTCGGCGAGGCGTGGTGGCACGAAACGCCAATGGCGCACGTCGATAACGACCGGTGGCGGGGTGCCTGCACTGTCTACGAGAACGCGACCTACGAATACACGGTCGAAGCCTGGACCGATACCTTCCGGGGCTGGCAGCACGAGTTTGCGACGAAATTTGAGGCGGGCATCGCAAATCTCCGCAGTGAAACCCTGGAAGGCGCAGCCTTGCTCGATGAGGCGGCCAACCGCGCAGTTGACGCCGCCGACGCCGCCCGGCTCCGGGAGCTCGCCGGGATAATTCGGGGCGCCGAAAACGCTGAGATCAACGAGATCGCGCATTCCGGGGAACTCGAAGTCCTCATGGCCACGTACCCGGACCGGGCCAGCGCCACCCAATACGCCCCTGCGCCCCGGATTATTGTCGACCGAAAAGAAGCAAGAACTGCCGCCTGGTACGAATTTTTTCCCCGTTCCGCGGAAGGCCGCGGCGATCGCGGTTCAACCTTTCGTGACTGCCTGCCACGGGTCGACGATGCCAAAGCGATGGGATTCGACGTCATCTATTTCCCGCCGATTCACCCGATCGGTCATACGAATCGCAAGGGCCGGAACAACTCTGTGACCTGTGAGCCATGGGAGCCGGGGGTGCCATACGCCATTGGAAGTGAATTTGGCGGGCATAAAACCATCGCTCCCGAGCTGGGGACCTTCGAGGATTTCGCCTGGCTGGAAAACGAGATCCGCAGCCGCGGGATGGAGATCGCGCTCGATTTTGCGATCAATTGCTCGCCCGACCATCCGTATGTCCGGGAGCATCCCGACTGGTTCTACCAACGCCCGGACGGGACGATCAAGTACGCTGAGAACCCGCCCAAGAAGTACGAGGATATCTATCCTCTGAATTTTCGCTGCGAAAACTGGCGGGCGCTCTGGGAGGAAATGAAGAGCATCATCCTTTTTTGGGCGGAGCGAGGGGTGCGCATTTTCCGGGTGGATAATCCGCACACCAAGCCGGTTGCGTTCTGGGAATGGATGATCTCGGGTGTGCGCGCCCATTATCCCGATGTGGTTTTTCTTTCGGAGGCTTTTACAAAGCCAAAGATGATGAAGACGCTCGCGAAAGCGGGTTTCACCCAGAGCTACACTTACTTCACCTGGCGCGAGTCCAAAGCCGACCTGACCGAATATTTCACGGAACTGACCCAGACGGCGATGCGCGACTATTTTCGCGGCAATCTTTTCACCAACACGCCCGACATCCTTCCGGTCCATTTGCAGGAGGGCGGCCGGCCCATGTTTATGATCCGCGCGGTCCTGGCCGCCACGCTCTCCAGCGTTTACGGAATCTACAGCGGCTTCGAGTTATGCGAGAACGCCGCGCTGCCGGGGCGCGAGGAATATCTCGATTCCGAAAAGTATCAGTGGAAAGAACGGGACTGGGATGCGCCGGGCAACATCAAGGACTGGATCACGCGCCTGAACCGCATCCGGAAGGAGAACCGCGCGCTGCAGCTCTACGATAACCTGCGCTTCTACCAAACCGACAACGACGCCATTCTCTGTTATGGAAAAATGACGCCGGCGCGCGACAACATCATCCTGGTCGTGGTGAACCTGGATCCGGAACGCGTCCAGCATTCTTACGTCCACCTACCATTGGAAGAACTTGGGGCGATGGATGCGGATGTTTATCAGGTCCACGATCTCCTGAGCGATGCGCGTTACCTTTGGCATGGGCCGCGAAATTACGTCGAGTTGAATCCGGAGATTCAGCCCGCGCATATCTTTCGCGTCCGGCGGTGGCTGACGGGCGAAAAGTTTGTTTGAACGCCAGGACGTTCGGGGCGGTCTTTGGAGGCTAATGCTCTGGAGGCTTTGCTGCCCAAGGGATGAGAGGGACCGCGCAGCGCACCGCTATTTGCATCTGTTGCCCGCGCTGCCTATCGTAACACCACTTTCGGAATGAAAAATCTCTTCGCGCTGTTCGCGGGCGCAACGCCTTTTCTCGCGCAAACTCCCGCGCCTCTCGCGCCGGATTTGCCGCAGCACACCAAGTCGATCCTTCAAACCATTATCGACGCGGGCCCGGTCATGATTCCGATGTTTGTGCTCTCGGTCTTTTCCGTGATGCTCGTGATCGTTTATTTTCTGACCATCCGGCGCGGCGCGGTGGTCTCGAGCGGTTACATGGCCACGGCGGATGCGCTCCTGCGCAAACGAGATTATCTCGGGCTCCTCGCGGTCTCCAATCGCCATGGCGAGGCAATTGCGCGCGTTGTGCAAAAGATGCTCGATTTTACGACCAAGAATCCCAGCGCGGATTTTCAGCAGGTGCGCGAAATTGCGGAGACCGAAGGGACCCGGGTTGCGACCAGTTTGAATAATCGAGTCATCTATCTCGCGGACATTGGGATGATCGCGCCCATGCTCGGCTTGCTTGGCACTACCTTTGGGATCATCAAGTCGTTTGGTGCATTGGGCGCCGATCTTGGCACCGCTCGTTATGCGCTGCTTTCCAGCGGCGTCAGTGAGGCCCTCGTCAATACAGCCGCCGGGCTGGCCATCGGCATCCCA
>Ga0190272_10001240_pt1 | contig 12319 bp, 17 predicted proteins | sample Popmic504T_FD_133746 | JGI IMG/M metagenome (GOLD analysis project Ga0190272, IMG submission 133746) | Populus adjacent soil microbial communities from riparian zone of Shoshone River, Wyoming, USA - 504 T | ecosystem: Environmental > Terrestrial > Soil > Riparian zone | place: USA: Wyoming...
GTACGACAGGATGGGTGCCCAACTGTCACCATGTGCATCGCGTCCGTCTCTGCCGTTCGAGACCACCCTGATGTCCCCCGATTCGAGGTCAACAACGGCGACGTCATAGACCGAGAAGCTCGGATCTGGGTCGAGGGCGTCACTGTCCGACGCGAAGGCCGCGAAGCGTCCGTTGCCGGACACTGCGGGTGCACCGTCGCTCGTCCCCCCAGCGACTATCTTCTCCCGCCACAACAACGTCGATCCAGAACTCGCCAGATCGCGCACGTAGAAACCGCCAGGCTCACGTGAACGCCTCGAGCTCCCCCATGTGAACCCCACCGTGCGGCCGTTCGCGGAGATGCCTCCAAGACCAACAGCTCCCACGAAGTCGTCGCCGTTGCGTCGAACCGAGGCCAACCGCGTCGTGCCCGACGCCAGGTCACGCACGTACACGTCTTGCCGCTTCCAGGCTTCAACGCCTGTTGGGTCGTGGTCGTCACCGCTGAGCCGCGCCGAGGTGAGGAATGCGACTCGTGTGCCGTCCGCGGAAATCACAGCTGCGTCGCTGTCGCGGTTTCGCTGGGTGCCGTCGCTGGCACGTGAGACCAGGGTGATGTCTCCCATCTCCATGTCGCGGACAAACACGTCGAACTTGTCGCCGTTGGCGTCCTCAGAAGAAAGGTCAGGTGACGACGACAAGAAGGCCACGTACCGCCCATTTGCCGACACCGTCGCACCACTGCCGCTCAGGGCCTCGCCCTCGACCCCGCTGACCAGCTCCGTCGTCCCAGCTGTCGTGTCCCGCAAGAAGACGTCTTCGAGACCGTTCGTGTCGCTTTCGGCGAATTGACTATCCCTCGACTGAAAGACGACGTACCTCCCGTGCTGTGAGACAACAGGACGAGCTGCTGGTAAGCGGCTCGCCCCATCCGCTGGATCACCCGAGTCGTTGACCGACATGAGCGAGATCGATCCGGACGTCGCAGCCGCAGCCCCAGCAACGTCGGCCGATGAGATCCCTGCCGACATCGTGGCCATCAACAAAGCGGTGGAGCCGTAACTGACGGCCTTGAACGTGGCGCGGCGGGGATTACTCACTAATGCTCGTCTCTTGGCTGGGGATGGGGTCCCCGCGAACGTACCTGGCGAAACGGCAAATCACCACACGCGAGAGACTACGAGTCTGCCGGCAATCACTGAACGGCGATAGGAGCACCTGATGCAGACGTGCTGGCTTTTTGACACGCTCGCGATAACCGTGGAGCGGACAGACTTCCTCGACCCCGCGGTCGCATCCAAGCCCGACACTCGCGAACGTGGGGTCCGAGTCGAGATTCGTTCCGTCGAAGCCACACACGTGGGCAGCATCTACGCCTCCGACGAGATCACCCTGCCCCCCGCGCTCTGCCGCATCGATCTGCTCGAGTCCGCCCCTGGCGCCGCGGATCGGATGCACTGGCATCCGAGCATGCACGCCGGCGAACCGGGAGAGCGCGCCTTCGATGCCGCCATACCCGCCGACCCGCTCGGTTGGCTCGCGCAGCACCTCGCGGACATCAGTGCACTGCTCGCGCGGGTTGGCGTCGACAACAGCCAACGGCACAGTGATTCAGCGCGACGGATAGCCGAGCATGCGGACGACATCCTCGCTGCTGTGCAATCCGGGTTGGAGTGGGCACGAGGCCCTTGGCCAGAAGTCAGCCACGACGAGCGGGGCATGGCAGTGGTGGCCTAACAGGCACGTTCGGTGGCTCGACTGAGTAAAACTCGCCACCATCCTGAGCGACTCGTTCGGCATGCTCATTGCTAACCTCTGTCCGTGACCCTTCGGGTGTTCCCCGTGGTGTGCTGGCTCCTGGCGCTCAGCGTCGCCGGGTGCAGCGAAGATGCGCCGCTATCTGCCGGATCGACCGGGCAGGAAACAACAACTTCGTCGACCGCTACACCTGCAGTTACCACACCTAAACTGCCCTCACCGATTTCGACGGAAAACTCGTTAATCGTGCCGCTGACCAAGCTGGAAACCGCGCGCATCGACATGAATTCGCCCGACTGGCTCGCGGTAGCAGCGGGATCGCTGTGGGTGCGCCTCGACAGCGGCAATGTTGTGCGTGTGGACCCAGCAAATGCCACAGCTGAGGAGGAGGTGCCGGCCAGCGGCGACGAACAGTTCAATATCTGTCAGGCCTTCGGCGCGAGCGAAGATTCAATCTTCTCGTGTTCGCCCTTCGGACCTCTTGAACGGATCAGCGCGTCCACGAGTCGCGTCACCGACGAACTACCAATCAAGATGTCCCGCTACCAGGGACACCTGGTCGTCGCCAGTGGACGGCTTTGGATCATCTCCGAGGCAGGTGATTCGATGTCCGGCCTCAATCTCGAGGACAACACACTCGGCGAACCAATCCCCTTTGGCTCGGCGTGCGCCGATCTGGCGGCAGAAGGCTCAATCGTGTGGGCCGTTTGTCCCTGGGACAATCAGGTACTACGGATTGATACCAGCACGTCTGAAGTTACCGGCCGGCTTGCCCTGCGCGAACCTTGGCAAGTAGACGTCCATGACGACGTGTGGATCGGATTCAAGGGTGGCGTGGCTCAGGTTGACCCTGAGACGCTCTCGGTGGATGCGGTGTACGACGTTCAGCCAGATTCCGGGGGCGCGATCTTGGCGGATGGAAGACGCACCTGGGTGCGCTGCGCGGGAGGACCGTTCCTGGTGGAGCTCGACCCAGTCGCACAGAAGGTCATCAGCACCGTGACCGCCGACGACCTTCGGAGCGGAGGCAACCTCGCTGCCATCGACGGGCAACTCTGGGCGACCGCCTATAACGACGCTGCGCTTGTCAGACTGCGGCCGCCGAAATAGCCCGACCGACGCTGAGCAAAGGTGGTCTCATGACAGACGACGAATCCACTCCCAACAGCACTCCCACCGACCCGAAGCCCCCCGCTCACGGTCGACCGCTAGTCCCCGACACTTTCGTGGTGCCTCGCGAGTTGCGAACGTCGTCGTTGCTTCTAGTCCCACTCGGCCCCGAGCACAACGAAAGTGACTACGCCGCCTGGTCCTCCTCGATCGAACACATCCTGGCGACACCAGGCTTCACCCCAGACGAACAAGGCACAGAACCCTGGCCACACCCAATGCCGCTGGCGGACAACCTCTCGGATCTCGTCGAGCACGCTGACCACTTCGAACGACGTCTCGGGTTCACCTACACGGTGCTCGATCCAGATGTCGACCAAACGCCTGGTGAGGTCATCGGCTGCGTGTACATCTACCCCGCCAGCAAGGACGCATCGTTCGATGCGAAAGTCAGTTCCTGGGTGAGGGCCGACCGGAGTGACTTGGATGTGGAACTCTGGCGGACAGTCCGCGACTGGCTCGCCGCCGATTGGCCGTTCGATCAGATCCAGTACAACGCACGCGACGAAACCAAGATTGGGTAGGAACTGCTATGGGCGAATTTCTGACTGACATCAAGACGCTGCGTACCCGGGCTCGCGAGAACATCGATAAGGGACCAGTCACCGATGCGTACAAGGCAGACCTGCCGCGAGTGCTGGACGTGCTGCAGCAAGCACTCGCCACCGAGCTAATCTGCGTGCTCCGCTACCGGCAGCACTACTACGCTGCCACGGGCCTCAACGCCGAGCCAGTTGCTGCCGAGTTTCTGCAGCACGCGAGCGAAGAGCAAGGACATGCCGACAAAATTGCCGAGCGAATCAGCCAGCTTGGTGGGAGCCCAGACTTCAACCCCGAGACATTGACGTCACGGTCGCACTCGGAGTACACCACTGCCGACGAGTTGATGGAGATGGTGAAGGAGAATCTGGTCGCCGAGCGCATCGCCATTGCGTCCTACACCGAAATCATCGAGTGGCTAGGTGTTGGCGATCCCACGACCAAGCGAATGCTGGAAGAGATCCTGGCCGTTGAGGAAGAGCACGCCGAGGACTTGCTCTCCTTCATGTCGCAGCTTGGCTAGGGGCGGTCGCCGCGTCCTGCTCGACCCACTCCAGCAGGTCTCCAGGTTGGCACTGAAGCACCTGGCACATTGCTTCAAGCGTGCTAAATCGAACAGCTTTCGCACGACCGTTTTTCAGCACTGCCACGTTTGCCGGGGTGAGTCCGACGCGGTCGGCGAACTCCCCCACACTCATCTTGCGTTTGGCTAGTTCGACATCGATACGCACCACAATGGGCATCAAATCACCGCTTCCATGTCGGTGCGCAGTGTGGTGGCTTGCCGGAGCAGGGCACGCATGACGACCATCAACAGCCCCAGAACGGCGGTACCGACCACCATCAAGAACAGCAATAGCGGCAACCCCGGGTCGTCTGCCCGGAAGCCGACGTAGAGAAACACACCCAGGAGTACCGCCCACGCAGCCACAATCGCCCACACGATCGCATCAACCCACGCCAACGACCCCTCACTAAAGATGCGGTCCTCTTTCACCATGTTGAGCAACTTCCAGGTAGACACAACCACCACCTGGATGCACAGCAGCCAGAACACGGTGACGGCTGTCAACGGCCACCTGAGGTACGCGTCCTCAGGGGACTCTTCCGCCATGTAGGCGAACTGCCCAGGAAAGGAGAAGGTCTGGAGCACGACCAAGATCCCAAACAGGACTACGAGAAAGATGCGGAGGGTGCCAACCACTCGATTCGTTGTGAGCATCCAATGATTGTCACTCGATATCTATTGATTGTCAATCGATGGATATCGAGTGCCGGGAGTGTCCGGCCCATCCATGGTCAATTCGGGCAGGCAGCGCCGAACGTCTCCACGTCACCGGCAAAGGACTCCACCAACTCATCCGCGTCTCCACTGACAAACTCGACGGTTGGGCTTTCCGGATTCAAGCCAAGAGCGGTCGAAGCCACGGTAGTTCCGGAAAGCACCGTGCAGCCCTTGCCCTCGTCGTCGTCGTCCAGGAGGTTCGATCCACGAGCTTCTTCTTCAATGAAGTAGTAGAAGTAGCGTCCGATCCCAGGGCACAGCGCAAGTGCCGTTGCACCCTCGGGGTTGATAGTGGTCTCACAGTTCCAGTCGTCGGGAAACGAGGCCACGAAGTCATCGGGAGAGGCAGCTGCACCCTCGACTGGTCCACCCTGTTGGCTGAAAGCCCAGACCGTCAGCGCCGCCGCCGCGAACAGCACAACTGCAGCGACCACAAGTGCTGCTCGTCGACTCACGAGACCCCTTTCTCAGGACGTAAGGCTAGCGACTGCCCACGCTCTGTGAGTGCCCGCCCGGACCTCAGTCCAGCATGATGAACCTATGACCACAGCGAACTTCGAGGATGATGGCGACTTCCGCCAGGAGCTGGCCGATTTAATCTATGCGTTCAACGTCTCGGCGACAGGAATCAACGATGGGAAGCCGTTGCGATTCGCTATCCGCGAAGCAACTGAGTTGCTCGCGGGACTAGACGGGTGGACCTGGGGAGGGACGGGCTATATCGACCTGCTCTGGGTCCGCGAGGACCAACGCGGACGCGGCAAGGGCACTGCCCTGGTTTCTGCCGCTGAGCTTGAGGCGGCCAGTCGAGGCTGTCACCAGATGGTGTTGTCCACGCACGGTTTCCAGGCGCCCGACCTTTACCTTCGCCGTGGCTATCGGGAGTACGGGAGAATCGATGACTATCCAATGGGGCATGCACAACTGCACCTGGTGAAGCAGTTGGCGGCCACCTCAAAGGAGGAATGACCGATGTCGATCGACGACCTCCTCAGAGAGGCAAGGGCAAACCTGCTTCGGCTAGAGCCTGCTGAGGCCAAACGACACATCGATGTGGGGGCACTGCTCATCGACACCCGACCGAGTTGCCAAAGGGAGGAACAAGGCGATCTGCCTAACGCCGTAGTCATTGATAGAACCATTCTTGAATGGCGTATGGACCCATCGTGCGAATCCAAGATTCCGGAGGTCGACGGGTACGACCAGATGATTATTGTGGTGTGCCGACACGGCTACAGCTCGAGCCTGGCCGCGTACTCCTTGCAGCAAATAGGGCTTCGGCGCGCAACGGACATCATCGGTGGCGTAGAAGAATGGATCAAAGAGGGACTTCCCCTGTCAACACTCCCTGCCGACGTGCGCCACTAGCTGGTGGACAAGGGTTTCCAGTGACTGACCAAGCCCAGACGCAACCGAGCTCTTCTTCGGTCGATCTCTATTGGCTGCCACTGGGTGCTGGTGATAACACCCATTGCGTTCGTACGAACGGACGTATCTACGAAGCGCTCACCTCGCGGTACAAAAACCGAAATGCGCAGGACCTCTATCACTCAGCGTTGGAGGTGACTGCGCACGGAGAGCAATTCGTCATCGAAATGACTCCAGCCTGGGGTAACGGACAAGACGAGCGTGGAGTGGTCTGCGAAGGGGCCGTTGGCCTGCCCTGGTTGGGTGTCTCCCAATTCTTCCGCTACGAGGTTCGGCGCTGGCGAAACGGGACAATCCCTGACGCGTCAGAAGCTGTCGCGAGCCCGCAGCGTATGAGCACAGACATTGATATGTCCCAGCGTCTGCTGGACCTGACGCCTGCGTTTGCCACTGCCACGTGGGGACGCGATGAACTCCACACCGGAGAGATGTGGAACTCCAATTCGCTCATCTCTTGGCTTCTCGCGCGCAGCGGACACAGCGTCGAACTCGCAACGCTCCCTCCAGCCGGTCGCGCTCCAGGGTGGGACGCCGGACTGGTCGTCGCATCTCGGCTGCTGTCGCAGTCGTGACCTACGGATGTGAGGGTGCCGGTGGGGCTTCGGCGACCTCGAAGGCGACGTCGTCGGAGTAACACCACCACCAGTTCTCCCCCGGTTCGTACGAGCGGACCAGCATGTGGTCGGTGTGCTGCTGCCAATGACCGGTGGCGTGCCGGTTCGGCGAGCTGTCGCAGCAGCCAATGTGACCGCACTGCATGCACATCCGCAGGTGCACCCAACGCGCACCCATGAGCAGACAGTCTTCACATCCTTCGCTGGAAGGTGTGACCTCCACCGCCGTGCTCATATGGGTGCAGGCGCCTGCCATCGTCGGTCTCCGTTCGTTCCGATCCAGGTGGGGATCGTCAGATGAGGGTGTTGCCGCTAGCGTGCCACGTATGAGTCAACTCGGCGAGCGACCCACGACATGACATCTGATCACGAACCGGAGTACCTAGACGGGAACGCAGCTGCTGGCGTCCTGCAACAACTCTTCGCCATCGAGGTCACCGCGATGACGGCTGAATGTGTGGGCTGCGGCGACCGGGCGGTGCTGGCACGGGCGCGCGTTTACCAGCGTGCGCCCGGTGTCGTGCTCCGGTGCTCTGGTTGCAATGGAGTGCTGCTGCGGCTTGTTAGCTCACCGGAGCAGAGTTGGCTCGATATCAGCGGCGTCGCCCAACTGACCTTTACTTCGCATTAGCCCGTCGGGCCGAAACGCTCGGTGCGGATGCGCGACTGATCGTGCCCGCCCGCGACGAGTAAATTCGCGACGGTTTCGACAAAACCGGTCGGTCCGCACACATAACACGTCGGCCGTTCACTGGCCGGGATTGTGCCGGCTGTTAGTTGGGTCGCGTCGATGCGGTGTGGAGGAGTAGGCCAATCCGCAGGTGCCTCGCGCGTGAACACGTAGTTCACCGATAAACCCGTCTGCGATGTCGTACGCTCACGCAACTCGTCGCGATAGAACACTGAATCGGGTTCGCGCACTGAGTAGAGCAAGCGCATCGGGCGACCCGTCGTCGATGAAGCGTGAGTCCGGACCATCGCCATGAGCGGCACGATTCCTGAGCCACCAGCGACAAGCTGAACGGGCTCAGCTTGCTCGGGGCTCCACACGAACCAGCCGCCCAGCGGACCGCGTATCTCAATCGGCACTCCCGCGGCAACGCTTTCGGTGAGGAACGACGAGACCTCACCGTCGGCAACCTGTTCCACCGTCACCTCGAGTTCGTCAGCCATTGCGGCTGACGCGATGGAGTACGAGCGAGTCGCGGTGTAGCCGTCGGGCGCGGTAAGCCGGATGTCGACGTGTTGCCCGGCTCTGTGGCCGGGCCACTGCGGAACCTGCAATATCAGGGTGCGTGCTGTTGCCGTTTCCTCACGGATACCGACCACAGTGGCAACGCGCCAGCTACTCATTCCCAGTAACGCTGTTCGCGCCAAGGGTCGCCGTAGTTGTGGTAGCCAGCTGTCTCCCAAAAGCCTGGCTCGTCGACATTGGAGAGCGTGATACCGCGTACCCATTTCGCGCTCTTCCACAAGTACAGGTGCGGCACCAACAACCGGGCAGGGCCACCATGCTCTGGTGCGAGCTCTTCACCGTCGTAGCCAAAAGCAACCCACGCCTTGCCCTCAAGCAAGTCTTCAACGGGGACGTTGGTTGTGTAGCCGCCGTAACTGGAAACGAATGCGAAGTCGGCGCTGCTTTCGATATCAGCGAGCAGAGCGTCCAACGAGACGCCTTCCCAGTCAGTCGCGAGTTTTGACCAGCGCGTGACGCAGTGCAAGTCGACGGTGAATGACTCACGTGGCATCGCTTGCAGGTCTTTCCAGGTCCAGCGGCGAACCTCACCCGATTCCGACGTGATGGAGAACTCCCACTCGTCAAGGGCGATGCGCGGAGTGGGGCCAGCGGACAACACGGGGAAGTCTTCGGTCAGATACTGCCCGGGGGGCAGCTCGGCGCCTGGGCGCCGACTACGGCCGAAGAAGCCCGGAGTAACAACTCCCATGGCGATCGTCCTCCTCGCTCGACGTCGAGTCCCTTTCTAGCGCAACACTATGGCCCCGCACTCCCCCCTGGTTACTGCTGGCAGAGCCTCTAGACCTGCTGAGCGTGCTGGGCTTGTAGCGCCTGGGCGAGGTCGAAGCGGGCATCGTCGACGATCCTGCGTTGCCCTGCGGGCAAGTCTGGGCGCGCCAGGTGGCGATCTGCCAAGCGCAGGTTCTCTTCCTCAACGAACCCCGCAGGGAACAACTCGTATGTCATCACGTGAGCTATCTCGGTGTCACGCTCACGCCAAACCTCGCCGAGGTCCTGGTAGTACCGCGCGACGTAGGGTCGGCACAATTCGCGCTGGTTCCACTGCCAGAACCCTCGACAAGCTTCCAGCACCGTTCGATTCGAACTGTCAGGAGCCGACCCGATCGCCGCTGACCAAGCGGCGTGCTTGGCCTCGGCATCGGGGAGGGCGGCGCGCGCTCGGTGAGCGCGATAGCGGCCGAAGGCCGTTGGATCTCGAGCAAGCTCTGCGTCAACGTCTGCCGCGGACCGACGTCCCATCACAACCAATTGATGGAGCAGTCGCCATCTCAAATCTGCGTCGATAACGAGCCCGCCTTGCTCTCGGTGTCCGGCAAGGACCGACTCAATCTGGGCTAACTGGTCAGCGGACGTGGCAAACTCAATCTGGCCCTGCACCAGTGCGAGTTGGCGATCCGACCCGGGATCAAAGCTGGCAGTTGCACAGGCTTGCCCCACTTGTTGGCGCAGACGGGCAGTCTGCCCAGACGGTGTCAGCCGATCACAGGCGATCGCTGCTCGTTGCAGCACCTGCTCGACGGTGGGCACGTGTGTCTCTTTGGTCAGTCCCGCTGCCACTTGTGCCACGAACTGCTCAGGGCTGAGCCGGCCGGCCACCGTGAGATCCCAGAGTGCGCCCCAGGCAAGCGCCCGCGGCAAGGAGTTGGCGAAGGCCCCGACTCCCGCTTCAAGGACGGTCTCGAGTGACGGCGGGTCAAACTCAATCGACGCGTAGGCCCAGTCCCCCTCATTCACCAAGGCAACGTCCGGCCTGGCGGCACCGGCAGCCGTGGGAACGGGCGTGGCCTCGCCAGTCAGCGTGACGTCATCTTGGCCGATGCGGGCTAGTGACCCAGAGTCGAGCCGGTAGAAGCCGACACCGACGCGCTGATCCGTCAGCGGTCCTGTTTGCTCGATGGCAAGGGCTTTGACCAACCCATTCGCATCAGTAGTGAACTGGGGGCTGAGCGTGGAGCACCCCACGGTCTTGAGGTAGCGCTCCGACCAGTATTCCAATGAACCAGCGCCGGCATTCTCCAAGGCACGCAAAAGGTCGCTGAGGTCGGTGTTGCTCCATGCGTGCAGAGCGAAGTAGTCGCGAATACCGGTGAAGAAAGTGTCCCTGCCGACACGCTCCACCAACTGACGAAGGAGACTCGCCCCTTTGTTGTAGCTAATGGCGTCGAAGTTCAGGAGGGCGGCATCGGTATCAACAACGTGCCCTGACACCGGGTGGCGTGATGGCCGGGCATCACCGGCGCGTCCGCGCGTCTTCTCATTGACGCAAAAAGTCGTCCAGGCTTGCTCAAACCTGGTCACCTCAGCAGTGGCCAAATATGAGCAGTAGGTGGCGAACGCCTCGTTGAGCCAAAGGTCATCCCACCATCGCATCGAAACCAGGTCGCCGAACCACATGTGCGCCAACTCGTGCAGCACGATCATCGCGCGCGTCTCACGCTCGGTGTCGGTCACTCGGCTACGGAACAGCAATTCGTCCATGTGAATGACGAGGCCGGCGTTCTCCATGGCTCCCGCGTTGAACTCCGGAGCAAACAGTTGGTCAAACTTGGCAAACGGAAACGGAGTTTGAAACTCCTTGGTGTAGAAGTCCAGACCGGCCTTTGTCGTCTGGAAAATCTCCTCCGGTTCAAGGTGCTGAGAGAGTGACTGCCGGCAGAAAAGCCCCAGCCGAATCTCGTCACCACCTCCGTGTGGCTGCCATGAGTCAAAGGCGGATGCGTACGGTCCAGCGGCAACGGCAATCAGATACGTCGAAAGTTTGGGAGTGGACTCGAAGTTTGTCGGCTCGGCAGCTGATGGGGGCGCGTTGGACACCACCGTCCAGCCGTCGGGCGAAGTGACCCGGAGTCTGAAGACAGCCTTGAGGTCCGGCTGGTCGAAACAAGCAAATACCCGCGATGCGTCGTGCAGAAAACACATGCTGTAGACGTAGACAGCACCATCGACCGGATCCACGGACCGATGCAATCCTTCGCCAGCGGTCGAATAGGCACCGCGGCCACGCACCACTAGTTCGTTCTGCTCCGTCAATGAATCAAGGCGGATCCGGCCGTCGACGACGGCGACCTCGCTGCCGTTCAGGACCGCGTGCGCAGCCTCCGGGCTACGGAACTCAGCGAAGGTGGAGGCGCCCGGATCGGTGCACGAAAACTGAATGCGCGAGTGCGTCCCAAAGGTCGTCGCATCACCGTCTGCACCCGTCAGGTCGAGGTGGACGTCGTAACTGTGCACCGTGATGAGTTGGGCGCGGGCAGACGCTTCATCTCGCGACAATGGCCTGGTGTGCGTGCTGTCGGTCACCCGGACACCTTCGCACACGATGTCCCCCGACGCACCGTCCGAAAATTGAGTCGACGAGCCCGCCCTGAATGGCTACCGTCGCCGCGTGCGTCACGCAGAGTTTGAAGACCCGAGGGTTGTCGCGGTTTACAACGCCGAGAGCCTTTGGTCCCGCGAGGATGACTTCTTCGTATCCGTCATCCAAGAATGCGCGCCCATTCAACCTGAAAGCACCCCGCACATCCTCGACTTGGGATGCGGCACCGGTCGGCTGACTATGGGGCTGCGACACCTTGGCTATCAGGTCACCGGCCTGGATCCAGCGAGAGCATCGCTGGACATCGCCCGGTCCAGACCGGGAGCTGGCGAGGTGACCTGGATCGAGGGAACCTCTCCCGTGCTCCCCGACGCCACATTCGACGCCGCCTTAATGACCAGTCATGTTGCCCAGTTCTTCCTCACCGACGACCAGTGGAACCAGACGTTGCGCGATCTGTACCGGTCACTACGCCACGGAGGCACACTCACCTTCGACACCAGAGACGCTGGTGCGCGAGTGGGACACGTGGAACAAGGAGCAATCAACTCACCTGGTGGTTCTACCCGACGGCCGAGCGGTGAAAGTCTGGACCGAGGTCACCAACGAAACCAACCAGTTGGTCAGCTTCTGCCAGCACTTCATCTACCCCGATGGCACTGAGTTGCTGAGCACCGCGACGTTGCGATTCCTGACCCTCGGCCAGATCGAAGCCTCGCTGCAGAGCGCCGGCTTCTCAGTCGAGCAGGTCTACGGCGGTTGGAGTCGACAGGCGCCAGGCAGCGGCGACGGAGAGTTTTTGGTGGTTGCTCGCCATCAACTATCCGGCTAGGCGTGTGACACCTGATAGGTGTGACAGAGTTCGACCGAGGCCATAACGCCTCATCCTGGCAGAGTCACCATGGAGCCCCACGAGTTTGAAGAGCACACCGATCAACCAGCCGCGCGATCGCGTCATGGCTGCGATCCA
>Ga0190272_10001241_pt1 | contig 12317 bp, 12 predicted proteins | sample Popmic504T_FD_133746 | JGI IMG/M metagenome (GOLD analysis project Ga0190272, IMG submission 133746) | Populus adjacent soil microbial communities from riparian zone of Shoshone River, Wyoming, USA - 504 T | ecosystem: Environmental > Terrestrial > Soil > Riparian zone | place: USA: Wyoming...
AGCGGGTGGGCGGCGGCTGGCTGACGACCTGGGTCGTGGTCCCCGCCGCGCGGCGCCACCGGATCGGGCTCCGCCTGCTCGAGTTCGTCCTCGAGCGGCATCCCTTCGTGGGGACGATCGGCGGGAACGCCACCACGCAGACGATCCTCTCCGCGCTGCGCTTCCACACGACGCCCGTGGTTCCGCGCTGGGTCCGGCCACTCGACGCCGACGCGCTCGCCGGCTTGACTGGATCCGCGGCGCCCGCCGTCGCGCCGACCACGCTCGAGGAGGACGCCCGCGGGGTCGAGTGGTCGGACGAGGCGGCCGCTCGGTGGACGCCCACCTGGCAGGAGCTCAGCCGGGACGTCGTCGGAACCTGGCGCGATGCCGACTACCTGCGCTGGCGCTACGTCGACCATCCGGTCTTCGACTACCGGATCCGCTTCGCGCGCGACGGCGATCGCATGCGGGCGCTGCTCGTGTCGAGGGCCGAGCAGGTCCGGGATCGTCCCGAGAGCGTGATCCGGGTCGTGGAGGCGCTCGGCGAGGTGTCTGCGCTGGCCGGGCTCGCACGGGAGCTCGTCGCCGAAAGTGGAGAAGCCGGCGCGGCCTTCGCCGACTTCTACTGCACGACGGACCGTTACGCCGCTGCGCTGGAGGAGGCAGGGTTCGTGCCGGAGCCGAGCCTGGACGAGTCGTTCCCGTCTCGTCTCCAGCCGCTCGAGCAGGGTTCGCGCCCGCTCACCGCGGCGTTCCGGCTCGGTTCGGCGGCCGTCGGGAACGACCCGCTGGCGGGCGTGGACCTGTACTTCACGCGCTCCGACTGCGACCAGGACCGGCCGAGTTGAGCTGGAAACCCGCTAGCGACGCTCGAGCAGGCGGCCGAGCAGACGCCGAACCCGGGACCGGGGGCGACGGGACGGGCCTGTACGACTGCCTTTCCCCCGCTGACGTGCGAATCGCGCGTCTCCGTAGAGCCGCAAGGCGTTCAGGGCCTCTTTCAGGGGCTCCCCGCTCGCGGTCACGACCTCCCCGTCCGCCTTCCGCGCGAGGAAGCGCAGCCGGGTGGGATTCTCCTCGCGCAGCACGCTCCACTCCGGATCGTGCGAGTCTCGCACCTTCTCCAGCCCGGCACGGGCGCAGAGCTCGCTGAGGGACGCGGACGTGTAGGAAAAGATGTGCAGCCCGCTGATCACGTACTTGAACTTCCCGTGCCGGCCGAGGCCGCCGAGATCGGGAACGGAGAGCAGGACGTGACCGCCGGGACGGAGAGATCCCTGCAGCTGTACGAGCGACTCGAGCGGGTCGCGGAGATGTTCCAGGACGTGGTAGGCGATCACGAGCTCGAACGCCGGCTCGTCCGGGACGGTTTCGACCATCGTGTGGCGCTCCGCGGCGAAAGCGGCGGCGGTGGGGCCGGGCTCGAGCCCGACGGTCTCCCAGCCGCGCTCCGCGAGCACGTCGAGGTATGCGCCCGTACCGCAGCCGAAGTCCAGGACCCGCGGCCGGCCCTGAGCGGCGTCGTGCGTCGGGAGCTCGGTGCTGACGACGTTCCACTCCTCCGCCCGCCGCTCTAGCTTGAGGGGGTTCTGCAGCGGTCCATCCTCATCGGCGACGCGTCGCTGCCAGCCTTCGGGTGAGGTGTAGTACGTGTGCAGCTGAGCCTCGGACGGCAGCGGATGCGAGAACACGATGCCGCACTGCTCGCAGCCCACCACCACCAGATTCGCCACCTCGGCGATCGCTTTCGTCGTCTGGTAGGTGTGCAGTATTCGCAGGGCCCGAGACCCACAAACGGGGCATGGGTCGAGCGGCTCGAGCAGGGGGAAGAAGCGGCTCACTGGGGGGATGGCGGTGACACGGCCCTCTCCAGTCTATGACCGGTGCTGCCCGGTTGCGGGGCTCAGTCGACGACGAGGTAGGTCCGGTCCGGCAGGAACCGGGATCGCTGCAGCCGGTAGCGGTCGAGCCCGAATACCTCACGGAACGCGACGGTCTCACCGGGGAACTCGGCCGCGTTCAGCTCGTCCATCGCGATCACCGACCCTCGAGCGAGGTGCGGTCGGATTGCCTCCAGGCACCTCTTCGTCGGCTCGTACAGCTGCATGTCGAAGTACGCGAGCGCGACGATCGTCTCCGGGTGCCGCTCCAGGTACGCGACGAAGGTCTCGGTGGCGTCTCCGGCCACGATCTCGAAGCGCGGCAGATGGCTCATCGGGTTCTCCCGGCGGTGGTACTCGAGCACCTCGTGCAGGTGCGCGAGGTACTCGCTGCCGACCGCGTATTGCCCGACGCTGGCGAGCTCGTCGCCCCCGTCCTCCTCCGAGACGGAGGGGTAGCCGTCGAAGGTGTCGAACCCGATGATGCGCCGCGCGTAGTTGTAGGGCTCGTGAACCGCGCGAAGCGACTCGAAGAGCGTGAGATTTGCGCCCCACCAGACGCCGAACTCCATGATCACACCGGGCTGACGGACGATCAGCTCGTACAGCTCGTTGACGTAGAGCAGCTTCGCGACCGTCGAGCTGCGCATGTAGAGCGGCAGGTTGACGAGCAGCTCCTCGACCGGGAGCGGCGTCGTCCGGAAGAGCTCGACGAGGCGGGCGCGGTTCTCGAGTTGCGCCTCCGAGGCTCGTGTTTGCAGACGATGCTCCTCAGCCACTTGAATCCGCTCCCTCGAGCTCGGCGTACCCGAACCCGGTCTGCCCGCAGTTGTTGCCGTTATAGAACATGTACGTGCGGTCGCGCCATTCGACGACGCTGGCGTAGGCGACCATCTCGGAGTCCCAACCCTCGGGCGAAACGTCCAGTCGGACCTCGTCGTCTCGACGCGTCCAGCCCTTCCCGTCCGGCGACTCGGCGTAGCCCAGCCGATATCCCTTGGAGCGCGTCCGGGAGGAGTAGAACATCCTGTACCCGCCCGTCGTGCGCAGCACCCAGGGTCGGCCGAGCGCATGCTCGTCGTCGTTTGCGAAATCGATCACGACCTCGCCGTGGTCGGGCCAGGCCTTGCCGTCGAGGGACTCCGCGTAGCGCATGCGGTACACGGGCAGGCTCTTCCCGCCCACTTCCGTCCATTCGCTCCCGCCGACGTACCAGAGCTTGAAGATGCCGTCTTCGCGCAACACGAACGCGGAGGTCCGATTGAGGAGCTCCGAGTCGCTTCGTTCGAGCACCGGAACCTGGCTCGCTCTGGAGAAGCTCTCGCCGCCGTCGGAGCTGATCGCGAGACCGAGGAACTGGTAGTACCGCACTTTCTGCCCGAGCTGAAAGCCCGCGTAGTAGAGGTAGAGCTCGTTCCCGACTGGCACGACGCATGTCGGCACGACGCCGTTCTCGTCGAACGCTCCTGGTTGGCCGATGTCGAGGACAGGGCGATCGGTGACGTCGAGAACCTTCGACGGATTCGCCGCATCCACTTCGACGTAGCCGGCGCGGCCCACCGTGTTCTCGTCGCAGAAGGCGACGAAGATACGAATCACGTCGCCGAGAACGAGAGGTGTCGGCGGAAAGGCGTACTGCTTCGCCCAGCTCGACCCGTCGGTGGGTGCGTAGACGAGGCCCTTCTTGGTCCATTTCATGAGAGCGGGCCGGTGGTCGAGTGCCTGGGCTTCCAGGTGTAGTCGACGACGATCTCGTCGACGAATCCGAACTGAACACCCGCGTTCAGCATCCGCCGCAGCAAGGACATGTCCCCAGATGTCTTGAACAACGCGTCGGCGAGCTCGTGCTCGATGAAGCGCAGACCTGCGTGGTACAAGGACGCTTGCATCCCGACGCGACGGTTCTCCGGAGGCCACTCGCCGGCGGCGAGGGTCTGACCGTCGGGCGCGACTTTCAGAAAACGGCCGTAACAAAACTCGTAGCGGCTTTTCTGAGCGGCTCGGAGAAGGGTTTCCACATGGCTGGGGCGCAGAGTGTCGTCGTCGGCGAAGTGTGCGATCCACTGCCCGCGAGCTAGACGGAGGCCGACGTTGAACGGCGGCCCGCCCTTGACGTACTCGAGCGCCCGGGGATCGTCGGGGTAGGGGCCGCGCCGCTCGCGGTTGTAGTAGACGATCCGGTCGTCCTCGAACCTGGCCAGCGCCTCGCCGGTCTCCGGCGGGGCGCAGTCGCCCACGACGACGACTTCGATGTTCGCGTAGGTCTGGGCGAGCGCCGAAGGAATCGCGCGCGTCACGAGCGCCTCCACGTTCGTGTACGTGGGAATGATGATCGACACGAGCGGCTCGGGCTCGGAGTAGGCGAGCTCGTACTCCGGCGAGGCGCGCAGGTCGTAGAGCCGGCGGCGGTTTCCGGGCTCGTCGTCGTAGATCAGCTGGAGGATGTTCACGATCCGTTCCGACTCCGCGAGCGTCTCGCGATGAGCCTGGCGCAGCTCCTTGCGCAGCTCCTTGCGCAGGTCGCGGACCTCCCGGCGTGTCGCGCGGAGCTCGTCGAGCAACGCCGGGCCCGTCGAGAACAGAAATCTGGCGGCCGCCAAGAGGCGATTGATCACGCCGGGCACCCTGGGAGGGTCACGCTGCTACTGCGCACGTGCGAACGCCGTCGACCACCCGGTCGGCCTCCTCGTCGGTGAGGTGCGGCGAGAGCGGCAGGCTGAGCGCGCGCGCCGCCAGTCCTTCGGCGACGGGCAGCGAGCCGGCCCGCCAACCGGTTTCGCGGTAGGCGGTGGTGAGATGCGGGAGAGGGTCGTAGTGCACCAGCGTTCCGATTCCCATCTCCGCGAGCCTAACCGCCAGCTCGTCGCGGCCGCCGCGGCCGACGACGAACAGATGCCAGACCGGGTCGGCCCAGTCCGGAACGTGCGGCAACGTGATCCCGGCGACGGCCGCGAGCCCCGCGAGATACCTGCCGGCGAGCTCGCGCCGCCGCTCGGTCCACGCCTCCAGGCGCTGGAGCTTCACCCGCAGAAGCGCGGCCTGGAGCTCGTCCAGCCGCGAGTTGACGCCCATCGTCTCCGACTCTCCGCGCGTGCGCCAGCCGTAGGCCCGGAGCAGGCGGATCCGCTCGGCGAGGTCGTCGTCGTCGGTGGTCACGGCGCCCGCGTCGCCCATCGCCGCGAGGTTCTTCGTCGGGTAGAAGCTGTAGGTGCTCGCGCGGGCGAGCGTGCCGACGGGCTTGCCGGCATACCGGGCTCCGTGGGCCTGGGCCGCGTCCTCGATCAACAGGAGGTCCCGCTCCGCGGCGAGCGCCGCGAGGGCCGGGACGTCGGCGGGCTGGCCGAAGAGATGTACGGGGACGATCGCCCGCGTCCGCTCGGTGACGGCCGCCGCGGCGAGCTCTGGATCGAGGTTGTACGTGTCGCCGTGGACGTCGACGCCGACGGGTGTCGCGCCGACGAGGGTGACGGCCATCCAGGTTGCGACGGCGGTGTAGGCGGGGACGACGACCTCGTCTCCGGGCCCGATTCCGTGCGCGCGGAAGACGAGCTGGAGCGCGTCGAGCCCGTTGCCGACGCCGATGCAGTGGCGCCGGCCGCAGTAGGAGGCGAACTCCCGCTCGAATGCCTCCACCTCCGGGCCGAGGACGTAGCGACCGCTGTCGCGGACGCGCTCGAACGCCGCTGCGAGCTCTTGCGCCACCTCGCTCGACTCCCGGCTCAGGTCGAGGAACGGGATCACGTCGATCGCGAGCGCGCGAACTCCTCGTAGTCCCGGAAGTAGTCCGACTCGTCGTAGGGCAGCGAGGCGAGTGCGAGGCAGACGGCGCCCGAGGAGAAGTTCAGGATCTCGCGCCAGATCATCGGCGGGATGTAGAGGCCGAAGTACGACCGGTTGAGCGTGAACAGCTTTTGCTCGGCGCCGTCGTCGACGAGGATGTCGAAGCTGCCCGACGCCGCAATCAGGAGCTGCTCGAGCTTTCGGTGCGCATGCCCGGCTCGGCTCTCGCCGCCCGGGACGTCGTACAGGTAGTAGACGCGCTGGATCCCGAACGGCACGTGCTTTCCACCCTCGATGAAGGTCAGGTTCCCGCGGCGATCTTCGATGACGGGCAGGTCGAGGAGCGTGCAGCGCGCGAGTGCGTCGTCGGGCACCCGCGTGATCCTACATTCGGTGCTTCGGCCGATTGTCGGCCCTCGGCGGCGCAGGTATCGTCAGCCCGATGCCGGGGCAGCTCGACTCCCACGACGCCCCGCAGAAGCTCGTCGTGGTGGGCGCCGGCGAGAGCGCCGAGATCGCCTACGAGTACTTCACCTACGACTCCCCGCACGAAGTCGTGGCCTTCGCCGTCGAGGAGCGGTATCTCGACCGGCCCGAGGTCGAGGGCCTGCCGGTCGTCCCGCTCGAGGCGCTCGAGCAGCGTTATTCCCCCGACGGCCATCTGGCCTTCGTCGCCGTCTCCTCGACGCATCTGAACCGGCTGCGGCGGCGGCTGTTCGACATCGTCAAGGCCAAGGGCTTCGCCTGCGCCTCCTACGTCAGCTCGCGCGCGTTCGTCTGGCGCAACGTCACGATCGGGGAGAACGTGTTCGTCTTCGAGGACAACGTCGTCCAGCACCATGTCGCCATCGGAGACAACGTCGTTCTCTGGAGCGGCAACCACATCGGCCACCGCTCGACGATCCGGGACGACTGCTTCGTCTCCTCGCACGTCGTCGTGTCCGGGTTCTGCGACATCGGCGAGAGCTCGTTCCTGGGCGTGAACTCGTGCTTCGCGGACCACATCACCGTGGGACGAGACTGCGTGGTCGGAGCCGGCGCCGTCGTCGTGAAGGACCTCGAGCCGCGCGGCGTCTACGTCGGCAACCCCGCGCGCGCGACGGGCGGCGACCCGTTCGTAGCCTTCGGCGTCCCGACGTCCTGACTGGACGTGGCGTGACCTCGGTCAGACCGTACGAGTCGAGCGACGACGCCGCCTGGGACGCGCTCGTGCGCAGCTCCCGCGTCTCGCACTTCCTCTTCCTGCGCGACTACATGGAGTACCACTCCGACCGGTTCGAGGACGCCTCCCTGCTCGTCTTCGAGGACGACGCGCTCGCCGCGGTGCTGCCGGCGAACCGCGTCGGGAGCGAGGTCGTCAGCCACGGCGGGCTCACGTTCGGCGGCCTCGTCGGCGGTCCGGCGATGAGCGCCAACGGGGCGCTTCGCGCGCTCGAGGCCGCGACGGCGTGGCTGGCGGCCGAGGGCGTCGAGCGGCTCGTCTACAAGCCCGTTCCGCACGTCTACCACTCCACGCCCGCGGAGGAGGACCTCTACGCCATCTTCCGCCTGGGCGCGCGCCTGCTCGCACGCGACCTGTCCTCCGCGATCCTGCTGGACGCGCCGCTGCCCTACTCGAAGGGGCGTCGGGCAAGCCTGAAGCGCGCTCGCGAGCAGGGGATCGACGTTGCACCCAGCGAGGACTTCGACGCGTTCATCGCCCTGGCGGAGCGTGTGCTGGAGCGGCACGACGCGACGCCGACGCACTCCGCCGCCGAGCTGGCGGCGCTCGCGGCGCGCTTCCCCGAGCACATCCACCTCGTCACCGCGCGGCACGGCGGGGAGCTCGTCGCAGGCGTCGTCGTCTACGAGACGGACGTGGTCGCGCACACCCAGTACATCGCGGCCTCCGAGTCGGGAAAGGACCTGGGCGCGGTCGATCTGATCGTGGACGCTCTGATCGACGGCTACAAGGGACAGAAGCGCTGGTTCGACTTCGGCATCTCCACCGAGCGCGGCGGCGAGGTCCTCAACGCGGGACTCGTCCGCAACAAGGAGAGCTACGGCGCGCGGGCGGTCGTCTACGACCGGTACGAGCTCGCCCTCTAGGAGGGCTTGACGGCGGCGACCTGGCCCGCCGCGACCAGGGCCTCCGCGATCGCCCAGTCCTCTTCGCTGTCGAGGTCGTGAGCCGAGATCGCGTCCACCGCGAGCGCCACGCGGCGACCGGTCTCGAGCGTGCGCGTGGCGAGAAACGCCTCGCGACGGAACCAGTAGAGGTTCGCCACCGACCAGCGCGGCGGGTCGTCCTGGCGGCGGGTGTGCGAGTAGTGCGCCTCGGGGTCGACGAACTCGATCCAGCCGTCGGCGTCCCGCCCGCGGACGTGGAAGGGGTGGAACCTGCGCGGCACCTCGATCGCCGTGATCGCCGAGTCGGCGCCGGTCTCCAGCATCAGCCGGAGGGACTCCCTGATCTGCTCCGGACGGACGAACGGCTTCGTCGGCTCGAGCAGAAGGACGACGTCCGGCCGGTAGGACTCGTGCTCGTCGAGCCAGCCGAGCGCGTGCTCGATCACGTCGAGCGAAGGAGTGTGGTCCGCGGCCAGCTCCGCCGGGCGCAGGAACGGAACGTCGGCTCCCGCCGCCCGCGCGACCGCCGCGATCTCCTCGTCGTCGGTCGTCACGCATGTGCGGTCGACGACGCCGCTCGCGGCGATCGCCCTCAGCCCCCACTCGATCAGGGGGAGCCCCGCCAGCGGCTTGACGTTCTTGCGTGGGATCCCCTTCGAGCCGCCGCGCGCGGTCACGAGGGCGAGCGTCGAAGGGCGCATCGCCCGACTCTAGCGCGGTCGAACCAGCCGCTTCCGCCGCCGCCGATGGCGCTGCTACGGTGCGCCCGAGCCTCGCGTGGTCACCGAACAGCTGCAGCCGACGCGTCACCCGCTCGGCGCGGGGACGTTCAAAGAGCCCTCTCGCCGCCTCACCGTCATCGAGCGCAGGCGGCCGGGCGTGTTGAGCGCGTTCCGCGAGCTCTGGCGCTACCGTCGCTTCACGCTCCACTTCGGGCGGAGCATCCTGACGCGGCGCTACGCGACGGCGTGGCTCGGCCTCGTGTGGCTGCCGCTCCGGCCGGTGCTCAACATCGCCGCCAAGCTGCTCGTGTTCGGCGGCCTCGTCGGGATCACCGCCGGGGCGATCCCGTACCCGGTCTACTTCCTGCTCGCCTCGGGGGCCTGGGTCCTGTTCGCCGAGAGCGTGCTCTGGTCGATCCGGGCACTCGAGATGAACCGCAGCGTGCTCCGCGAGCTGCACGTGCCGCGGCTGGTGGTGATCGCGGGCGCTCTCGTCCCGAGCGGGATCGACTTCCTGATCCACATCGCGCTGGTCTCCTGCGGCCTCCTCTACTACTACCTCCGCACCGACCACTTCTACCTCGAGCTGACGCTGCTCTCCCCCTTGATCGTGGGGGCGGCGCTGCTGCTCCTGATGCTGCTGGGTCTCGGAGCAGGCCTGATCCTGGCGGCGGGGGCGCGCGCCCGGGACGTCCGGTTCGGGCTGACGTACCTCGTCAGCTTCCTGTACTTCCTGACGCCCGTGATCTATCCCTTCGAGCTGATCCCCAACGAGTGGAAGCCCGTGGCGCTCCTCAACCCGGTCACGGGCGCGATGGAGCTCTTCAAGCTCGGCCTCATCCCCGGCGAGGAGGTGAGCTGGAAGGCGCTGGTCGTCACGGTCACCGCCGTGTTCGCCCTCTGGGTACCCGGCCTGTGGCTGTTCCAGCGCCGCGAGGTTCGCGACTGGTGAGCATCGGTTCGAACGGCAAGCGCTCGAATGGCGGGCCCGAGCTCGACGCCGGGATCGCGCTCTCCGTGCAGGAGCTCAGCAAGCAGCACACCGTCGTTCACCTCCTGCGCAACACGCCGACGTCGTCGGTCTTCGCGCGGCTCCGCGACCGCGGCGACCCGATCTTCGGCGGTCAGACGGGCGGCGCCTTCGACCTCGACGACGACGAGGACGAGGACGAGTTCGAGGAGCGCCCGCCGGAGCCCGGCGAAGTGGTCGACTGGCCGCTGCGAGAAGTCAGCTTCGAGGTGGCACGGGGTGAGGTGGTGGGGGTGGTCGGCCGCCCGGCCGCCGGCCCTCAGACGCTCGCCCGCATCCTCGGCGGCATGACCTCGCCGTCGGCGGGGCGGATCGTCGCGCGCGGGCGGATCGGGCCGTCCGTCGAGCTGGCGGCGCTGCTCACGCGCCGCGAGACCCATCCGCGCCGCGTCGCGAAGACGCTCGCGCGCGTGCTGGGCGTCGGCCGGTCCCGGCGGCGCGAGTACGTCGAGCAGGTGCTTCGCCTGGCGGCAGGCGACGGCCCGGCCGGGCCTTCGCCCGTGTCCGAGCGGCAACGCATGCGGCACGTCGTGCTCGCAGCCGCGCTCGACCCGTACGCGGACGTGCTCGTGCTCGACGAGGTGCCGACGGCCGCGGACGCGGCATTCCACGAGCGGTTCACCGAACGGCTGGAGCTCCTCCTCCGGCAAGGGGCTGCGGCGGTCGTCACCTCCGGCGACCTGGAGCTGATCCTGCGGCTCTGCAGCAGAGCGGTGCTGCTGGAGCACGGCGAGGTCGTCCGGGAAGGGCCCGTCGCGGAGGTGATCGAGGCGGTCGGCCAGACCTCGGGCGCGCAGCCCGCCGCGCGCCCTCGCCGCGTCGGCTTCGACGCCCGCGCGGCGCTCCTGGCGGTCGAGACGACGGACGAGAGCGGCGAGCGGAAGCGGTCGTTCCGGCCCTACGACGAGCCTCGGGTCCTGATCCAGTTCGAGACCGCGGAACCGCGGCTCACCGTCACGTGCCGCGTGAAGCTCATCGCCGACGGGGCGCGGACCTTCTCGACGGACGGAGACCTGATCGCCGAGCCGGGCCGGTACATCGCCGTTCTGCGCATCCCCGCGGGAAGCGTTCCCGACGGGGACTACCAGGTCACCGTGGACCTCTTCGTCGTCCACGAGGGACAGCGCTCGACGATCGGGCGGCAGAACGTCGTCCAGATGGCGTTCGAGGGGTTCGGGGACGACGGCGGGACGCTCGCCGACGAGATCGGCGCGCCGGTCGGGAGCACGCGCAGCGCGGCCGAGGCCGACTGGACGATCGAGCCGGACGCGGACTGAGGCCGCAGGGCTCGTCGCTAGACTGCGCTCCCGTGGAGCTGACCAGCATCGCTCGCCCCGGGAACGCTCTCGTCATTGCCGAGATCGGCAACAACCACGACGGTAGCGTCCATCAAGCGGAGCGCCTGGTCGCCGCCGCCGCCGAGGCCGGCGCCGGCGCGGTCAAGTTCCAGACGCACATCACGGAAGCGGAGATGCACCCGTCGACGCCCACGCCGCCGCACTTCCCCGAGCCCCGCTGGGAGTTCACGAAGCGGATGGAGCTGACGGCCGAGGAGCACCGGCACCTGAAGGGGTTCGCAGAGGAGCTCGGGCTGCTCTTCTTCTCCTCGCCGTTCTCGGTCGAGGCGGTCGAGCTGCTCGAGGAGATCGGGAACCCCGTCTACAAGGTCGCCTCCGGCGAGCTGACGAACCCACCCCTGCTCCAGGCGGTCGCGGCGACCGGCAAGCCGACGCTCGTCTCGACGGGAATGGCCGGGCTCGAGGAAGTGGAGCGCGCGATCGGGATCCTGCGCGACGGCGGCGCCGGCGACCTGCTGGTCCTCCAGTGCACCTCCTCGTACCCCGCGCCGCCCGAGAAGGTGAACCTCCGCGCCATGCCCGCGATGGGAGAGCGCTTCGGCCTCCCGTACGGGCTGTCCGACCACACGCCGGACATCCACACGTCGATCGCAGCCGTGGCGCTCGGCGCCTCGGCGATCGAGAAGCACTTCACGCTCTCGAAACGTCTGTACGGCCCGGATCATCACGCGTCGCTCACCCCCGAGGAGCTCGCCCGCCTCGTCGACGGCGTCCGCCAGGTCGAGGCGGCGCTGGGCAGCGACGAGAAGCAGCGGGACGACACGCTCGACCCCGCGCGCGCCACCTTCGAGAAGAGCGTCGTCACGCGGACTGCGATCCCCGCCGGCACGGAGATCACGCCGGAGATGCTGACCACCAAGCGGCCGGGGAACGGCATTCCCGCGGTCAAGCTCCCCGAGGTCGTCGGCCGGACGGCAGTCCGGGAGATCGCCGAGAACTCGCTGGTGGAGGTGGCCGACCTTGGCTGACCGCCGCAAGGTCTGCGTCGTCGTCGCGAGCCGGGCGAACTACGCGCGGATCAAGTCGGTGCTCGCCGCCGTCAACGCCCATCCGGACCTCGAGCTGCAGGTCGTCGCGGGGGCCTCGCTCGTGCTCGAGCGGTTCGGCAACGCCGTGGACGTGATGTCGATGGACGGCTTCCCGCCCGACGCGACGATCCGCTTCATCATCGAGGGCGAGACGCCCGCGACGATGGCGAAGTCGACCGGCCTCGGCCTGCTCGAGCTGCCGACCGTCTTCGAGCTGCTGAAGCCGGATCTCGTCCTGACCGTCGCGGATCGCTTCGAGACGATCGCGACGGCGATCGCCGCCTCGTACATGAACATCCCGGTCGCGCACACGCAGGGCGGCGAGGTGTCCGGCTCGATCGACGAGAGCGTGCGCCACGCGGTCACGAAGCTCTCGCACCTCCACTTCCCCGCCACCGAGCTCTCGGCTCGGCGCGTGATCGCGATGG
>Ga0190272_10001242_pt1 | contig 12317 bp, 11 predicted proteins | sample Popmic504T_FD_133746 | JGI IMG/M metagenome (GOLD analysis project Ga0190272, IMG submission 133746) | Populus adjacent soil microbial communities from riparian zone of Shoshone River, Wyoming, USA - 504 T | ecosystem: Environmental > Terrestrial > Soil > Riparian zone | place: USA: Wyoming...
CGCCGGCGGCACGGTGACGGTGCGCCGCGCCATCGGCCGGCGACGCACGGCCTACCTCGCGCTCTCGGGCGACCGCATCCCGGTCAGCACAGCCTTGAAATGGGGACTCGTGCACGAGGTCGCCGGGCCATGATCGAACTCCCGCCACAGATGCGCCGGCGCTTCGAGGCGCTGATCGCGCCGATCAACGTCGCGTTAAGCCAGCATGGGCAGCCCCCAATCGGCCCCGCCATTCTGGAGCGCAATCTGCCGCAAGGCCGGCTTGCGCCGGCCGGCGCCGTTTCGGCCAATGGAAGCTGCCGGCTTCTGCGAGCGGCAAACGGGTGGGTGGCGCTGAACCTGGCCAGGCCCGAGGACGAGGAGGCGCTGCCGGCGCTGTTTCAGGCGCCGCAGGACGGGCCTGCCTGGGACTTCGCGGCGCGCGGCTGCGGGCGCATGACAACCGAGGCGCTGGTTGAACGGGCGACCCTCCTGGGGCTTCCGCTCGCCGCCCTCGGCGAGGCTGTCGGGCTGGCGGCGAGCACGACCGACAAGATCGGCCACCTGGCTCTGGGCGCGTCGCGGCGATTTCGGGTGGTCGACCTCTCATCGCTATGGGCCGGGCCGCTGTGCGGCCACCTGCTGGCGCGCATGGGGTGCGACGTCGTCAAGCTGGAGAGCCGCGCCCGCCCCGACGCGGCGCGGTTGGCGACACCCCAGTTTTACGCCGACTTGAACGATGCGAAGTCGCGGCAGGTGGTCGATTTCGCCACCCACAGCGGGCGGCGAAACCTCCGCGGCGCCCTTGAGGAGGCCGACATCGTCATCGAGGCCAGCCGTCCCCGGGCGCTCGAACAGCTCGGCATCGACGCAGCTGCTTTGGTGCGGAGCCGCCCGGGCAAGATCTGGGTCAGCCTGACGGCCCACGGGCGGCAAGGAAGCGCGGGCCTGCGCGTCGGCTTTGGCGACGATGCGGCGGTGGCCGGAGGCCTCACCGCCCAGGTCGGCGACCAGCCACACTTCCTTGGCGACGCCATCGCCGACCCGCTTGGCGGACTGGCCGCTACCCGGGCGGTGCTGGACGCCATGGCCGGCGGCGGCGGGGTGTTGATCGACGTTCGGCTTTCCGGCGCGGCGGCCGAGATCGCCGGCGCGGCCGCGCACCGCGCAGTGGCATGAACTCGGCGCTGATCCGCAACGTCGAGTTGGCCGGCCAAGGCCAGGTCGACGTATCCGTCATCGAGGGGAGCATCCATCAGATCGGCCCCCGCCTTCAAGCCCGCGCGGCGCTGGAGATCGACGGCCGGGGCGGCGCCCTGCTTCCGGGCCTGTGGGACCATCACATCCATCTCTTCGGACTAGCCGCGGCCATGGAGTCGGTGGACGTGTCGCCGGCCGCAGTTGGCGACGCCGATGGGTTTGCGAAGGCCTTGCGCACGGCAGCAAAAGCAGCCGCGTCCGGCGCATGGCTGAGGGCGGTCGGCTACGACGACGCCGTTGCCGGTCCTCTGGAGCGCGACACGCTCGATCGACTGGTGGCCGACCGGCCCCTCAGGGTCCAATACCGCACGGGCAGCCTTTGGGCGCTGAATTCCGAGGCGGTCCGGCGCTTGGGGCCCGGCCCCTTCCCCCCTGGCGTGCAGCAGTCAGACGGCCGGCTGACCGGCCTGGTGCTGCGCGAGGACGGCTGGCTGAGGGAGCAGCTGGGCTCCGTCCCGCCTTCGTTGGCCACGGTCAGCCGGATGCTGAGCCGCTGGGGCGTCACCGGTGTGACGGACGCCTCGGCCACCAACGACTCCACCAGCGCCGCCGCCATTGCCCGGGCCCGCCGGTCGGGGGAGCTTCGCCAGAGGGTGATCCTGATGAGCGCAAGGCCGCTCGAGCCGTCTGCCGACGACGCTTTCGATGTGGGGCCATGGAAGATCGTACTGGACGATGCGCACCTCCCCGACCCACGCCAGCCTGCCGAACTGATCCGCGACGCGCACGCGAGCGGCCGGGCCGTTGGGATCCATTGCGTGACAGCCGGCGAACTTGCCGTCGCCCTGGCTGCCTTTGCCGAGGGGGGCGTCATCCCCGGCGACCGCATCGAGCATGGCGGCGTCATCGACGCGGACGCCACGTCGGTGATCGCCGAGCTTGGGCTTACCGTCGTGACCCAGCCGGTGTTCGTGGCCGATCGCGGCGACCGCTACATCGCCGAGGTCGATCCCGGCGATCAGGCGGCCCTCTATCCCGCCGCATCCCTGCTTGCGGCGGGGGTTCGGGTGGCGGGAAGCAGTGATGCTCCCTACGGGTCGGCCGATCCCTGGAAAGGGATGCGCGCCGCCGTCAGCCGCCTGACCGCCGCGGGACAGGCCCTGAATCTCGCCGAGCGAGTCAGCCCAGCGCGCGCGCTGGGCCTGTGGCTTGGGCATCCGAATGACCCTGGCGGCCGGTCGCGCAAGGTCGAGGTCGGGGCGCCGGCCGATCTTTGTCTTATGAAGGCGCCCCTCGCCGAGGCTCTCGATGCGCTCAGCGGTGAGCTGGTCGCCGCCACGCTGGTGGGTGGGGATTTAACCTTCGGCTGACTGGACTTCGGGAGCAGGCTCGACGGGCCTGCGAGAACCCCGCTGGCGCGGCGCCTCGCCCAGCTTCAGCAGCTCCATCCACCGGGCGTCACGCATCCGCAGCGAGTCGAGCCACCCAAGCGCTTCCTCGCGGAGCGCGCCGTAGGTGAAGCCCGCCGTCACCACGAGGGCGGCTTCACAGATGCGATCGACCAGCGCGTGATCTTGGACCTCGCCATGGGTCCAGTCGGAATGCACCGCGTAAACGCTGCTCGTCAGGGCCGCCACCATCTGCTCGGCCGTGGTTCCGGGGGCAAGCTGCCCCAGTTCGGCGAGCCGTTCCACGAAGGGGGTGTGAAGCCTGACCGCTACACCGCGGATGGCGGCGCGGATCTGCGGGTCGACCTTGGAGGAGTTATACAGCGCGAAAATGATTGTGGTGTAGGCGCGGATCTGCGGAAGGCCGACGCTGCTCTTGATGGTGCGTTCCAGGCGACCCGTGAGGGAGAGCGGGTCATGGACGCTGGTCACGGTGGAACTGAAGTCGACGATGTATTGCTGGATCGCGCTGGCGATCACGTTTTCCTTGTTCCCGAAGGCGTTGTAGATCGTGTTCTTGGCCACGCCCGCCCGGGCGCAGAGCTCTTCCATGCTGAAGTCGATCGAGGCGGTCTCGGCGATCATCCTGCGCGCTTCGCGCAGGATCCTGAGCCGCCGCTCAAGCATGTTGTTGCTCTTGTAAACGAGCGCTTTGCCCGCTCCGAGATCATCCATCTTCGGCCTTGCAAGCATTTACGCCACCCCTCGATTTACCAACCCGCCTGCGCCAACTCAAAGATCCAATCGAGCGCGTCACGCCGGTGAGTGGGGCCCCCACCCCTTCCTTCTATAGCGCTTCCGACCCGCCAGCGCGACCGGGAAGGTGGCTCCCGGTCATTCGGCGGCGCTCGGGCCGGGCTTCCCCCACGCCAACTCGCCGCGTCCACTATGCGAACACGCTAGAGATGCGGGCCTATGTCCTTTTCCTGTCGAGTTGACTACAGTTTTCATTGAGGAAGCTCCTCTCGCAAGGATTTTAGAATGTCTAAAGGCCCCCAGCAGGTTACTATTGCGGGTGTCGAGTTGGAATTCTGGGATTCCGGAACCGGAACTCCCATTCTTTTCCTGCATGGCGGCGACGGCATCGAAGGTGTCGAAGAATTCGTCGATCACCTCGGCGGCCAATACCGCGTCATCACTCCGTCTCATCCTGGATTTGGTGGCTCTAGCCTGCCGGACCACTATTCGGATGTGTCAGACCTCGGGTTCTTTTATCTCGATCTGATCGACCACCTGAAGTTGCGTGACATTATCGTGGTCGGGGCTTCCTTCGGCGCCTGGATCGCCGCCGACATGGCCACCAAGAACACTTCCCGCATCAAGGGCCTGGTGCTGGCCGGGGCGGTGGGCGCGAAGTTCTCCGACCGCCGCACCCGCGAAATCCGCGATCTCTTCTCGATGCCCAGGCAGGATGTGGACCAGTGGCTGGTGAGCACCCCTGAACGCCAGCAGATCGACAGGACCGAATGGGCGGAGGAGACGCTCGTGCGGGCCGCTCGCAACCATGAGTCCTTTGCGCTGTTTGCCTGGTCGCCCACGCTCTACGACCCCAAGCTGAAGCACCGCCTGCACCGGATCGATGTGCCGACGCAGGTGATCTGGGGCGAACAGGACCGCGTCGTACCGGTCGAGTATGGCCGGCGCATCGCCGAAGGCATTGCCCAGGCGCAGTTCGAAGTCACGCCCGGCGCCGGCCACTACGTGCACCGCGACGATCCAAAGCGCTTCGCCGCCTCCATTGACGCCTTCGCGGCGCGGCTTAAACCAACGGAATAGGCGCGATGCAAACCTGGTACTTCTCCGAGCAGTCCTATCCCGACGCGTGGGACGCCCCCGAAACGCCGAAGATCACCTCGCCCAGCCGGCTGGTCGATCCCAAGCGGGCGCACCAGCACCTGCAGAACTTCATCGAGGAGTGCGAGCTGGCCGACCAGCTGGGGCTCAACATCATGGTCAACGAGCACCATGCCGCCTACACCTGCATGTCGGTCTCGTGCATGACCACGCTGGCGCTGCTGGCCGGGCGCACCAAGAACGCCCGCCTACTGGCTCTGGGTATCCCCATCCTCAACAGGCTCGATCCCATGCGGATCGCCGAGGAGATCGCGTACGTCGACGTTCTGTCGGGCGGCCGGCTTGAGGTCGGGCTGGTCAAGGGATCGCCGTTCGAGCCCTACGTCTCCAACACCAACACCGCCCGCGGGATGGAGCGGTACTGGGAAGCACACGACCTGATCGTCGCCGCGCTGACCACGCAGGACGGGTCCTTCTCGTGGGAGGGCAAGTACTTCAACTATCGCAACGTCAACGTCATTCCCCGCTGCTACCAGGAGCCGACGCCGCAGATCTGGGTGACGACGCTGGGCAGCACGGGCACGGCGCTGGAGGCGGCGCGGCTGGACTATGTGCTGGGCATCACCGCCAACGCACAGGGCGCGCGCAGCGCCTACCCGAAGTACCGCGAAGAGTATCGGCGGGTGCACAAGCGCGAAGCCGACCTCGATCGCTTCGCCTTCCTCGGCTACTGCGGCATCGCCAGGGACGAGGCCACCGCCTGGGACCGGGCCGAGCGGGTGCTGAAGTTCGTCGAGGTCTCGGAGCGGGTTTCGCCCAACTTCCTCCACCCCCCCGGCTACTTCACCCCCGTCGACGCGGGCCGCATGCTGCGCGGCGGCAAGGCCGGCACCCACCGCCTCAAGGTCCTGCCCGACGGCACCCCGATGTCGCCCAAGCCGGTGGCGCGCGAGTATATGCTCAACGGCGTGATGTTCGCCGGCACGCCTGACCAGGTCTATGACCAACTGGAGACGATCTTCCACAGCGTCGGCGGCTTTGGCCACTTCCTGTTCCAACCTGCCGGCACCCTGACCACCGACGAGGTGCGCGATTCCATCGAGCTCTTCGCCAAGGAGGTCCAGCCGCGCCTCGACCGCTTGACCGCCCAGCATCGAGCAAAGATGACCGAGCCGGCATGACCGCGGGCGGGCCGGCGCTCTATTCGCCCGCGCGATCCGAATGGCTGGCCAGTCATTCGGAGCCGATCCTGCATCCCGAGATCGAGATCGTCGACGCGCACCATCATCTGTGGGAGCGCCCGGGATCTATCTATCTGGCCGAGGACTTCGCGGCTGACGCCTCCAGCGGCCACAAGGTCATCGGCAGCGTCTTCGTCGATTGCCGTTCGCGCTATCGTGAGACCGGTCCCGAAGCCCTTCGCCCGCTTGGCGAGGTGGAGTTCGCCGATGAGGTGGCTGAGCAGAGCGCGCGGGGCGAGTTGGGGCAGACGGGCATCTGCGCCGGCATTGTCGGACATGCCGACCTGACGCTCGGTAATGCGGTCCGGCCAGTCCTTGAGGCGGAAATCGCGGCCAGCCAGCGCTTTCGCGGCATTCGCCACCGCAACGCCTATCACACCGACCCGACCTTCCACCGCCCGGCGGTTTACTGCCCGCCCGGCCTGGTGCTGGATAGCCAGTTCCAGGAGGGCTTCGCATGCCTGGAGGGGCTAGGGCTGTCGTTCGACGCCTTCCTGTTCTTCACCCAGCTTGAAGAGCTAGCGCAGCTCGCCCGCCAGTTCCCCAAAACGAGTATTGTCCTAAATCACCTCGGGACTCCCCTTGGGGTAGGTGTATATCGCGATCGCCGGGACGAGGTCTTTGCGGCCTGGAGGAACGGCCTGATGCAAGTCGCGGCGTGCGAAAACGTGACCGTGAAGCTCGGTGGCCTGGGCATGACCAGCGCCGGCTTCGACTTCCATGAGCGTCCCAGCCCGCCGTCCTCGGAAGATCTGGCCAAGACTTGGGGTCCCTACATCGAAACCACCATCGAAGCCTTTGGGCCGTCGCGCTCCATGTTCGAAAGCAACTTCCCGCCGGACAAGAGCAGCTGCAGCTACGCGGTGCTCTGGAACGCCTTCAAGCGGATGGCGCAGCCCTATTCGGAGGGTGAGGTTCGCCAGCTATTCTCGGGCACGGCCAGCGAGGTCTATGCCCTCGATCTAAGATCGTCAGCGGGTGCGACACCGGCTGGCCCTGTACCCCGGAGCCCTGAATGAAGACCTCCCTGCTTCTCGAGATGGCGGCCGGAGCGTTCCCAGAGCGTATTGCGTTCGGAGCGCTCGACGGCGGCGTCTGTTATGAAGACCTCATCGCGCATTCGCGGGCCGGCGCGGCCCTGCTGAAGGAACACCCGGCCGATACGGTGGTGTATCTGGGACTTAACGGCCCTACCCTGCCCTCGGTGATCTTTGCCAGCGCGCTGATCGGCCGGCCCTTCGCGCCCCTGAACTATCGGTTGTCGGACGAGGAACTGACGCGCCTCCTGGCTCGCACGGCGCCCTCCGTCGCCGTGGTCGACGACGACATGCTCAAGCGCGCCGAAGGCGTGGAGGGCGTCGCGGTGATCCCGCGCAGCCGGTTCGATGCGGCTTGCCGCGACGAGGCCTACCGTTCGGCGTCTATGGAGGACATCGACGCCGACATCGCCATCCTGCTGTTCACCAGCGGCACCACGGGCGAGCCCAAGGCGGCCGTCCTGCGGCACCGGCACCTGGCCTCCTATGTCACCTCGACCGTGGAGTTCGGCGGCGCGGGTGAAGATGAAGCCTCGCTGGTGAGCGTGCCGCCCTATCATATCGCGGGCATTTCCGCGGTGCTCACGGGCGTCTATGGGACGCGCCGCACGGTGCATCTGAGCGCCTTCACCCCCGAAGACTGGGTCGCGGCTGCGTCCAGCCAGAAGATCACCCACGCCATGGTCGTGCCGACCATGCTGGGCCGCATCCTCGACCTGTTGGAAAAGAGCGGAGAGCGGCTGCCGCACCTGCGCGCCTTGTCCTATGGCGGCGGGCGGATGCCGCAGCCGGTGATCGAGCGGGCGCTGACGATGCTGCCGCACGTCAACTTCGTGAACGCTTATGGCTTGACAGAGACGAGCTCCACGGTCGCGGTGCTGGGCCCGGACGACCACCGCGAGGCGGTCACGTCGAGCGATCCGGCCGTGCGCCGGCGGCTCGGCTCGGTCGGCCGCCCCCTGCCCACGCTGGAGCTGGAAATCCGGGGTCCCGACGGCGCCGTTGTCCCGCCGGGCCAGCACGGCGAAGTCTACGTCCGCGGCGAGCAGGTGGCCGGCGAATACCTCCACAAGAAGGTCATCGGGGACGACGGCTGGTTCGCCACCAACGATGAGGGCTGGCTGGACGAGGCGGGCTACCTCTACATCGAGGGGCGGCTGGACGACGTCATCGTTCGCGGCGGCGAGAACATGTCTCCCGGCGAGATCGAAGACGCCCTGCGCGCGCACCCGCAGGTGGCGGACGTGGCGGTCTTCGGCGTCCCAGACGTGCAATGGGGCGAGAAGGTCGCCGCCGTGGTCGTCCCCCGGGAGCCCGCGCCCAGCGCCGAGGAACTGGCCGCCTGGACCAAGGCCCGGCTGCGGTCCAGCAAGACCCCCGAGGTGTGGGCGTTCCGCGAGGCGCTGCCCTACAACGAAACGGGCAAGCTCCTGCGGCGCGTCCTCAAGGCCGAGTTCTCCAAGGCGCCCGAACTGGCGTCCTAACGCCTAGGAGAGCTTGACCAGCCTAGCGCCTAGGAGAGCTTGACCAGCATCTTGCCGGTGTTGGCCCCGGTGAACAAGCCCAGGAAGGCCTCGGGCGCGCGCTCGACGCCTTCGAAGACGGTCTCGCGCATGTTCAGGCGACCCTCGCGGTGCAGCCCGACGATCTCGTCCAGGAAGGGCTTGGTCAGGTCGGCGTGATCCCCGACCAGGAAGCCCAGCAGCTTCAGGCGCTTGCCCGGGATCAACATCAGGTTTCGCGGGCCCGTCGCCGGCTGACTAGGGTTGTAGGCCGAGATCATCCCGCAGATGGCGAAGCGCGCAAACGGCTTGGCCCGTGCGATCGCCGCCTCCAGGTGGGAGCCGCCGACGTTGTCGAAATAGACGTCGAGACCCGACGGCGCCGCCTCGGCCAACGCCTTGGAAAGGCTGGGAACGGCCTTGTAGTCGATGGTCGCGTCCACCCCCAGTTCCTCCAGGAAGGCCACCTTCGCCGGCGAGCCTGCCGAGCCGATGACACGGCACCCGCGCGCCTTGGCCAACTGGCAGGCCGCCGAGCCCACGGCGCCGGAGGCGGCGGAGATGAAGACGGTCTCGGAGGCCTGCACCTCGGCGATGCGGGTGAGGCCCACGTAGGCGGTCAGCCCCGTCATGCCGGCGATGCCGAGGAAAGCCTGCGGCGGCAGGCCGAGGGTGTCGAGCTTTTCCACCCGTTCGGCCGGGGCGTTGAAGACTTCACGCCAGCCGAAGCTGGAGAGGACCAGGTCCCCCTCCTTAAGCGCGGGTGAATTGGAGGCGATCACCTCGCCCACCGCCCGCGCTTCCAGCGGCGCGCCGACCTCGAAGGCGGGCACATAGCTGTTGCCGGCATAGAGCCGTCCCTGGATCGCCGGATCGAGCGACATGTAGAGGTTGCGGACCTGAACTTCGCCGTGGGCGGGATCGGGAACGTCCACCTCGGCCAGCCCGAAGATCTCGGGCGTCGGCCCGCCTGTGGGGCGGCTCATCAGGCGTATTTCGCGGGAACGGGTCATTTCAGGACTTTCTTTTCATGCGTCCGCTCGGCCGGGGCCGGACGGAAATCAGGCGGTGGCGAGGACGTCGTACTGGCCGACCGTCGGCCGGCCATCGAGGCAGGCGCCGATCTTCGGGCTAGCGGCGCGGAAGTAGTCAGTCTTCATGTGATGGGAGACCGCGTCGGCGTCGCTGTAGCGCTCCACGATCACATACTCGGTCGTCGACTCGCGCTTGCGGCAAAGATCATAGACCTGGCAGCCCGGCTCGTTGGCCCGGACTTCGCGCGCCAGTTCGTTGAAGACAGCCTCGAACTCCGACTGAGAGCCGTCCTTGATGGTCAACATGGCAACGATAGCAATCATGGTCTTTCCCCTTTGCTTGAGTTGTTCTTGGAAACGGCCGTCAGGCCACCACGCCGGCCGAAAAAAGCTCATCGATCTCGGCGGGCGAGAGGCCAAGCGTTTGCGCCAGCACCTCACGGGTATGCTGGCCGTAGCGAGGCGGCGCGGTGTAGCGGTCCAGCGGCGTTTCGGACATCATCGCCGCCGTCCGCACCAGCGGCACGGCGCCGGCCAGGTCATGAGGAACTTCGACCCGCATGCCCCGGTGGCGCACCTGCGGGTCATCGAAGGCCTGGCGAAGGTCGTTGATCGGCGCGCACATCACTTGGGCGGCGTTGAAGATGCCGACCCATTCGGCGACGGTTTTCTCGGCCATGGCCGGCTCGATGACCTTCAGCGCCTCGGCCCGGTTCTGGTACCTGGGCGCGCGCGAAGCGAAGCGCGGGTCGGCCGCCAGTTCCGGCCGCCCAATGGCCTGGCAGAACCGCTGGAAGTGAGCGTCCTGCGAGGCCTGCAGCATGATCTCGCCGTCGGCGCACCGGAAGTTCTGGGCCGGAAAGGATGCGGCGGTCATGTTGCCCAGCCGGCCCGGCGCCTCGCCCGAAACGAGGTACACCATGGCTCGGTGGGAGAGCGCCGCGATGGTGGCGTCGAGGATGCTGATGTCGATGTGCTGACCGCGTCCGCCGTGGGCGTCGCGATGATAGAGCGCCGCCATGATCGCGTTGGCCGCGCTCATCGCCGAGATGATGTCGCTGAAAGCCATGCCCACGCGGTAGGGCGCGCCCTGCGGGTCCCCCGTAAGGCTCATCAGCCCGCTCATGGCCTGGAACATCAGGTCCTGGCCGTGCATCTTCGCGTATGGTCCGGTCTGACCAAAGCCGGTAATGGAACAGTAGATGATGTCCGGTTTGATCCGGCGGATGCTTTCGTAATCCAGTCCATAACGTTCAAGGTCGCCGACCTTGAAGTTCTGGACCAGCACATCGCTCTGGGCGGCCAGCTTGCGGACCAGTTCCTGGCCGCGGGGCGTGGCGATGTCGATCGCCGTGGCCTTCTTGTTGCGGTTGGCCGACAGATAGAAGGCGGACTCGGCGGTGTCCTTGCCATCGCTGTCGCGCAGGAATGGCGGGCCATAGGCGCGCAACTCGTCGCCCCGGCCATCGGGCCGCTCGACCTTGATCACTTCGGCGCCGAGGTCGGCCAGCGCCTGCGTCGCAAAGGGGCCGGCGAAGATGCGACCCAGGTCGAGCACCTTTATGCCGTCGAGAGGAAGGCTCATGCCGGCGGGGCCTCTTGCGGCAGGGGCGATCCCCAGAGCAGACGGCCAAGGTCCGCCCGGGCCGTCCAGGTGTCGTGCAACTGTCCCAGGCGCTGAACCCGGCGAAGGTAGTGGTGGAGGCCCGCGTCCCAGGTAAAGCTGAGGGCGCCGTGAAGCTGCATGGCGTTCTGCACCCCGGCCAACGAGGCCTCGCTGGCTGTTGAACTGGCGACCTCGACGGCAATGGCGGCCGCGTCTGAACAAGGGTTTTCGTCGCAGAGGGCGGCGGCGTGCGCGATCGACAGGGCCGCTACGGTAAGCCGAAGATGATCGTGGGCTAGTTGGTGGCGCACAGATTGGTGGCTGGAGAGCAGGGCGCCGAACTGACGCCGGGTGCTCACGTGCGCCTTGCCCGCTTCGAAGCAGGTTTGCGCCGCGCCCAGCATCTCCGCCGCATGGAGGACGCGCCGCATCAGACGAAAGCCGTCGGCCTGCTGAGGCGTCAGGCGCAGCACGGCGTCCTCGCCGATTTCCAGGTTTTCCAGCACGACTTCGTCGTAGGAGCGGCCCTGGTCGAAGGCGTCCACGGCAGTCGTCCGCGCGCCATCGGCCGTGAGGTCTATCAAAGCCGCCGCTGGCCCCTCCGTGCGAGCAAGCAGCCAGCGCGAAGCGCTCGCCGCCGGAACGCGCGAGAGGCGTCCTGAAAGCCGAAAGCCGCCCGCGACAGGCTGGGAGGTCAGCCGTTCTTCACCGGCCGTGGTGATCGCCTCGGTTCCGACGATGATGGCCGCAGTCTTCGGGTGCGCGTCCAAAAGCCAAGCAGCCAGTAAGGTGTCGGCCAACGGCGCGTCGACGCCAAGCGCGCCCGCCTCGCGCATCACCTCGGCCGCCACGGCAAAGGGCAGGCCTGAGCCGCCCGCCGCTTCGCTCGCCAAAAGCCCGAGCACGCCGGCGGATCCCAGCGCCAGCTGGCGCGCGTCAGCGGCGTTCGCGCCGATCACCGCGCGCAGCGTATCGCAGGCGGCGGTGCAGTCCTCCGAAGGCCGGTAGTCTTCCATTCAGACCGCCTTCGGAAGGCGCAGGATACGGCTGGCGATCACGTCCAGCTGCACGGCGGTGGCGCCGGCCATGATCCCCTCGGCCCGGCCGCGCAGGTAGAGGTCGTCGAAGCGCGCGATGGCGCGCCGGATGAAGGGGTCCAGCGGCGCGGCCGCATAGCTCAGCAGTTCCTGCGCGGCCTCGAGGAACCTCTGGTGCGGTTCGCTCCAGAGGAGCTTGATCATGCTGCCCGTCGCGCCGATCGGCTCGTCGGCGGCCAACCTCGTCACCGTCGCCCTCACCAGCCGCCGCAGGTTTTCCAGTTCCGCGAAATATCCGGCCAGCCGCTGCTGGAAACGCTCGGTGGCGAACATGCGCCCCAGGCCCTCGTCCCTGCGGCAGGCTTCCACCAGGTGGCGCAGCTCGTTCTCGAAGCGCGAGGCCCGGTACATCCGGTTCATCGCCCGCTCGATCTGGAGC
>Ga0190272_10001243_pt1 | contig 12309 bp, 12 predicted proteins | sample Popmic504T_FD_133746 | JGI IMG/M metagenome (GOLD analysis project Ga0190272, IMG submission 133746) | Populus adjacent soil microbial communities from riparian zone of Shoshone River, Wyoming, USA - 504 T | ecosystem: Environmental > Terrestrial > Soil > Riparian zone | place: USA: Wyoming...
AACCGCAAGCTCGCGTCCTTGGCCCGGAGCCGGAGTGCGTCATCAACCCCATCCTCGAACTCGACTTGGCCGCCGCAGGCATCACCTCGATCATCTGGGCGATCGGCTTCGCTTTCGACTACGGCTGGCTGCAGGTCGACGCCTTCAATGAGAACGGCCAGCCGACGCATCAACGCGGCATATCGTCCGAACCCGGAATCTATTTCCTCGGCCTGCCTTGGCAATCCCGGCGCGGGTCGAGCTTCATCTGGGGCGTGTGGCATGACGCCAAATATCTCGCCGACCAGATCGCGATCCAACGAAGCTACCTGGCGTACAAGGCTTCCGCGCCGTCCGACGAGGGGATAGCCCGATGAGCGAGGCGACAACACCGGGCACACACAAGCGGATCCGCGCTTTCAACACCAAGGAGACCTATCCCGAACAGAACCTCGACAACGATCTGTGCCAGGCCGTTGTCGCGGGCGGAGTGGTCTACCTGCGTGGACAGATCGGCCAGGACCTCGACACACGAGAGTCGGTGGGCATCGGCGACGTCGCGGCTCAAACCGAGAAAGCGATGAGCAACATCGCGATGCTCCTCGACGAGGCGGGCAGCTCATTGCGGGACATCGTGAAGGTCATCGTGTACCTCACCGACATCCGTTACCGCGAAACGGTGTACCGAATCATGGGGCGATGGCTCAAAGGCGTCTACCCGGTCTCCACGGGGCTTGTCGTCGAAGCGCTCGCCCGGCCCGAGTGGCTGGTGGAGATCGACGCCACCGCGGTGATCAGCGAACCGAAGGACACCGGCGAATGACCTTCTCCCTTGTTGCACGAGACCCTGCCACGGGCGCATTCGGCATTGTCATCTGTTCGTCGAGTCCCGCGGTCGCGTCGCGCTGCGCCCATGTGCGGGCAACCGTCGGGGTGGTCGCGTCGCAGAACATCACCAACCCGGCGCTTGGCCCGCGCGTACTCGACTCGCTCGCCGGTGGTACCGACGCCGATACGGCGATCAAAGCCGCACTGGCACAAGAACAGTTCCCGGCCTACCGGCAGCTGACCGTCGTCGATAGAAACGGCAACACCTCGGTGCACTCCGGGACGGAGAGCTTGGGTGTGCACACCTCCACACAAGGCAATCAAGCCGCGGCGGCAGGAAATCTCCTCAAGGACGAGGGCGTAATCACCGCGCTGCTGGCCGGCTACGCCAACAGCGGTTCGGCCGCCTTCGAGGAACGCCTGCTCGACGGCCTGCGCGCAGCGATGGCCGCAGGCGGTGAAGCAGGCCCGGTGCATTCCGCGGGTATCGCTGTGGTGGAGGACGTTTCGTGGCCGGTGACCGACCTGCGCGTCGACTACGCCGACGATCCGGTGGCGGATCTGATTGAGCTGTGGCGGGTGTGGAAGCCGCAGAAGGAAGACTATCGGGTGCGTGGAATCGACCCGACCCGCGCACCGTCCTACGGAGTTCCTGGGGACCTGTGACAAGCATCGATAGCGCGATAGCCGATGGTGTCGCCGCGGCTCACCCGCAGCTGGTTCGACTGTCGCAGGACCTTTACGACCATCCCGAGATCGCGTGGGAAGAGGTGCGGTCGGCGCGGAGGGTCGCGGGACAGTTGTCGGACAACGGTTTTAGCGTCACCGACCACTATTGTGGGCTCGACACGGCCTTCGCCGCGCAGATCGGCGGCGGCGACCTGCACATCGCGCTATGCGCCGAGTACGACGCGCTCCCCGGTCTCGGACACGCGTGCGGCCACAACCTGATCTCGGCAATCACCGTCGGGGCGGCCCTGGCACTGGCGCCTGTCGTCGACGATCTCGGTCTGACACTGACGGTGATCGGCACCCCGGCCGAAGAAGGCGGGGGAGGCAAGATCGAGCTGCTCGAACGCGATGGATTCAACGGACAGCACGCTGCGGCGATGGTCCACCCCGGCCCGGTCGACGTGGCGCGCGCACAACCGTATGCCGTGTCGCACAGCCACATTGAGTACAAGGGGAAGTCGGCGCACGCCGCCGCCTATCCAGAGCGTGGCATCAACGCGGCGGACGCGTTCACCATCGCGCAGGTGGCGATCGGCCTGCTACGCCAACAGCTGGCGTCGTCGGTGCGGGTGCACGGCATGATGACACGCGGCGGCGAGGCACCGAACGCCATCGCCGAACACACCGAAGGACGTTGGTATGTGCGCGCCGAGACACTGGCCGAACTGGCCCGGGTCGAGCCACGGGTCATGCGGTGCTTCGAGGCAGGCGCGCTGGCATCCGGCGCCGAGCTTACCGTGACACCGGAGTCCAAGCCATACGCGGAGTTCCGCACCGACGAAGACCTCCTCGCATGCTACGAGCTTCGGGCAACCGCAGCCGGTCGGCGCTTCAGCTCAGGACCGGACAGCATGATGGCGCGCGCCTCCACCGACATGGGCAACGTCTCGCAGACCCTGCCCGCGATTCACCCCTACATCGGCATCGACTCCTTGCCTGCGGTCAACCATCAACCTGAGTTCGCCACCGCCACCCTCACCACGGCGGCCGAAACAGCGATCGCACACGGAGCACTTTCCCTTGCAGGCACCGTCGTCGATGCCGCCTCCCAAACCCATATCCGTCACCGGCTGCTTGGAGAGTGAACGGCGGTGTCAGCCGCTGTGGTGTGATCGTCGCAGGGTGGCCACCCTGGCCGCCAAGGAGTGACGCGATGCCCCGACAACCGGATGTCACGCTGATTCAACTGCGCTATTTCGTCAAGGCTGCCAGCCACTTGAGCATGACCAAGGCTGCCGACGAACTGCACATCGCTCAGTCGGCGGTCTCGGCTGCGGTCTCCCAACTCGAGCATCAGATCGGCACCCAGTTGTTCATCCGGCACCGGGCCCGCGGTTTGGTGCTGACCGCCGCGGGTGAGGAGATGCTGCGCGACACCCGCGCCCTGCTGGATCACATGGAAGAAGTACTCGACTCGGCAAGTGGCCATGTCGATCAGATCCGCGGGCGGGTGCGGCTCGCCTGCTTCGTGACCCTTGGCCCGTTCATCCTGCCCCGGCTGATCGCAGAACTCGGCGAACAACATCCCGACTTGCAAGTCGACGTGATTGAAACCGAAGCCCACGCGATGCGTGCAGCGCTGCGCAACGGCTCCGCTGAAGTCGCCCTCACCTACGACCTGGGTCTTGGCGCAGGAATCGACGCCGAGGTGCTCGGTGTCGCGCCGCCCTATGTGGCACTGGCCCATGACCATCCGCTGGCTGATTCCGGTGGCGTGCACCTGGCCGAGCTGGCTGACGAGCCCATGGTGCTGCTCGACCTACCGGAAAGCCGTGACTACTTCGAAACGCTGCTCGTCGATGCGGGCGTCACGCCACACATCCGGTATCGGTCGGCCAGCTACGAGACGGTGCGCGGCCTGGTGGCGCGTGGTCATGGCTACTCCATCCTCAATCAGCGGCCCGCGTCCGAAGGAACCTACGACGGCGGGCTGGTCGCGGCGGTACCGATCAAGGGTGACGCGCCCGGCCTGCCCATCGTGCTGGCCCGGTCGACCGCCGTGCGCACTACCGCCCGAGCACGCGCGGTCGCTGTCGCGGCACGGGCGATCTTCGCCTCCAAGAGTGACTCCGGCTCGGTCCAGCCCGGTGGCCGCAGCAGGTAACCCGTTAGGCGTGCCGGTTGGCCCAGCCGTCGTCGTTGTGGGCCAGCAGGTGCAGTTCACGCTCCCATGCGCGGTCGCGGGACTTGTCCAGTCCCCTGCGGATGAGGAAAGCCGCCAATGCGCCGCAGACGACGATCGCGATCCAGACCGTCCCTGCAGTGATGGCCGCGGTTAGCTTGGCGTCATCCGCCGTCAGCGGTGCAGCGACTACCTTGCCGGTGTCGTCTAGCCAGATCGTGAGTGACTCACCCGTTTTGGCCATCGAAGGGCTGGTGATCTGTTCGGTCCGCACCTGTGATCCCTCGTGCCACTGCGCCCGTACCGAAGCGGGACCGTCGGAAGCAGGGCCTTCGGGATCCGCCGGCATGCGTCTGCTGCCTTCAACCACCAGGGCCTGTACGGCATGGCGACTGTGTGCCTGCTCATCGGCGGTGTGCACAGCCGACTCGTAGACCAAGGTTCCTGCCTGCGCCGCGGCGGGGATGGCAAGGAGTGCGGTGACGAGCGCGGCCAGGACTGCGAGCGCTTCCAAACGATCGGTGATGCGAATCAGCGGGTTGAACCCGAGAGCGTGCACGTGCCAGCGAAAGCGCCCGGCAAACGATGTGACGCCCGTTACTATCGATCGCACCGGGAATTCTCCATTTCTCGCAAACACCAATCCCATGGTGGCAGCAGCGGCACCGAGTCGCCAATGGCGACCAGTCAGAGCGATGGATATCACAGCCCGCCGGAATCCTCGGGACGAGCGGCGGCGCCGCGTGATGCGGTCGATCTCATTCGTCAAAGTGTTGAAAACTGTTCACGCATCGCTTTATTGCGATCGTCAACGTGCGCCTCTGGCTCGGTCCAGCCGGGTGGTCGCAGCAGGTAACCGACGCGACCGCGCCACGTCCTGGCCCGCCATATGTCGCGCAGCATCCTGCCGAACTCGTGGAAGTTCACGGTGATCGGATCATTGCGACCGATGTTCTTGGTGAGTCCATAGCGGACCCGCTCGGTCTCCTCGGCGTAGCTGCCGAACATTCGGTCCCAGATGATGAGGATGCCGCCGTAGTTCTTGTCGAGGTAGGGGTTGTTCGCGCCGTGATGGACCCGGTGGTGCGACGGCGTGTTGAACACGTACTCGATGAATCGCGGCAGCCGATCGATGCCCTCGGTATGCAGCGGAAATTGAAAGAGCAACACGATGGTCTGGCTGAGGAACACGATCCACAACGGCATGCCGATCAGCACCAGCGGCACGTACACCAACGACTGCACGAACTGACCGGGGATCAGCCACGACAACCGCAGCGCGGTGGACATGTTGAAGTGCTCACTGGAGTGATGGACGCTGTGGGCCGCCCAGAACAGCCGCACCCGGTGCGACAGCCGATGCTCGGCGTAGTACGCCAGATCGGTCAACGGCAGCGCGAGCAGCAGCAGCCACCACCCGCCGCCAAGGGCGAACGGAGTGAGCCACGCCGCGATAGCCAGGAACGGCACGTCGATGAACCTGCCGAGCGGAGCGGCGAAGTACCCGATCCCGTAGGTGGCCAGGCTGGCCGCCGTGTCCTTGGGGCTCATGCTCCCTGTCGAACGCCCCTGCGGCGCATTCTCTTTGCGCGACAGGTAGTAGGCGACTTGTTCCACGGTGATGAGCAACAGAAACGCCGGAATCGAGTAGAGACCAATCTTCTCGAGCCAGTCCATGGTCAGCCCTTCTCCTCGACGAGGCGCTCGATGTGGCGCCGAACGATGGTTTCTGCGTAGGCGGGGCGGACCCGATCGGGCTCCACCGCGACGGCGCACGCCAGACCGTCGAGCAGCGCCAGCAGTTCGACGGCCGCCGCTCGCGGGTTCACATGCGGAGCGGCCTTGGTGATCAGACGCTGCAACAGTTTCTGGATCTCGAGCCAATCGGTGCGGTGCTGTCGCGCGGTGTCTTCGTCGACCGCGGCGCGCGCCAGTCGCAGTATCCAGAGGACGCTGAGTTCGCGGTCGTCGACGCTGATCAGCGCCACTGCGACCCGCGTGAGCCTCTCCTTGGCCGAAAGCTCCGGCGTGATTTGGTCGTTGAGTGCGGCTGCCAGCCGCTGGGCGCCGCGATCCATCACCGCGTGCAACATCGCGTCACGAGTCGAGAAGTGATGCTGCACTGCGCCTATCGACACACCGGCTTGTGCGGCGACCTTTCGGACCGAAAGGCCTTCGAGGCCCTCGGTGATGAGTGCGCACTGCACCGCGTCGAGCATTCGCTCGTAAGGTTTGTCGCCGGTCACAAAACCATACTATCGTATGGTTTTAGTCAATGGTCACCAGTTCGCGCGGCCGACGTGCGGGCCTGGTCCGAACGTTCTGCGGCCACCAGAACCACCGGCCCATCAGCGCTGCGATGGCCGGCGTCATGAACGACCGCACGACCAGAGTGTCGAAGAGCAGACCCAGACCGATGGTGGTGCCCACCTGGGCCATCACGCGCAGGTCGCTGATCGCGAACGTCATCATGGTGAACGCGAACACCAGACCCGCGGACGTCACCACGCTGCCAGTGCCTGCCATCGACCGGATGATGCCCGTCTTCAACCCCGCGTCGCGCTCCTGCTTGAAGCGCGACACGAGCAGCAGGTTGTAGTCCGAACCCACCGCCAGCAGGATGATCACCGACATCGCCAGGATCATCCAATGCAACTCGAGGCCGATGATGTGTTGCCAGATCAGCACGGATAGGCCGAACGATGCGGCGAGCGACACCAGCACGGTGCCGACGATCACCAAGGCCGCGATCACCGCCCTGGTGATGACGAGCATGATGATGAAGATCAAACACAGCGCCGACAACGCAGCAATGACGAGGTCGTAGTTCGAACCCTCTTGCATGTCCTTATACGTTGCCGCAGTTCCGCCGAGGTAGATCTTCGAGGTTTCCAGCGGTGTGCCCTTGATCGCCTCGAACGCCGCGTTCTTGATCTGAGCGATGTGCGAAATGCCTTCCGGGGTGGCCGGATCCCCCTGGTGCGAGATGATGAAACGCACCGACTTGCCGTCGGGCGACACGAACTGTTTGAGCCCCCGTTTGAAGTCGGCGTTGTCGAAGACCTCGGGCGGCAGGTAGAAGGAGTCGTCGATCTTGGATTCGTCGAAGGCCTTGCCCATGGCGTTCGAGTTCTCCTGTTGCTCGGCCTGTTGATCCTGCTGACCCTTCTGCGTCGCATAGTTGGACAGGATCCGGTCGCGATTGGCCTCCTGACTGGCGATCTGAGGCGGCAGCAGGGCAACCAGTTTAGGTTGCAGGGCGGTGAGCTTGTCCAAACTCGCTGTGATACTTCCGAATTGGTCGCTCAGCTGGCTGATGCCGTCGATCGCATCGAATATCGACCGCAACGCGGCGCAAACGGGGATGTTGAAGCAGTGCGGCTCCCAGTAGAGGTAGTTGCGCACGGGCCGGAAGAAGTCGTCGAAGTTGGCGATCTTGTCGCGCAGATCGTTCACGATCGGAATGATGTCGCGAAAGGCTTGCGCCTGATCTTCTTGGGCGCCAGCGCTTTCCTCTTGCAGCGCCATCTGTTGCCGGAGGATGTCGATCGTGGTCGAGATGTCGCCGGCTTGCAGCAGCAGATCCGCCGTGCGGTCCTCTGAGTAGGACCGGTTCAACTGCTGGTTGGTGCTCTGCGCGCTGATCTGGTACGGGATCGACGTGTGTTCGATCGGGGTCCCGAGTGGACGGGTGATGGTTTGCACCCTGGCGATGCCTGGAAGGTGGAAGACCTCCTTGGCCACCCGGTCAACGATGAGCATGTCCGACGAGTTGCGCAGATCGTGATCGGCTTGGAGCAACAACAATTCGGGATTGAGCCGGGCCTGAGAGAAGTGGCGTTCTGCGGCGGCGTAACCCACGTTGGCCTCGACGTCGGCAGGTAGATAGTCGCGATCGTCGTAGCTGGTGGTGTACGACGGCAGGGCAAGCAAGCCCACCAGCGTGACCGCGAGGGATGCCACCAGGATCGGGCCGGGCCAGCGCACGACGGCGGTGCCGACTCGGCGCCACCCGCGCGTGCTCGTCTTGCGCTTGGGTTCGAGCAACCCGAAGCGGCTGGCCACCGTCATCAGCGCCGGCGCCATGGTGAGCGCCGCCAACGTCACGACGAGCATGCCGATCCCCAACGGCACGCCAAGAGTCTGGAAGTACGGCAGTCGCGTGAAACTCAGGCAGAAGGTCGCGCCAGCGACAGTCAGGCCCGAACCAAGGATGACGTGGGCCGTGCCGTGATACATGGTGTAGAAAGCTGTTTCGCGGTCCTCGCCGGCCTGTCGGGCCTCGTGGTAGCGGCCGACGAGGAAGATCGCGTAGTCGGTGCCCGCGGCAATGGCCAACAGGGTCAACAGGTTTACCGCGAACGTGGACAGTCCGATGATCTGGTAGTGGCCGAGGAAGGCCACCGCTCCCCGGGAGACGAGCAGTTCGACGATGACCATGAACAGCACCAGAAGCACGGTGCCGATCGAGCGGTACACGAGCAGCAACATGATCAGGATGACCCCGATGGTCACCGCGGTGATCAGTTGCAGGCTCTTGTCGCCCGCGTGTTGCTGGTCCGACGACAGTGGTCCCGCGCCGGTGACGTAGACCTTCAGTCCCGCGGGTGGCGGGTTGGCGGCCACGATGTCGCGCACCGCCTGGACGGATTCGTTGGCCAGCGTCTCACCTTGGTTTCCGGCGAGGTAGACCTGGACGTAGGTCGCGAGGTTATCGGCGCTTTGCGAACCGGACGAGGTCAGCGGATCGCCCCACAGATCCTGAATGTGCTGAATGTGTTCCTTGTCAGCCTCCAGCTTGTCGATCAGACCGTCGTAGTAGTGGTGTGCCTCGTCGCCAAGTGGCTTGTCGCTCTCCAGGACGATCATCGCCGAACTGTTCGAGTCGAACTCCTCGAAGACCTTTCCTACCAATTGGGTGGCTTGCAGCGACGGCGCGTCATCGGGAGTCAGCGACACCGAGTTCGCTTCTCCCACAGCCTCCAACTGCGGCACGACCATGTTGAGGACGGCGGTAAGCGCGAGCCATCCCAGCAGGATCGGCACGCAGAAGAGCCGGATGAACCGGGGAATCGCCGGGCGCTTGCCGACGCGATGGTCGCTCATGCCGACTTCACCAGGCAGTAGGTCTGGGCGCTCACTCCGGTGGAGACGTTCTCGTCCTTGACTTCGTCGTCAACCACGATGCGGCAGCCAATGCTCTCACCGTCGCCCTGGGCCACGATGTTGGCGCTGGCCGATGGTGCGGTCGTGGTGAGGGTGATCGACCACGGCAAGGAGGCGTCCTCCACAATCTGCGGTGCCGCGTCGAGGTCGAGGTAGTTGATGGTCGCCACAGCGCCTTCCCTCCCGAAGATCTCGTAGGTCACGACTTTGGGGTCGAAGGGTTCGGCGTCCTCGGCCAGGCCGGCACCCGGCCGGGTGAACTCGTTGTTCGAGCCGAAGATCCCGTTCATCCGGTAGACGACGAGCCCCCCGATCACGATCACCGCGACGCTGAGCAGCGGCATCCACGCCCGCCTCAACACGCGGGTCACCGAAGCGCCTTCTGTTCGCCCGACCGCGCTTTCTTGAGCGTCATTGAGCGTCTCCCTCGTCACGATCGGGCCCGTGGGCGCAACTCCATCGATTGTTAGCTCGTCAAACCATAAAGGACCAGTCATACTCTGACAAGCCGATCGACTAACTATGGTCACCCCATCGATAGAGACAACTAACCGGTTAGCTCACTGATGGGGCTAACGCGGACGACTACGCTGGACACTTGGTTGAAGATCAAGGCCAAGGAAGGAACCGACGTGGCGAAACCAGTGTCACCACGCGGCCTCGCCAGGGAGCGAGTCCTCACGGCCGCGCTGGACCTGTTCGCGGAGCACGGGGTGCATGGGACTTCGCTGAAGATGATCGCCGACCGCGTCGGGGTCAGCAAAGCAGCGGTGTACTACCAGTTCCAGTCCAAGGAGGACATTGCCCTGGAAGTCATCCGCCCGTCCGTCGAGGACATGGCGCGTGTCGTCAGGATCGCCGAAGCGCTCCCGGATTGGGAAGCACGGCGCTCGGTCGCCGTCAGCGGTCTCGTCGAAATGGCAGTGCGTCACCGGCGCCTGGCCGTGCTGTTTCATGGTGACCCCGCCATCGAGCACACGGTCATGAATCATCCCGAGCTGAAAGCCGTGGCCGATCGGCTCCGTGAGTTGTTAGAGGGTCCGAACCGCGACGCCGCCAGCCGGATCGCCTTCTCGGTGTTTTTCGCCGGAGTAGGAAGGGCCGCAGCCGATCCGGAACTCGCCGACGTCGACGACGCCGACCTTCACCGCGCGCTGCTGGACTTGTCGAGCCGGATCATGGCACCCCTCACGGAGAACGTCTGACCCGCAGCTCGATCGAATCGAGCATCAGGTCCAGCGCGAGTTCGAAGTTGGCCGGATCGTCGAGGGCAGGCAGGTGGCCGGCCAGCGCGGCGATCGTCGGATAGCGCTCGGCCGTCACCTGCGGGTAGTCGACCCGCCACGCGAGCAGGTCGCGCTCGCGGGTCTGCGGATCCAGCGCGGCGAGCGCGGATTCCAGGCTGGCATAGGCAAGCACGAAGTCGGCGAAGACCCGGTAGTAGCGCGCGACCTCGGGGTCCGGCAGGCCGGTGCTGCGCAGCGCCGACAGAATGATCTCCACGGTATGAAATTCGTGCTCGCTTCGAGCGGTCCGCGCGGCGAGCTGCTGGCCGATCTGTGGGTGCCGCATGTAGACCTCTCGGATCCGCAATGCGTGCTCCCGCAACGTGTCTCGCCAGTGCGCAGCCGGAACGAAGTCCCGCAACGCCTCCGCATGCAACGCGTCAACAAGGGTCAGAAGCAATTCATCCTTGTCCCGGAAGTACCGGTAGACCGCGGTGGGGTGGGCGCTCAGCTCCTTGCCGAGATTGCTGAAGGTCAGCGACTCCAGTCCATCGCGCCCGGCGATGCGCATCGCCGCCTGCACGACCTCGTCGCGGCTCAGGCTGTTGCGGGCCCGTCGCCGGTGCTCGGTCGGGTTGGCCATGTCCGTGATTGTTCCGCATCCGGCCTGCATATCCAATCCCATAGTCAACAGTATTGACTATGGGATGTGACGTGGTGCACACTCTGGAGTCCATGAGCACGATCAACGTCCGCACGAGTGACGATCAGCTGAAACGCGGCGTGCTGGGCACCGGCAGCCTGGTCTTCATGGTCGTGGCCGCCGCCGCGCCGTTGACCGTGATGGCCGGAGTCGCACCGCTGGCGATCATGGTCGGCGGGATCGGGGCGCCGGTCGGCTACCTCGCCGCAGGCGTCGTATTGACGGTCTTCGCCGTCGCATTCACACAGATGACCCGCCACATCGGCAGCGACGGCGCGTTCTACGCCTATATCGCGAAGGGACTCGGGCGCGGATGGGGTTTGGCCGCCGCGCTCTTGGCGCTGGTGTCGTACAACGCTCTGCAGATCGGGGTCTACGGGCTCTTCGCCGCGCAGACTCAGGCAACGCTGGACGACGTCTTCGGCGTGCATGTTCCGTGGCCGATCATCGCGCTCGTCGGCGCCGCCTTGGTGCTGCTGGTCGCGTGGTTCGGAATCGATGTGGGCGCGAAGGTGCTTGGCGTTCTGCTCGTTGTGGAATCGGGCATCTTGCTGCTGATGGCCGTCGGCATCCTGTCCGACGGCGGCGCGTCCGGGCTGGATGCCAAGTCCTTCACCACATCTGCCGTCTTCGCTCCAGGCATGACCGGGGTGCTGGCCTTCTGCTTCGCGGCGTTCATGGGATTCGAATCGACGGTCTTGTACCGCCGCGAGGCGCGCGATCCCGATCGCACGGTGCCGCGCGCGACCTACCTCGCCGTCGGGTTCATGGCGGTGTTCTACTGCTTCATCGTGTGGTCGGTGATTCAGGCCTTCGGCAGTGACGAAGCCGTCGGCGTGGCCAGCAGCGACATCGCGGGCATGTTCTTCACCGCGACCACGACGTACGTCGGGCCGTGGGCCACCACGGTGATGCACCTGCTGATCATCACGAGTGCCTACGCGTCTCAGTTGGCCTTTCACAATGCGATCACTCGCTACACGCATGCACTCGCCGAGGACGGGGTCATGCCGGCCTGGGTGGGCAAGGTCCACCCCCGCTACCTGTCGCCCTATCGGGCTAGCATCGTGCAGACCGTTCTCGCGGTCGTGGTGATCGCGCTCTTCGCCGTTGCCGGTGCCGATCCGTATACCCGGCTGCTGCTGTGGGTGAATACCCCTGGGGTGGTTGGCATTCTGGTGCTCCAGGCGCTGACCGCGACGGCGACCGTCGTGTACTTCCTGCGGCGGAACAAGTCGGCGAGTACCCCTGTTGCGCTCGGCGCAGGAATGCTGTCCGCGCTGCTATTAGCCACTGCCACCATCGTTCTCGTCGACAACATCGGGTTGCTCACCGGGGCGTCGGGCGCGATCAACGCGGTGCTGGTCGGCATCGTCCCCGCCACATTGGTGCTCGGCGCGGTGGTCGCCCTTCGACTTCGGAAGAAGCGGCCCGCGGTGTATGCGGGCATCGGCGAGGGAGGCATGTCGTGAACGCAGACCTGATTGTGTGCGCCGATACGGTCCACTCGTTGGCAGGCGACGGACCTCCTGTGCAGGCGATTGCAATGCGTG
>Ga0190272_10001244_pt1 | contig 12307 bp, 10 predicted proteins | sample Popmic504T_FD_133746 | JGI IMG/M metagenome (GOLD analysis project Ga0190272, IMG submission 133746) | Populus adjacent soil microbial communities from riparian zone of Shoshone River, Wyoming, USA - 504 T | ecosystem: Environmental > Terrestrial > Soil > Riparian zone | place: USA: Wyoming...
AGGCGAAGTCAAAGTTCGCGACCTGGTGCGCAACTCACTCCGTATGCGCCCTGACCGAATCGTCGTTGGTGAGGTGCGTGACGCCGCTGCGCTCGACATGCTCCAGGCCATGAACACTGGCCACGACGGATCCATCTGCACTGTCCACGCGAACACCCCGCGAGACGTGCTCGCGCGCGTGGAGACAATGGTTCTCATGGCAGGGGTCGACTTGCCCATTCGCGCTATTCGCGAACAGGTATCTAGTGCCATCGATCTCGTGGTACAGCAAACACGGTTCAAGGATGGCACCCGCCACGTAACTCACGTGACCGAAGTCGCTGGCATGGAGGGCGACGTCATCACGTTGCAGGATCTCTTCATGTTCGACCACGGGATGGGTTTCGACGACAATGGTCGCTCTCTCGGTTCACTCAAGTCGACCGGTCTGCGCCCGAAGTTCCTTGACAAGTTGTCCGCGTCCGGCGTCCAGGTGGACCCGACAGTCTTCGCATTCGAGAAGTTCACGAGCCGATGATCCGACGGTGGTTACCGGGAGTGGTCGCGGGCGCAATGGGTGCGCTCGCATTGACCACCGGAGTCGCGTGGGCTGAGCCAGTCGCCAACATCGAACAAATCCGCTCGCAGGGCGATGACATGCGGGTCGTGTTTGCGATCTCCGGTGCTGGCGGAGAGTCAGTAGACGTAGACGGAGTACAACTCACAGTAGATGGCACGCCAGTGGACTCCACAACAGAGTCGCTTGGCGAAATTGAAGACTTTACGCAGGTCGCCATGTTGGTGCTCGACACCAGTGAATCCATGGCAGGCGAGAAGATTGTCGCAGCCAAACAGGCCGCGCAAGACTTTCTGGCTGCGGTTCCTGACGACGTCGAGGTTGGCCTCATCACCTTTGCGGACGAAGCACAGGTGCAAGTTCCACCCACCACTGAACGAGATGAACTTTCGACCACCATTGATGGGCTCCAGACGCAGCGACAAACGGTTCTGTATGACGCCGTCGTGTTGGCAGCGAACCAACTCAGGGGCGCCGACCTCGGGACGGCCATCGTGTTGTCCGACGGCGCCGATCGAGGAAGCCAAGCCACGCTCGAGCAGGCAACACAAGCTGCGGACGATTCAGGAGCCGCTTTTGATGTCGTGAGCTTCGGCGACAGCGCGGAACAGGTCGACGAACTGAATCAGATCGCCGACGCCAGCGGTGGCACCGTGACCGAGGCAGCCAACGCGGCACAGTTGTCAGCTGCTTTCGACGAGTCGGCCGAACTGATTAGCAACTCCTACTCAACGACGGGGACGATCCCGGCGGAGTTTTCCGCGCAGGGCGCCACCCTCAGTGTGAGCGTCCCTGTGGGCGATGCAGTCATTACCGATGACGCCTTCTTCCAACTCGATGAAATCCAAGGTTCGGTCGACACCGTCGACGCTGGCCCGATCCCGGTAGCGGAGTCGACTGGTTTGGCGAAGGCATCGCAGAATTTGATTTGGGTCGCGCTAATCGGCATCTTTTTCGCGCTGCTGATCCTGGTCTATTTCGCCGTCACCACCGCCACCGACCGTGAAGCAGCTGGCCAATCTGGCGTCCGGCGCAGACTTTCCATCTACACCCTAGGTGGAGGTGCGCCAGTCAAAGAGCAGGAAACCACAGTCCTGGGAGACACGCAGGTGGCCCGGAGCGCGGTTGAATTCGCTGGCAAGGTCGTTGCCAAGCGAGACATGGAGACAGCTTTAGGCACCAAACTCGATGCAGCTGCAGTACCGCTAAAGCCTGCAGAATGGTTGCTCATTCATATCGGCATCACCATAGCGTCCGGACTCCTTTTTCTGCTGATATTTGGTGGCCGGATTCTGCCCACCACCGTAGGACTCGTCATTGGTTTTCTTCTCCCTGGGATCTATCTGTCAGTGAAGGAAAGTCGGCGTACCAAGGCATTTGGTGCCGCACTCCCTGACACGCTGCAGCTGATAGCTGGCAGCTTGTCCGCCGGATACTCGATGCCGCAAGCCATCGACACGGTCGTTCGTGAAGGGAATCCACCCATTTCCACTGAGTTCAATCGCGCTCTCGTTGAGAGCCGTCTCGGTGTTCCCATTGAAGATGCGCTTGAAGGCATCGCCGACCGCATGCGAAGCCAGGACTTCGCTTGGGTCGTGATGGCTATCCGCATTCAGCGCGAAGTCGGCGGAAACTTGGCGGAACTTTTGACGACGGTTGCCGCAACTCTGCGCGAGCGTGAACGACTCCGCCGGCAGGTACTGGTTCTTTCAGCTGAAGGTCGACTCTCAGCATGGATTCTGGGGGGGTTACCCATCGTCTTCGCTTCCTACCTTGTGTTGGTGCGCCCCGCCTATCTCGAACCACTCGTGACTACCTTGCTGGGCTGGGTGATGGTCGGATTCGGAGTCATCCTTCTCATTGTTGGTGGCCTGTGGCTTCGCAAAGTTGTGCAGGTGGAGGTCTGACATGCCCATGGAACTTATGCTTCTCCTCGGCCTAATAGGTATCTTCGCGGCGATCGCTATTCTCCTCAGCACCATCGGGGCCATCACCTCGGACAAGCAGGCGGTGTCGCGATCACTAGCCGCCGTCCAGGCCATGCAATCAAGTCCTGCCTCCATGCAGGCCGAGTTGAATAAGCCATTTGGCGAACGCGTCGTGTCTCCTGGGATGCAGCGCCTCACCGACTTCGGCCGACGCTTCACCCCCCAAGATCAGGCTGATCGAATCCGTCACAAGCTTGAATTAGCCGGAAACCCTCCAAACTGGGACGTCGACCGGGTCATTGCTTTCAAGGTTTTGGGTCTTTTTGGGGGAGCCATTCTCGGCCTCCTACTTGGCACGCTCCTAGGCGGTTTCCTTCCCGCAGTTGGCTGCGCCGTGGGAGGCGCCTTCCTCGGCTACTACGCACCGAACATGGCGATTCATCAATCCGCTTACAAACGCAGCGATCAAATTCGCAAAGATCTTCCCGATGCGCTCGACCTCCTGACCATCAGCGTGGAGGCAGGGCTCGCCTTTGACGCCGCTCTCTCACAGGTCGCTCGCAACACCGAAGGTCCGCTCGCTGAGGAATTTTTCCGGGTGCTCCAAGAAATGCAGATTGGGATGGGCCGCTCCGACGCAATGCGGGCGCTGGGCGAGCGCACAGACGTGGAGGAACTCCGCAGCTTTGTCACCGCGATGGTGCAGGCAGATTCGTTCGGCATCCCCATCGCTAACGTGCTCAGAGTTCAAGCTAATGAAATGCGCGTCAAGAGATCTCAAAGGGCCGAGGAAATGGCTCAGAAAGTGCCCGTCAAAATTCTGTTCCCATTGATCTTCTGCATCCTCCCCTGTTTGTTCATCGTCGTCCTCGGGCCAGCGGGCATCACCATCTACGATTCCTTCATAGCGGGCAGTTAGCACATGGCGCGGCTGGCGCTGGTATCTCGCAACCCCATCATGTCCATGGGGCTATCGGCCACCGAGCATGACATAGTCGAGGTGCGGCCCAATTCCATGGCCGAGTGGCTTGCCCAAGGAAACGATGCAGACGTCGATGCACTCGTCCTTGATCTGGGCTCTGCCTCAGAAGCACTGCGCATCGTGGGAGATATGAGGGCCCAAGGCCGCTGGACTCCCGTGCTGCTGGTGGCTAGTTCACCCAGTGGGTGGGATTCACCCGACCTCTTGGGCCTTCCCGGCGTCGATCTGCTCACACTTCCCATTGATGCAACCCGGCTGCAAAAAGCCTCAGACGCGGTACTGCGCCACCCTAAGGCTCCGCCTGCGCTGGTTCCGACACTCAACCCCCCCACCAATCCAGAACCTCTGATCGAGGAGTTCGACGAGGCCGTCGACATACCCGAGCCCGTGTTCTTAGCAGCTTTGACTGAAGCCTCCGCACCTGGCGCCCCGGCACCCCAACCTCCCGCACCTCAAGCCGATGTGCCCGAGATAACCACGCACCCGTTGGTTTCTCCAGCACCTCCCCCGGAACCAGCGCCGGCAAAGCCGCCGGTCGAGGTTCCCGCTGAGGAGCTAGTTGCCGCGCCGATTCCCGTTCGAGAGGTGAAAGTCGAGGAAGATGCTTCAGTAGTCCCGAAAATCCCAAAAGCTCCGAAGAGACCAAAGAAGTCCAACACAGACACCTCGACCGGACCTCAGCAAGTCACAAAGGTCAAGGAGCCCCGGTCCAGGAAACGCGCGAAGCCGAAGGATGTACAAGAACCGGTTCCGAGTTCGGACCCGGCAACCCCGCAACGAAAGTCACAGCCCAAACACGGTGCTGCATCGCCAACGCAGCCGCGTCGACGGGCTACTGACCGGCTGCCCGACCAAGGTCCGGGTGAAGTCGTCGGCCTGCTTCTGGAGTCTGCGAATGTCCTCTACACGTTGGCTGAGACGGCGGAAGTCATCATCGAAGACGCCATCGATCGCGCTCAAGCATCGTCTGGAGCCCTCCTCGTTCCCGACGGCAATGTGTGGAGAGTGGCCGCCGGTGTTGGGCTTCGAACTCTAGAGTTCCGGTACCAACTAACAGCCGAATCGTGGCTCATTGAGAAGGTGGGCGAGAGTCACCGAGGCCTACTGATCGAGAATAGCGACGTGGCACGCCAAGCGCTCCATGGAGCACCGCTGGCAAGTCGCACGCACCTGCTTGCGGTACCGGTCCCGGAGGTCACTGCCGTCCTCTTGCTCTCCCGAGACGAGGATCCGCCCTTCAGCGAATCAGTGCTGTCTTCCTTGGCACAACTCGCGCGCGAAGCTGGTCCGTTGCTCCAAAGAGCGATCAACCTGCGCACACTTTCTCGGGCGATGGCAAGGCATCTAGACCCCGAAGACGCGCCGCGCGACTAAGCCAACTAGTCGACGAACACACGCTCATCGACCAATTGCTCGGACACCGGCGCACCTTCGGTTTCGAATCGGCCTTGTTCGAAACGTTTGCGGAATTCCAGGTCAATCCGGTCGATTCCGGTGCGGTTTTTTTCGATGGTGACGACGACATAGTCGCGAAAACGCTCGGCATTTCCCACATCGAATACCAAGTGATGGCGCGCCACGACGTCGTACTTATCGTTGATGACAAGGACGACGTCAGCCTCGTAAGCAAGCACTGCGGCACCGCGCAGGTGGTGGACGCGCATGCGTCGACCACTTGCGATTCCTTCTTTGTCTGACGCCACGACAGCAAGGACGGGGACGTCGAGTTCGAGTGCTAGGTCCTTCAGGCCCTGAGCAACCGTGGTGATGCGGTCTTCTTCGCTCAATGCACGATCAAGCACCGGGACTTTCTGCAAATAGTCAACAACGACAAGTGGCGCGGCACCGGTTGTTCGAATGACCTCGTCGACCAAATTCCGAATCAGGGCGAGGTCGGTGGCTCCGCCGCTTGCCCGGTGAATAAAGAGGCGAGAGGAGTAGGACGCAACAGCGTCTACAGCCTCTGCGCCTCCCGGCGTGCTAATGAGCCGCTCCGCGAGAGTGCCGTCGTGTCCGTCCAAATTCTCCATGGCCTCGCGCACCCGCCGAAGCGGAACTGCCTCGATACCATGACGAGCCGCCGCTTCGATCCCGACGATGCGCTCCAACACCGTGACTGAGTCGTGCTCGAATGAGAAGTAGAGGCCCGCACCACCGCTGGCGACCACGTTGCGCAGCATCTGCAGCACCATCGTTGTTTTGCCCAGACCCTGCGGTCCACCCAGCAAGGAGAGTTCGCCCGCCCGCAAGCCGCCCCCAAGATAGGTATCAAGGGGGTGGAAGCCGGTCGGTGTGACCCGGGCTGCGGCAGCGACGCCGGCCCCGAGGCGGCGGTCGGTGGAGGCCAGGACTTCACTGAGGGCTTCAATCTGATCAGACATACCCCGAATTGGAGCACAAGAGAGACCCATTTGGGGCGAAGACGGCCAGATCGTGGCCGGTTGGCCCACCGTGTGAAACCGTTGACCCGTGTCCACCGAAAGAGTCGTGACCCAGCTCGACGACCAGCGCGTCGAGATCGGAGCTCGAGTGGCGGCGCTCGTCGTCGTATTCACGCTGTCGGTGCTCACCGGAACCGGTGCCGACCATCCCCGGTCTTTGGTGCTGCTCGCGCTGATTGCCATCGCCGCCACCATCCCCGTTGGCGACCGGCGATTGCGCCGTTGGCGCCCCACCATCGAAGGACTTCTGGCAGGTCTGGTGATTGCCACCACTGAGCCTCACGATCCCGCACTGCTGCCCTATCTCGTGGTCCCGTGCCTTTCCGCTGGATTACTCGGCGGATGGAGCCTGGCTGTCATCACGGCCGGTTGCACGGGGTTGGCTTTGTTTAGTCGAGGCTTGGTGAGTCCTAATGCTCTGAACGAAGACAACTACCTGGTCGATGCGTCCCAGTGGACGCTCATCGCCTTGGGATTCGGGCTGCTCGCAGCATGGTTGCGACGCGTTCAATCGCAGCGGCCCAGCGAAGCGCAGAGCTACGCGGAGGCCGCGCGGCTGCTCTCGCAGCTGAAGGATCTATCGCGCCAACTGTCCGGCGGTCTCGACCCAGTGGGTCTTGCGCAAGCACAGCTCGCACATATCCGTCAGATCGTGAACTTTGATCGAGGCTGGGTGTTCACGCAATCCTCCGGCGGTTTGTTGGTCCTGCTGGCGTCTGACTCGCCCGATGCGGTCGACTGGGAGCCAGATTTGGAATCTGATTCCGTCTGGTCGCGCTCGTGGCGCTCTCATGAGCCGCACCGATCAAACCGGGGCTTCACCGCTGACCCCACCATGTTCTCTGCGGTCTTGCCTCTGCGACTCGATGACCAAGTCGTCGGCTTGATCGGCCTGGAACGCCGAGGCCAAACCTTTACTCCTGACGACATGGTCGCGGCACAAGAAGCCATCGACCTCGATGCCGTGCGCATTGATGCGGCACTGATGTTCAACGAACTCCGCACCCTGGCAACTACCGAAGAACGCCAGCGGCTAGCGCGCGAGATTCACGACGGAATCGCGCAGGAACTCGCATCACTCGGCTATGTGATTGACGATCTGGCGGCCCAGACCCTGGAAGACCGTCCCGATGTCTCGACGGCGTTGGCTGGGCTGCGCACCGAGATAACTCGGGTCATTTCTGAGTTGCGATTGTCAATCTTTGATCTCCGCCGCGAGATCGGCCCTGGTATGAGCCTCGGGGCCGCCCTGGCTGAGCACGTGCGCGTGGTGGGCGCTACTTCGGGGCTCACGGTTCACCTCGAACTCGCGGAGTCTCCCCAACGGCTGCGTGTCGAGACAGAAACGGAGTTGCTCCGGGTCGCTCAGGAGGCGATCGCCAACGCGCGGCGACATTCCAAGGCCAACAACCTTTGGGTCACGTGCCGCATCGACCCACCCGCCGCTCAACTGCAGATAGAGGATGATGGGCGAGGTATGCGCCCGGGACGAGACGATAGTTTTGGTCTCCAGATCATGAACGAGCGTGCCGCTCGAATTGGCGGCACTCTCACGGTGGTCGATCGGCCGGGCGGTGGGACCCGAGTCACCGTCCAGACAGGATCCTGGCCCGGTTCGTCAGCCAGTCAAGACGACAAGAAAGGACCAAGTCGTGTCCACTCGCGTCCTGCTCGTTGACGATCACGAACTCATCCGCCAGGGCCTTCGGCGAGCCTTTGAGCGAACCGAAGATTTCGAGGTGGTTGGGGAGGCGGGCTCAATCGCGGAGGCCGACCAACTGATCGCCGACACGTCCCCGCAAGTAGTGATCTTCGATGTGCGACTCCCCGATGGATCCGGCTTGGACGCGACACGTCGGGCGCGGGAGGCCAACCCCGAATTGGGAATTGTCGTCTTGACGATGTACGCCGGGGACGACCAGCTCTTTGGAGCTCTAGACGCCGGCGCATCGGCATTTGTCCCCAAAGACGCCCCGTCAGATGACGTAGTGGCTGCCGCCAGACATGCTGCCGGATCCCCACGCTCTTTCTCCGCTCCAGACCTCGCCGAGGCCATGAAAAGGCGGCTGTCCCCCTCGGGGCCGCAGCTATCGCCCCGGGAGAAGGAAGTTCTTGATCTTCTCGCGGATGGTCTCGGCGTGGCCCAGATCTCCAGGCGCCTCTTCATTAGTGAGTCAACGACGAAGACTCATATTTCCAAGCTGTACGAGAAGTTAGGGGCAGGCAACCGGGCGCAAGCGATCATGGCGGCACTTCGCCTCGGGCTCATCGAGGCACCTCAGGCCCACACATAGAAGCCAGTCTCTGGTGGAGTCCGGTTGCGTTACCCCCGTTCACCCACTCGGACGTCATCCGATCGGCCATCGATGATCGAACTAGCGGCCGATACCCCAACGACACCAATTCCTGGACTCTTATGTCACCGGGGCTCGACGGGGGGCCCGGGACAACTAAGAGAACTCGGGCCACGGAGGGAACACCACATGCTTCAGAAGATTCGCAACATGGTAAGCAAGAACGAAGAGGGTGCGTCAGCGGTTGAGTACGGCTTGCTCGTTGCCGCCATCGCAGCCCTTATTGTCATCATCGTGTTCGCCCTCGGAAACGTCGTGAAGAACACTTTTGACAACACCTGTGACACGATCGCGACCGAGCAGGATCTGGCCGAGTGCGACTCGTAGTCACCTGAATGGCTTAATCGTGGGGCGCGGTGGCCTGTTGGTCGCCGCGCCCCACGCATTTCGGGTTCTGAATCGTATTGGGGAAGCGATGAGACACAACGCAATGCGGCCTGTCGGCGGTGCTGACGAAGCCGGAGCATCCGCCGTTGAGTATGGCCTGATCGTCTTTGCCATTGCTGCTGTGATCGCTTTGATCGTGTTTGCCCTCGGCTTGGTCAACCGTGACTCGTTCCATTCAAGTTGCGAGCAGATCACTACCCAGATTGCTAATACCAACTGCGACAGCTGACTGGGGTGTCGAACCACCCGCGGTGGTTGAAACTCAGCCTCACCGGGCTGCTTCTCTTCGTCGTGTACCTGGCAACTGCCGGACTATCCGCAGACCACCAGAATGTCGATACCCAGGCGGCTGGAATCGCCGCGTGGAGGCTCGCGACCCACGGCGATGCCAATCTGGAAGCCTTCGAAGACTTCGCATGGATCGACCCGTTAGCCGATGGGCGCGTGGTCGCAAATCGATACGCCGGGGTCGTCTTATCAACCGCCCCGTTCTACCTCGTACTAGGAACGGACGCAGGACCAACGGTCTTTCCTGGGGCGGTCGCGGCGGCCTTCTGGACATCCCTGGCGATGATTGTCTTGTTCTTGGTTCTTGACCAGCTGGTCCCCTCTCGGACGGCCGCACTGGCGGTCGGGTTAGTCGCCTTCGGAACTGCGACATGGACGGCTTCCGCCGATCAACCCTGGACACATGGCCCCGCGCAACTAGGGATCGCCGTGGGAATGCTCGGGTTGGCGACCAGGCGCTGGTGGATCTCCGGGCTTGGGTTCGGCTTCTCCATCGCCCATCGTGCGCAGCTTGCGGTGATACCACTCATCGTGGGCCTTACCGAGGGATGGCGGCAGCGAAACTTCCGCATCGTGCTCGGAGTTGGGGTCGGAAGCGCCGTCGGCCTCGCGGTTCTGTTGGCGTACAACCGCTGGGTCTTCGGCAGCTGGTCCCCCTTCGGGGGCTACCAGGCCTACGCCACTCGGATCACCGACCCTGGGGAATCTCAAGTGTTCACCGGGTTCCCCGAAGCGTTACTCGGAACCTTGGTCTCCCCCCAACGCGGGGTCTTCGTGCTGATGCCGTTCCTCCTGCTCCTGATCCCGGGTGTGGTCGCCGGTTGGCGTGTTGCTCCCAGTTGGGCCCAAACATGTGCTCTGGCCGGGATCGGCGCCCTGGTGATTCAACTATGGGTGAACTACTTCACCGGTGGCTTCTTCTTTTACGGCTCGCGCCTCACGCTCGAAACCCTAACTCTGTGCGCTCCGCTGCTTGTGCTGGCCTGGCAGCAGTGGACGTCCCAAACACGTCTGAGGAGAGTCGTTTTCGTCGTTCTCGCGGGCTACTCCGTCGGCAGCCATGCTCTCGCGGCTATCGGCTACTGGACTCCACCCGGAACGGGTCCCTGGGAGACATTCATGCTGTTGGACGCCTGGTACGCAGCATCACTGTGGCGGGGAGTCCTGACCGTTGTCCTCGTGTCGGCCGGGGTTGTCTACGCGGTCCGCTTGGCGTGGCGTGAACAACCAGCATCAGAGGTCCAACAACCTGTTTAGACCATCAACCTGACGAGTCCACGACCAACTTGAACCAACCCAGCCTCGCCCCGACAACCCCGTATCCCGCACCAGCTCTGGGTCATTGAGGTAGGAGCAAAGTGCAGCTGTGAGGGTTTGTGGGTCGGCAACCACAACTCCGTTCTTGCCAGCCGCCACGGCGTCGGGCGCGCCGCCGGAGTCGCCAGCGATGACGGGCAAACCGGTAGCCGACGCTTCGAGGTAGACGATCCCCAGACCCTCGACGTCGAGTCCGCGTCGACGCGTGCGGCATGGCATCGCAAAAACATCCCCAGCGGCGTAGTGAGCGGGGAGTTCTGGCCACGGCACCGAGCCGGTCATGATGATGTCACGCTCGTGTCCGCTCTCGTGCCCTAGTTTCTCCAGCTTCTTGAGGTACGGGCCACCCCCAACAATGAGCAACGCTGCATCCGGCACGCGACCCTTCACTTCCGGAAAGACGCGAATCAACGTGTCCTGGCCCTTACGGGGCATCAGCCGTGACACGCACACGATCACAGGTCGATCCGCTAGGCCGTAGCGTTCCCGGACGATTCCGTCGCCCGCTCCGGGATAAAAGACATCGGTGTCCACGCCAGGCGTGAGCTGCACCATCCGACCAGCAGCCTCTGGTGACAGCGCGTTCGCGATGCGACGACGGGTGTACTCCCCCAGATAGGTCACGGTGTCGACGCCATCGCCGATGCGACGCAACATGTGACGCGCCCCTGGCAGTTGGGCCCAACCAGCCTCATGACCATGAGTCAGGGCAACCAAACGTTCGGCGCCTGCGGCGCGCAACTTCGGCGCCAACAAACCAAGGGGTGCGGCAGCACCGAACAGCACACTGCTGCAGCCGCGACTCCGGAAGACTTCCACGGCTCGCTTCGAGACCTTCGGCGACGGCAACAGCACCGAGGTGTCTTCCCGAATCACCTCGAACGGCTGGTCTGCGTCGAAGGCTTCCCACCCTTTCCAGCGAGAGGTGTAGACGACGACGCCCTTGGGATCTAGACGCCGTATTAACTCGTGCACAAAAGTTTGGATTCCGCCGGGACGGGGCGGGAAGTCGTTGGTGACGACCAATACCCGACTCATGGAGCGGTGGCTCCGTCACCGGCTGGTGCGAGCGGGGGTGGTACCGGCTCATCGTTAACGAACGACCAGTTGCGGGCGGCAGCCATGCGTTGCGCCGTACTGGGATGCGAGCCGAACCAAGCGAAAAGAACAGGATTGGGGGTCAGGTCCGACTTTGATGTGAGAGCGAGTCGGCGCTGCATCTGGGTAAACGTTTGCGGGTCTCGGGTGAGGTCGAGCGCGTGGACGTCGGCGCGAGCCTCGATCTTACGGCTCACCAAGCTCTGAGCAGGCGCGAGCAGCAGCGTGGTCACCGACACCAAGGCAAGCACGAGCGCCACCACCCGGCCGTCACCCATCCCAGACACGCCCGAATACCCAAGCAGTGGCGAGTAAACGAGAAGCAAGAACAAAGCCACTATCGCCGCGGCTGCCCCCAAAGCGCCTACGAGAGTGCCGACGAGCACGTCACGTTCGGCTGCGTGGCCGAGCTCGTGAGCGACGACATTGCGGATCTCCTCATCGGGTGCCTGCTCCAGCAAGTTGTCGTACACCACGATTCGTCGCGTGCTGCCAAACCCGGAAACGTAGGCGTTCAATGTGCTGGTTCGCTTGCTCGCGTCGGCAATGAGTACATCGTCGACAGCTACGCCGTCACGCTCGGCCAACTCCAACAGCGATGTGCGTAGCTCGCCCTCGGGCATCGACGTGAACGTGTTGAACACTGGCTCGACCAACAGTGGATATAGGAAGGAAGTCACCACCACGACAATCACTGCGCCTACGGCCGCAAACGCCCACCACCACTCCGGGAAACGTCGTGCCACCGCAACCAACAGGAGCAAGACGAGCAACGTCATTACCGAGTTCACGGCGAACTCTTTGACGACGTCGACAGCCCAGCCTCCCCACGACCTTGTCGAGAGACCGACATCGAGACGCACGCTCTCGCTCCACACTGCGACCCCCAGCGTGACAAGCCGCACCACCAGAAGCACGGCAAGCCCGCCGACGAGCACCTGAACCCACCACGCACC
>Ga0190272_10001245_pt1 | contig 12300 bp, 8 predicted proteins | sample Popmic504T_FD_133746 | JGI IMG/M metagenome (GOLD analysis project Ga0190272, IMG submission 133746) | Populus adjacent soil microbial communities from riparian zone of Shoshone River, Wyoming, USA - 504 T | ecosystem: Environmental > Terrestrial > Soil > Riparian zone | place: USA: Wyoming...
GCCGCCGCCGGATTCGAGGCCGGCGCGACCCTGCCCGAGATCGCCCACCGCCCGCGCGCGCTCGCCTGGCCGCGGGTCGGCGTCTACAACGACGAGTCGCTCAGCCAGGTCAAGCGGCACTGCTCATGGACGCTGCGCAAGGTGCAGGTGACGCCGGTCTGGCCGCTCGCCAGCGCCGCCTGGCGGCAGACGAAGCGGGTCGCGGGATGAGCGTCGCGGTCGAATCGCCGAGCGGCGACCGCACCCCGGTCGCGACTGGGATCGGGCGCGACATCCTGCTCGTCCCGGGCCTGCTGGTGCTCGCGACAGGCCTGCTGCTGAGCGTCCTGGACGGTGGCTTCGATCCGACGGTCTGGTACCCGGCGGCGCTCTTCCTGCTCGTCCTGCTGGCTCTGACGGTCGTCGTGGCGCCGCCGAGCCGAGCCGAGCGCGGCCGCCTGGCGACGGTCGCGATCGTCCTCTACGGGCTCTTCTGCATCTGGTCGTACCTTGGGATCACCTGGGCCGACGCCCCCGGCAGCGCCTGGGAGGGAGCGAACCGCGTCCTGCTCTATGGGCTCGCGATCGCGCTCGTCGTGCTGCGCCCCTGGACCCGCCGCGCCGCGTTGATCGGCTTCGGGCTGGTTGGCGGCGGGCTGACGCTGATCGCGCTCTACGTACTCGTCAGCGGCGCGATCGACAGCGATCCGAGCAACCTGCTGCAGGAGGGGCGGCTCGGCGAGCCCGCCGGCTATGTCAACGCGAGCGCCGGACTCTGGCTGATTGGCATGTGGCCGCTGCTCGCGCTGGCGCTGAACCGCGGGCTCCCACTCGCCGTGCGCGCGCTGTCGATCGGCGCCGCGACGTTGCTGCTGCAGGCCGCCTTCCTGTCGCAGAGCCGCGGCGGGGCGATCGCCCTGGCGGTCGCGGCGGTCGTCTACGTGGTGCTCAGCCCACGCCGCTGGCCGGCGCTGCTGGCCTTGGGACTGCCGGTCGTCGCCACGGTGATCACCTTCGACACGCTGGCCGGGGTGCGCGACGCGCCGACGATCGCGGCCCTGGCGCCGGCCTTCGACTCGGCCGTCGAGGCGATCCTGATCGCCACGGCGATCGCGACCGTGGTGGCGGCCGCTGCGCTGCTGGCCGGCCGGCGGACCGAGCCCTGGGTCGGCGAGCGGCCGCAGCTGAGCCGCAACGGTGACATCGCGCTGCTAGCGATCGCGGGGCTGATGGCGGTTGGCGGGCTGGTCGCGATCGGCAATCCGGTCGATTGGGCCGACGGGCGCTGGCAGGACTTCAAGACCAGCGGCTACAGCGACGTCAACAGCTCGAGCAACCGCTTCACCGGGTCGCTCGGATCGGGCCGCTACGACTTCTACCGCGTCGCCTTCGGGCAGTTCGAGGAGCACCCGCTGCGCGGCGTCGGGCAGGACAACTTCGCCAACGAGTACCTCCAGGAGCGCGAGGGCAACGAGGCGCCCCGGCATCCGCACAGCCTGGTGCTGAAGATGCTGTCGCAGGGCGGCCTGATCGGATCGGCGCTCTTCTTCGGGGCGATCGCGGTGCTGCTCGCGGCCGGCTGGCGCTCGCGTCAGCGGCTGCGCCGGGTCGCCGACGACGCGACGCTCGTCGTCGGCGGCATCACCGCCTTCGTCATCTGGTTCGTCCAGGCCGCCGGCGACTGGCTGTGGGCGTTCCCGGCGCTCGGCATCATCGCGTTCGGGCTGCTCGGGATCGCGGCTCGCCTCGGCGACGAGCCCGGAGCGGAGGGCGGCGCTCCGGACGTCGAGGTCGACGGCGGTCCCGGCGCGCGCTTCCGCACGCTCGCCGGCCGCAGCGCGATCGCCGTCGGCGTCCTGCTTGCCGGCCTGTCGCTGATCTGCGCCGGGATCTCGGCGCGCTACACGAGCGCGGCCTACGAGAGCTCGGGGAGCGACGTCCTGACCTCGCTCCAGCGGCTCGACCGGGCTGCCGAGCTCAATCCGCTCAGTGCCGAGCCGCTGCTGGCGAAGGGCGTGCTGGCGCAGCGGATAGAGAGCTACGACGTCGCCGTGACGGCGCTCGAGGACGCCGCCGACCGCGAGCCCGAGAACTGGTTCATCCACTTCGAGCTCGGGCTCGCGCTGGCCGCCCAGGGGCACGAGCGGCTGGCGCTCGCCAACCTGCGCGAGGCGCAGCGGCTGAACCCGCGCCAGCCGCTCGTCGGCGAGGTGATGCGGCGGCTGCGCGCCGGCGACGAGGTCAGCGCCGGCGACGTCGAGCAGATCCTCAGAGGGGCGTTGCGCAAGCGGCTCAGCCCGGTCGATCCGAACGCCGTTCGCAACCGCTGACCCGGCAGAGCCTTCAGGCAGATCGGACTTTTGCGATCGACCGTGGTCGCCTGTACTCTGAGAGGGAAGTTCAGCTAGAGATCGTCGGACAACGGTGGGACAAAGGCCCCCGGTCCACTAAATCTGGGCCTCTGCCCACCTTCAGGAGGTATTGAGTTTTGATTCGCACGCACAAGTTTGCCCTCATGCTCGCCGTCTGCGCGCTGGCGCTGATAGCGGCTCCGACCGCCATGGCGGCGTCCCCTGCCGAGCAGGGCTACGACGAGACCACGGTGCTCGGTGACGTAAAGACCCCGCCGACGCCGACTCCGACGCCGACTCCCACTCCGGAGCCTGAGGCCACGCCGGCGCCGGTCCAGGAGACCGCTCCGGTCGCCGAGGAGGCGCCTGTCCAGGAGACCGCCCCGGTGGCAGTCGAGTCGGTCACGACCGAGCCGACCAGCAGCGAGTCGAGCCTTCCCTTCACCGGTGCCGATCTCGGCGTCCTGGTGCTGATGGGACTTCTGCTCGGCGGTACTGGCCTCGTGCTCCGTCGTGTCGTCCGGCAGCGTCCCACCGCCTGAAGCAGCAAGCGCCGCACGGCGCTCTAGCTGAAGCACAGCATTGACCAAGCGCCCGGCTCCCAGAGCCGGGCGCTTTGTCGTTTTCAACTAATCCAAATCAATCCAAATCTGTCCAAGTACTTGGATGAGCCGCTATTGTCCAAATCCTTGGATACTTTTGGATTGATTTGGATTAGCTAATGCGCGTTCCTCTCCCAGCCCCGACCTTCGACGATCTCTTTATCGAGTTGACGAAGACGGAGTCCAACCGCGTCCTGGAGTTGATGCGGACGCCGATGACCGAGCCGGGGGACGGATACGTCCACTGGGACACCCTCCGCCACCGTCCGCTTCCGGACGGCCTGACACTCGAGGAGTGGTGGTTTGCCCTCAAGTCGAAACGTCGACAGCAGTATCAGGAGCTACCGCTGATCGACTCAGACGGGCTTCCGTTCGTTTTCGGACTGCTTGACTTCGCTCAGCGCGCCCTGCATCAAGTCGATCAGCGGTGCAGCGGCTCGATCGCCATGCCGGAGGTCGTCACAGCGGATAGCCACGCTCGCAACCACTACCTCGTCAACTCACTCATGGAGGAGGCGATCCGGTCAAGCCAGCTAGAGGGCGCCACGACCTCGCGCCGGGTTGCGAAGGACCTTCTGCGGTCAGGTCGTGAGCCGAAAGATCGCAGCGAGCGAATGATCCTCAACAACTACCTCGCGTTGCAGTTCATGAGAGAGGTGGGCGATGAGCTAACGACAGACACGATCTTGGAGCTACATCGCATCGTCACGGACGGGACTCTGGATGACCCTAGCGCTGCCGGCCGCTTCCAGAGACCGGATGAGGAGCGCGTCGCCGTCTACGACCGCGGTTCGGATGAGCTACTTCACAAGCCACCGCCGGCTGACCAACTCCCCCGGCGCGTGCAAGCGCTATGCGATTTTGCGAACGCCGACCGCGATTCGGACCCGTTCATCCATCCCGTTGTCCGAGCGGTCCTGATCCACTTTTGGCTGGCCTATGACCACCCTTTCGAGGACGGCAACGGACGCACCGCGCGGGCCCTCTTCTACTGGTACATGCGAACACGCGGCTACTGGCTCGTCGAGTACCTGACGGTATCGAGCATCCTCGCCAATGCTCCCGCCAAGTACGGACGCTCGTTCCTGTACACGGAGACCGATGAGCGGGATACGACCTACTTCATTCGCTACCAGCTGGAAGTCATCGAGCGAGCTATCGATGAGCTTGACGCCTACTTCAACCGGAAGATCCAAGCGATCCGAGAGGTCGAGGGCCTCATGCATGCAGGATCTCGACAGTTCAACAAGCGCCAGCTAGCGCTGCTCGGCCATGCAATGCGCAACCCCGACGACGAGTACACGTTCCACTCGCACTCCGCGAGCCACACCGTGACTCATGAGACGGCTCGCAATGACCTCGTACCACTGGCCGAGATGGGCCTTCTGGAGCGGCGGCGTATGGGGCGGCAGTACCTCTTCACGCCGCATCCAGAGCTGGCACAACGACTGAAGAAGGCCGCTTAGGGCGCGAGTGGCTCGACCGGCTGGATCGGATCGTGGCCGTGGATGAAGGGCACCCACTTCGGCTCGATCGCGTAGCGCCGGTCGGCGAACAGCGTGCGGAAGGTCTCGAGCAGGATCGCGACGTCGAAGCCCATCGATCCGTGCTTGAGGTAGTAGAGGTCGTGCGAGAGCTTCCAGGCCGAGCCGACGTCGGAGCCGGCGTAGCCGCAGCGGACCTGGGCCCAGCCGGTCAGGCCGGGCTTGAGCAGATGGCGGCGCTGGTAGAAGGGCAGCACGTCCTCGAGCCGCTCGACGAACTCCGGCTGCTCCGGACGCGGTCCGACGAGGCTCATCTCGCCCTTCAGCACGTTCAGCAGCTGCGGCATCTCGTCGAGATGGGTACGGCGCAGGAAGCGGCCGACCGGCGTGATGCGGTCGTCGTCGTCGGTCGCCCACTGCGGTCCCGCGGAGTCGGAGTTGCTCATCGTGCGCAGCTTGACCAGCCGCAGCGGACGCCCGCCTTCGCCGATTCGCGTCTGGTAGAAGAAGACCGATCCGCCGTCGCGTGCGATCAGCGGCGCGAGGATCGCCAGCAGCGGCAGGAAGAGTGTGCCGACGATCGTTGCGATCACGATGTCGAGCGCTCGCTTCGAGGCCGGCGCTACGCGGCGGTACTTCGGATGCATGATGTATTGGAACCAGGCCGAGTTGATCTCGGCGACCGCGACGTGGCCGAAGACGTCCTCGTAGAAGGCCGACAGCTCCCAGAGCCGCACCGGCAGCTGCAGGCAGGAGCGCGACACTTCGTCGAAGACCAGGAAGCGGGGGGCCTCGCTGCTCATCACCAGCAGCTGGATCTCCTTCTCGCGGACGATCGTGCCGAGGTCGTCGAGCGAGCCGAGGCGCGGGACCTCTTCGGCGGGGTCCTCGGCCGGCGGCTCGGTGACCGAGATTCGGCCGACGACGAGATAGTCGGGGATGCCGGCCAGACGGAGCTCGCGCGCGAGGTCGTCGGTCGAGCGTTGCGATCCGATCACCGCGATCCGGACCTGCGTGTGGTTGCGCCACGGCCGGCGCGCGGTCGCCCAGGGCACCAGCGATGCCGCCGAGGTAGCCGCGAAGACGATCGCCAGCTGGCCGAAGGTGATCTCAGGGACGCCCGTGATCGCCTGCACGACGCCGACGGCGATCGTCCCGATCAGCGGCACGAGCAGCTGCAGCGGGCCGCGCATCAGCGGCAGCAGCGTCGCCCACGGCGGACGCTCCGGCACGATGAAGCTCGCGCAGAGGAAGACCAGCAGCGCCAGCGCGGCACTCTCGACCGGCTCGGTTGCCATCGCCGCGACGGCGACCGTGCCGACGGCAGGGACGAGGACGCTCTCCGGGACGCTGCGCGACATCCGCACGCGACTGAACGCGCGTTGCAGCGAATCCGCCGGATCGTGTCCGGCGAGCGTCGGATCGAGCGCGGAATCTACGTCGCGCTCGAGGGCGGGAATCTGGGAGCTGGTCACTAGGTTGTCTATCGGCCAGTGCCGCGGGCAATCTTTAGCCCCGACGCTTGTTACTCAGGATTAGCGGATCGGGCAGAAAACGGTCCAGAGCCATACTGGGGGCGATTGGCCTGGAATGCCAGTGTGATCGACCCGGTCTCGCGGCGTCGGGCGATCGCCAGCAGCGCCGTGGCGAGCCCCAACAGGATCCAGGTCCGGCCATCGGTCGGATTCGAGATGAAGAACGACGCGACCGCCGAGCCGATGATCGCGACCGCGGTTCCCTGCGCGAGCGCCGCGGCGTAGCGGTCGCCGACGCGTTCGAACGCGCGCGCCGCCTTGCTGGCCGCGGCGATCGATGCCGCCAGCAGCGCCAGATACAGGCCGAGCCCGACGACGCCCAGCTCGGCGAGCAGGCCGATGTAGACGTTGTGCGGCACATACGGCTGCTCGGTGAACGTCACGAACTCGAGCGAGCCGGGACGGCGGACGTAGGAGCGCGAGTGGCGGACGAAGTTCTCGATCCCGACCCCGGTGACCGGATGGTCCTGCGCCATCCGCAGGCCGATGCTCCACAGCTCGGTGCGCCCGGTTCCGCCCTTGTCGGACTGGGTCACGCGCTGCAGCCCCTCCGGGTTCATCGAGAACCAGATCGCCGCGAGCGAGACCATCGTCAGAACGCCGATCACTATGTACGGCCGGCGGCCGCGGAAGAGGAAGAACGCGGCGATCATCGCGATCGCCGCCGCCAGCAGCCCGCCGCGCGACTGGGTAGCGGCCAGGCTGAAGACGAGGATCAGCGACGCGCCGCCCAGCGCGAGGTTGCGCAGCGGCTGGCCACGGCGGAGCAGGCCGGCGATCAGCGCCAGGGCGGGCACGATGCCCGCGGCGAGGTAGTTGGGGTCGCCACTGGCGCCGGCGAAGCGACCGTCCTCGGACTCCGACGCGAGGTCGATCGCTGTTTGGGCCGTTGCGGCCGGATTGATCAGCCCGACCGCGACCGAGATCAGCATTCCGACGATGAAGGCGGCGGCTAGCAGGCGCGCATCGTCGATCTTGACGATCGCGGTCGCCACCAGCACCAGCGTGATCACCGCGCTGGTCCAGTTGAACAGGGCCCCCGCGGCCAGCCCCGCGTCGACTGCCCAGAGCAGTGACAGCGTCACCCAGACGTAGATCGCCAGCGCCAGGCTGATTGCCGTCGCGCGGCCCTGGAGGTAGATGCTGCGCTCCTGGCCGGCGTTCGCCAGCATCCCCAGCCAGCCCATGACGAGCACGATCATTGCCATCGTCGAGCCGAGCCCGACGCCAGGCATCCGCGACAGGATCACCAGCGGGACCCACAGCGCCAGCGCGACCGGCAGCCGCACCATCGCGATCGGGATGTAGATCAGGCCGAGCACGAACGCCATGCCCGGCGCTCCGCGACTTGCGATCAGCACGCCGCCGAGCAGGCCGGCGGTGACGGTTGCGGCGCCTATCAGCGCGGCCGGGGTGGCCGCGAGCTCCAGCCGGCGGCTAACCGCCGCGTACATCGCTCACGAGACGCCGGCGGACGACTTGAACAGCTCGCGCTTGGACGCCCCGTAGGCGTACGGCGAGGACTGCAGTCCCGCCGGCTGGCCGATGACGATCACTCCGAGCGGGGCCTTGGTCATCCGCTCGAGCAGGTCGCGCATCATCTCGAAGTTGAGCCGGCTGGTGCGGCCGGGGCGGACGACGAGCACGATGTCGTCGACGGCGCGCGTCACGCGCAAGGCGTCGCTGACCTCGCCGACCGGTGCGGTGTCGACGATCACCCAGTCGGCGAGCCGGCGCGCCGACTCGACCAGGCTGGGCAGGCTGGCTGAGATCGCGTCGAGGTCGCGCGGGTCGTCGGAGCCGGTGGCGGGGGAGAGGACGCGCAGGCTCGGCAGCTGGGGGACGGCGATCAGCATGTCGTCGAGTTCGTTGCCGGCCTTCAGGTCGGTGACCTTGAGCGAGCCGCGCAACCCGAGCTGGGTTGCGACGCTGGGCTTGCGCAGGTCGAAGTCGAGCAGCACGACCGACTTGTCCGCCGCCGCGAGCGAAGTCGCGAGGTTGACCGCCGACGTCGTCTTGCCATCGCCGTGCGAGGCGCTGGTGACCATCAGCGCCACGCCGTCGTCGCTGGTGGAGGCCGGCACCTGCGCCGTCGCCGTTCGATAGGCCTCGCGGACCGTCGGTGGCATGTACCAGACCCTGTCGCGCCCAGCCCTGCGTTGGCGCCGCGAGAGCAGCGGCACGCGCGTCAGGATCGGCAGCGGGTAGAGCGCCAGCACCTCGCTCTCGTCACGGATCGTGCGGTCGAGCATCTCCAGCACGATCGCCGCGGCTATCCCGAGCGCGACGCCGCCGAACAGCGCCAGCATCAGCACGAGGATCGCCGAGGGGCCGGTCGTCTCGCCCGGCGGTCCCTCCTGCGAGAGCAGCAGCGACGGGTCGCCGTTGTCGCGGATCGACTCCAGCGCGGCGCGGCGGTCGGCGACGCTGGCGAACGAGTCTGGGCTGTCGGTGGAATCGCTGGGCAGGGCCTCGAGCGCGGCTGTCGCCGCGGCGGCCAGCGTCTCCTTGCGGACCGCGAGCGCGGCGCGTGCGTACTCGGTCGCGACCTGCGCCGACTCCTCGCCCGAGGACCCGGTTCCGGTGATCGACAGGATGTTGCTCTGGCCCTGGGGCTCGACCTCGACGGCCGAGGCGACGCGGCCGGGCGACCAGCCGTCGCCGAGCGCGGTAGCCGCTGCCGTCGCGATCGCCGGCGTCTCGACGAGCGACGCGGCGGTCTGCATCGAGCGGGTCGGCTCGCCTGGGGAGTCGCGGATCACCGGCAGGCCGAGCAGCAGCGGGTCGTCCTGGGCGACCGGACTGACCAGCAGGCTGGCGTTCGACTCGTAGGAGGTGTCGCGAACGGCGACCCAGAGCAGCGCGCCGAAGACCGTCGCCGCCGTGACGATCGCGATCAGCAGGCGGTGCGCGCGAATCGCGCCGACGTACGACATCAGCGACTCGCTGCGCATTGCGCTGCCTGTGGAGGAGGTGGTGCCCAGGTCCGCCAAGTCAGCCGAGTGTAGTCGGATCGACGGCGGGGACATCCGGCTGCGACGGCTGCCTTGCAGTGCCCGATCCAGGTGCCAGCGCCTGCTCGACGAGCTCGGCGACCTTGCCCCAGCCGGAGCGATCGAGCACGCGCGCATGGCCCGCGGCGCCCATCCGCTGGGCCAGCTCGGGGTCGGACAGCAGCGTGGCGAGCGCGGCCGCGAGCGCCTCGGAATCGCCGGGCGGAACGACGAGGCCGGTCTCGCCGTCGGCGACCGCGTTCGGCAGGTCGCCGACGTCGCTGGCGACCACCGCGCGGGCCATCGTCATCGCCAGATGGACGACACCGCTCTGGTAGCCGACCAGGTAGGGGGTCGCGACGACGCGCGCACTGCCGAAGATCGCCGGCACGTCCTCGATCGGCACGTACTCGTCGATCAGCAGCACGCTGTCGCCGTGTCCCCGCGCCCAGCGGTGGATCGCCTCGGGGTCGACGTCGATCGGCGACGCGGTGCCGGCGATCGTCAGTCGCGCCTGCGGGTCGTCGGCGGCGAGCCGGTCGAACGCGGCCATCAGGACCTCCAGGCCCTTGACCTTGCGCCAGTCACCGAAGAAGAGCACGCGGCGCTCGTCGCTGGGGGTGGGCGGCTCGTCGGCGAACAGCGTCTCGTCGCCGTGCGGGATGACGACGAGCTCGCGCGACGGCCAGAGCCGCTCGAACTCGTCGCGACTGCGCTCACCGTGGACGAAGACGACGTCGAGCCGGGCGAAGACGCGCCGCAGCAGCGCGTCGAGCGTCCGCGAGGAGACGAAGAGATCCTCACCGGCCCAGCGGTTGAACGGGCGGACGTTGTGGCAGACCAGCGACAGCCGCGGCCGCCGCGGCCGCAGCGTGAGCAACAGCACCGCGAAGGTGACCGGGGTCAGCGAGATCTCGCAGTTGAGCACCACCGCGTCGTAGCGCCGGCGCGAGCAGAGCCGCAGGATCGTCGACCAGGCGCGCGCGAGCTTGATCGCGATTCCGACACGGCGGCGCAGGTAGGCGACGCGCGACGGCGACTCCGGTCCCTCGCCGGTGGCGGCCGGAAGCGCGGCGTGCATCGTGGCGCGCCCGGCCCGCTTGGCGAGCTCGTTGCCGGCCGGCGCGATCAGGTCGACGCTGTTGCCGCCGTCGGCGAGCGCGTCGCCGAGCTGTGCCGCGTAGTGGAGCAGGCCGCCTCGCGGGGCGGTCTCGATCACGGCAAGACGCATGAGCAACCATGATACGAGCCCGATGCGCGTCGCCTACCTCGTCTCCCGCTTCCCCCACGTCACCGAGACCTTCATCGTCCGCGAGCTCGAGGCGGTCGATCGCGACCCGGACATCGACATCGAGCTGCTGTCGCTGTTCCCGACCGTCGACCCGACCGTCCATCCGATCGCGCGCCGCTGGACCGAGCGGCTATGGCGCCCGTCGACGCGCGAGTCGGCGCTCGCGGTCGGCTGGTGGTTGCTGCGCCGTCCGCTGCGCTTCGCCGGCGCGCTGGCGACGGTCGCGGCCGAGTCGATCCGCAAGCCGGGCATCCTCGGCCGCTCGCTCGTGACGATCCCGATCGCCGCCGCCCACGCACGGCGGCTGCAGGCCGATCCCGTCGACCACGTTCACGCCCACTACGCGACCTATCCGGCGCTGGCCGCCTGGATCTGCCACCGCCTGACGGGCGTCTCGTACAGCTTCACGGTCCACGCCCACGACATCTTCGTCCACCAGGAGATGCTTGCGCGCAAGGTCGCCGACGCGTCGTTCGTGGTCGCCATCTCCGAGTACAACCGGCGCTTCCTGGAGCCCTATGGCGGCGGCTCCGCGACCCCGGTGGAGATCGTCCACTGCGGGATCGACCCGGCGGCGTTCGAGTTCCGCCCGCGGGTCGCGCCGGCCACGGGACCGGTGCGCGCGGCCTGTGTCGCGAGCCTGCAGGAGTACAAGGGCCATGCCGTGCTGCTGCGGGCGCTGGCCCAGGGCGGCGGGGATCTCGCGCGGCTCGAGCTCGACCTGGTCGGCGACGGCATCCTGCGGCCGTCGCTGGAGCAGCTCGCGCGCGAGCTCGGCATCGCCGGGCGTGTGCGCTTCCACGGCAGCCTCACCGAGCCCGACGTCCGCGCGGTCCTCGCTGAGGCCGACATCTTCGTGCTGCCGAGCATCGTCGCGCGCGACGGGCAGATGGAGGGCCTGCCGGTTGCGTTGATGGAGGCGTTGGCGAGCGGCCTGTTCGCGGTCTCGACGCGGCTGTCGGGGATCCCCGAGCTGGTCCGCGACGGCGAGACCGGCGCGCTCGCCGAGCCCGGCGACGTCGCGAGCCTCGCCGCGGCGCTCGAGCACGCGATCCACGACGCGAGCGAGGCGCGGGCGCGCGCCGGGCGCGAGCTGGTCGAGCGCGAGTTCGACATCGCGGCGAGCGGCCGCCGGATGGCTGAGCTGCTGCAGGATTCGGTCCGACAGCCGTCGAGCTGACGACCAGAGCTCAGGTCGGCCAAGCGGGCTGCCGATAGCGGTGGCATCGCGTACCGCCGACTCATAGCCGCCTTCGCGCTGGCCCTCGCCGCTCTTGCGGTCGCATTCTTCGCGGCCCCCGCGACTGCCGCCACTGACGTTCATGCACTTCGCCCCGCCGACGCCAAGGGCGCTGTGGCCGTCTACCGCCTGCGCGGTCTCGAGCCGCGCTACATCCGCGGCGCCGAGCTGCGGCGCGGCAAGGGACGCGTCCGCACGCTCAGCCTGCCGCGCGTCCGGCGCGCGGCGGCACTCGGACGGCTGCGCGTGCGGATCGTCCGGACCAGCGAGCTGCGCGTGCATGCCCGCCGTTACCGGGAGCGCGTAGGCCGGCGAGCCAGCCGGGCCAACGGGCGCTCCTCGCGTCGCACGGCGCAGCGCCGCAACCGGATCGTCAGGCGAGTGGTGCTGCGCTTCGCCACGCGCGACAGCAAGCGCGCGCGGCTCGTGATCGTCACCGAGCAGCCGGCCCCGGCGCCGCCGACGGCGACCGGCTCCAGCTGCGCCGGACCGGGTCTCGGCTCGTTCGCGGCCGGCGCTTGGCCGTCGGGCTGCTGGCGGCCGTACAGCGACGCGAGCCCCTTCAACCGGCCGATCGGCGCGAACCCGCGCCTGGTCGCGAACTCGCAGGCGATCGTGTCGAGCGTCGCCGGAGCGGGACCCGCGAACCTCGTCGCGGGCGATGCCGGCACGCGCTGGGACTACTCGCACCCGCTCTATTACTCGCAGGCGAGCGATCCGGTGTTCACGATCGACTGCCTCGAGAGCTGGGGCACCTGTGACGTCGAGGGGATGCAGGTCCGGATTCCCGACGCGGCGCGGCCGGCGGCCGGCGGCGATGGTCAC
>Ga0190272_10001246_pt1 | contig 12295 bp, 8 predicted proteins | sample Popmic504T_FD_133746 | JGI IMG/M metagenome (GOLD analysis project Ga0190272, IMG submission 133746) | Populus adjacent soil microbial communities from riparian zone of Shoshone River, Wyoming, USA - 504 T | ecosystem: Environmental > Terrestrial > Soil > Riparian zone | place: USA: Wyoming...
CCGGGCTCGCTTCCTCGGACGAAGTAAACGAAGCGGCAAGACTTTCGCCGTATGTCGAAGTAATTCGTAAAAATTTGGCGGTCGAGCCGGTCAGGGAATCGCGGGCGACGCTTAAGGATACCCGCTTGATCGAGGTAACCTGGCGTCATACGAACCCTGACCTTACGGCCGCGGTCGTTAATGCGATCTGCGAGACCTTTACCAAGCTAAATCAGGAAAAACGCTCCGGAACGAGCCGCAAAACGAACGATTTTCTGCAGGAACGAATTGCCAACCTTCAGGCCGAGATCAAGGCTGACGAGGTCAAATATGTCGATGATACGGCCAGGGCCGGCATTCTTCGCACTGGCGATGAAGAGCAGACGATCGTGATCGAACGGCTCGCCGGATTAAATAAGGACCTCCTGGAAGCCGAAAATAAGCGCAAAGAAGCGGAAGCCACCTATTTATCCGTAAAGGCGCAGCCTGAAAAGGCCAGGGAACTTGCCGAAGCCCAGATGGGACGGTATATGACCGAGCAGGAAATGATCATTCGCTCGTTGGAAAATGAAACCGCCAAGAAAAGGCAGGACCTGCGTGTAAAAAGAGAGGCCCTGTTAGCGGAATACAGGCAGGGCGCCGACGAAATTAAAGATATCGACGCCCAGATCAAGACCCTTGATGACTCGATGGCATCATCGATCGAAAAGAACAGGCGCGAGCTTGCGGACTATCGAAACCGGTCGGCTCGCACAATTCTTGTGGGTTTGCAGGTGGAATATGAAAAGGCGCTCGGAAAAGAACAAAAGATCCGTACGGACTTTCAGAAACAGTATGGTGAAGCCCAGGGCCAGAACCTTTCGGCGGTCAACATAAAACTTTTACAGCAGAAGATCGAGACCAACAAAGGCTTTCTGGAAAATCTGCAGAAGCAGGTAAGCGGCAACGATATCGTCAATAAGGGCACCGACAACAACATCAATGTTGCGGAAATTGCCATTCCCAACGATGTGGCTGTTTCGCCCCGCCGGTTAACCACCGTCTTGGCCGCGTTTTTCCTTTCAACATTGTTTGGAATGGGCCTGGCGCTGTTCCTCGAATATCTCGACGATACGATCCGTACGGCCGAGGAGATCGAGAATTATCTCCAATTACCGGCCCTGGCGGCCATCCCGACTATCGACTCGGTACCCAAGCGCAAACTCCTTCTTGTAGGGAATGCAGAGGGCGATGAAGAGGAGACCAATCCGAATGCGGAATTGCTGATCCATACCGATTCGCGTTCGTCGCTGGCGGAAGCATACAGGCAGTTAAGAACGTCGATCCTGCTTTCAACGGCCGGACATGCGCCGAAATCGCTGCTTATCACGTCGAGCCTCCCCTCGGAAGGTAAAACGACGACGGCTACCAATACCGCGATAAGCCTCGCCCAAACGGGCGCCAAGGTGCTTATCATCGACGCCGATATGCGCCGTCCGAGATTGCACCAGGTGTTTAATATCACTAACGGTGCGGGTTTGAGTACGCTGTTATCGAGCGAATTCGATGAGAAGCAGCTTCTCGATATTGTCCAGTACGACGAGAAATCCAAGCTTAACCTGCTGCCTTCAGGGCCGGTGCCGCCTAACCCGGCGGAGCTTATCGGTTCGGAACAGATGTCATATTTGCTCAAGAAGCTTCAGAACCATTTCACCCACGTGGTGATCGACTCTCCGCCGATCGCGTCGTTTACGGATGGTGTTTTGATCGCTTCCATGGTTGACGGCGTAATTCTGGTCGTGCATGCGGGCAAGAGCTCCAGGCAGGTCGTTAAGCGCTCAAAACAGCTTTTGAACGATATTGGGGCTAAGGTCCTCGGTGTGGTACTTAATAATGTCAATCTGCGGTCGCAGGACAATTACTACTACTACCAGACTTATTATCACCGGAGCACATATAACTCCCCCGATAGGGACTAGGTCGATATTTGTAGTTTTTAGATACGTATGTCAGAGCAAAAGAGGGTTTTGATAACCGGCGCCGGGGGGTTCATCGGAAGCCACCTGGCGACCTTTTTGAAAAATAAGGGTTATTGGGTACGCGGTGTAGACCTGAAATACCCGGAATTTAGCGAGACCGAAGCCGACGAGTTCGAGATCCTCGACCTTAGGCGATGGGATAGCTGCCTCCAGGCGACGCGGAATGTCGACGACGTTTACGCGCTTGCTGCCGATATGGGAGGGATGGGCTTTATTTCAGCCCATCACGCCCAGATCCTCTATAACAATTCTCTTATCAATCTTCATACGCTCGAAGCGGCGCGTGTAAATAACGTTCCCCGTTATCTTTACACGAGCTCTGCCTGCATTTACCCGGAATATCTCCAGGAAGAAACGGACGTTGTCCCGCTCAAAGAAGAACACGCTTATCCCGCTATGCCGCAGGACGCTTATGGATGGGAGAAGCTGATTTCCGAGCGCCTTTGCGCTCATTATCGCGAGGATTACGGCATTGAGACCCGAACCGTGCGCTTTCACAATATATTCGGTGAGAAAGGCACCTGGGAAGGGGGCCGCGAAAAAGCGCCGGCGGCCATGTGCCGCAAGATCGCGACGGCCAAATTCTCGGGCACCCGCGAGATCGATATCTGGGGCGACGGCGAGCAAACGCGCTCGTTTTGCTACATCGATGATTGCGTTGAGGGCCTCTATCGCCTGATGGGATCGGATTTTCACGAACCCCTCAATCTTGGACAGGACCGGATGGTCACCATCAACCAACTGGCCGACATGATCGCGGAAATAGCCGGGGTCGATCTTATAAAACGCCATATCGACGGGCCGCAGGGCGTCAGGGGCAGAAACTCGGATAATACAAAACTCCGCGAAGTGCTCGGGTGGGAACCGCAAATATCGCTCGAGGACGGGCTTCGAACTACCTACGACTGGATCGAAAGCCAGGTGCGGGAAACGATCCAGACAAACCGGCCGGCGGTCGAAAAGGCCGCAACATAAAATAAGATAAAATAAAATTAAATCTATCAGATCGCCCTTGAAATACAGGCAGTTTTCGGGCAGATTATTAAGTTACGAGAGTATCACCCGGAGAATTTCGATTTTTAGAGTATAAGGTTAGAGAGGTTACTAATGACAGAGCGGGTTTCCGTTATCGGTTTAGGAAAATTAGGGGCCAGCATGGCGGCGGCGTTCGCCGAGCGGGGACTGGATGTGATCGGCGTCGATGTTAACCAGCAAACGATAGATCTCGTCAATAAAGGCAAGGCGCCCGTTCAGGAAACCGACCTTGGAGAAACGATCGAAAGAAATAAGGACCGCATCCGTGCAACATCGAGCCACGAGGACGCCGTTCTGAATTCCGATATCTCATTCGTTATCGTCCCGACTCCGAGCGATGAGCGGGGCGCTTTTTCCCTCCAATACGCGGAATGGGCCTTTGAAGAGATCGGGAAGGCTCTTGCAAAGAAAAACAGCTATCATAACGTGGTCCTGACCAGTACCGTTCTGCCGGGCGCCACGCGGCAGGCTTTGCTGCCAATTCTCGAAAGGGAATCGGGGAAAAAGGCCGGAAAGGACTTTGGCCTGTGTTATAGCCCGGAGTTTATTGCGCTCGGTAGCATTATCCGCGATTTTCTCAACCCCGATTTTACACTTCTCGGCGAATTCGACGAGAGGTGCGGCGCCCATTTGGAAGAGATATATTCCCGCGTTATGGGACCTGAAACCCCGTGCGCGCGCATGAGCCTTGAAAACGCCGAATTGACGAAGATCTCGGTAAATACCTACGTAACCACCAAGATAACCTTTGCGAATATGCTCGCCGAAATGTGCGAGAAGCTGCCGGGGGGTAATGTCGACGTTGTTACGAATGCGCTCGGAATGGATAGCCGGATCGGCCGGAAGTACCTTACGGGCTCGATCGGCTACGGCGGTCCGTGTTTCCCGAGAGACAATGTCGCGCTGTCGTTTATGGCCCGCCAGCTTGGTATCGAGGCGCGGCTGGCCGAAACCACCGATTCGATGAACCGTTCGATAGCTACCAGCGTATCTGCAAAAATATTGCCTATGGTGCGAAAGGGTGCTACCGTAGCTGTGTTAGGGCTCTCATACAAGCCTTTTTCGCATGTAACCGAGGAATCGCAAGGCGTTTATATTGCCCAACACTTGTCGAAGAACGGGGTACGCATCCTGGCATACGATCCGATGTCGAAGGAAATGCCGCTTGAAGAGCTTCGCAGCAGTATCGTGGTCCTGGATTCGCTTGAAGAGTGCCTGAAACAAGCTGAAGCGGTGTTAATTACCACCCCGGACCCGGCCTTTAAAGATCTTGATGCGGCGAGCTTTAAGAATGAATGGGCCGAGGTCCTGGTATTCGATTTTTGGCGCATATTGATGGATAAGCTTCAAGACAAACCGGGTATCAAATACATCGGTGTAGGCACGAGCGGCGATGATGCCGCAAACACCGCGCGGTTGAAAAGCCTCTGGTGGGAAAAATCCGATGAAGCGCTAACTACGGTAAAATGAGTGAACGTCCGATACGGGTTGAAATAGTTACGCCTGTTCATAATCGAAAAGCAATCACCCTGCAATGTCTGAAAAGCCTGTCGCGAATCGACGCCGATGGGCTGGAAATCCATGTAATTATTGTAGACGACGGCTCCTCCGACGGCACCTCCGAGGCTATTCGCGAGCAATTCCCGGATGTGGAAATAATTGCAGGTGACGGCAATCTTTGGTTTACCGAGGGCACCAACGTAGGCGTCCGGGCTGCGCTCAAGCACGATCCCAAATATATCTTAATGATGAACGACGACCAGGTATTCGATTCCGGGGCGATAAAATACATGGTCGAATGCGCGGAAAAGAACCCCCGTTCAGTGGTCGGCAGCCTACTCCTGCTTTGGGATACGCCGCACAAGGTTTTCCAGGTTTCCCCGGTGTGGGATATCTGGGCGGGCGGCTGGCGCCACTGGCATAATCAGACGGTTTGGACCGTGCCGAAAGAGCCCTGGAAAGTAGATCTGATCGTTGGAAATTGCGTTCTGGTACCTGCCGAAGCCGTTAGGGAAGTGGGACTTATGAATTCTAAGCGTTATCCGAATTACGGTGACGCCGAATACACGCCCCGGATGCGCCGGAATAACTGGCAGCTGCTGATCGAACCGAAGGCTAGAGTGTTTTGCCAGCCTAACGATATCCCGCCGGTTATTAGAAAACTGGGCTGGAAAAAAGGCTACGAGGTTTTGATCTCCAACCTGGGCCATGTGCATAACATGCGCCGGAAGTTTTACGCGAGTTGGGATGGGGCCCCCACCCGGCTGCAAGGTGTGGCGGCATACGCGGTCTACTTTTTTCAGTTAGTTACGCGAAAGAATGAGGAAAACGGCTTCGGCTACATCGACAATAACGATTCGGGACCCAGGCTGTCGGACGTGTTCGCGCATTCGGTGGTCCATCGAACCTGAGAGTTTACTCTGATTTAACGAGACATGACTTGAGAAAATACTTTAATGGTTGCGACGCCGACCTTTAAGGTAGAGCTTTAATACAACCCTTTGAAGAAAGTGATTCAATGGAAAGATCACAAGGACAAATCTATAACGTGATCTACGCCTGGAATTACCTTAGATGGGGCGGAGCGCAGATATATCTCCTGTCGATAATCCGAAACGCTCCCGCTAACTGGAAATTTACCTTCCTGATCCCGCGAAATTCGCGGGCCGACCTGATCAAATTCTTTGAGCCCTACGGCGTCACCTTCGACTTCATCGATCGCTCGATCAACGAGGAGGCCGCGGATTCGATAGCCCTTAAAATAAAGCGGCAATGGAGCCGGATACGGGCGGAAATGGCCATGCACGCGCGGCTCTCCAAATACGACCCCAAAACAACCGTTATTCATGTCGAATCGGCCCCGTGGCAGTCCTGGTTATTCCTGTCTTTATTGACTTTACGCGTCAATGTTTTCGTGACCCTTCATAACGCCCTGACCACCGATATTCCCAGATGGAGGGCGGCACTCTGGCGCCGGCGGCTCAGGTCGCTTGTCAAACGCCGGAGATTCCACCTTTTTGCCGCCAATCAGGATGCGATCGACAAAATGAGGTTTTTTCTTCCAGCCGAGGACGTTAAAAAGATCACCCTGACCCGCGCGACCATTAACCCGGTCGAGATCGACGAGGTACTCGCGGAAGATATCGATCGCGCGGAATTAAGGGAAAAACACGGGCTCTCCGCGGACAAATTTCTTGTTCTCTGCATCGGCCAATTTATCGACCGAAAGGGTCGCTGGATCTTTCTCGAGGCCGCCCGCGAGCTGGTAAAAGAGTATATTAATATCCAATTTGTATGGATCGCGCCCGAGCCTGCCGGCAAGGAGGAAACCGCACGGATCGAAGAATTTGGACTGGGCGAATCATTCCGCCTTGTTTTGTCGGCGGATATAGGCGCGAGCCGCTCGGAGGTATTGAGATTTTTCCGCACCGCCGATATTTTTGCGCTGCCAAGCCTCTGGGAGGGTCTCCCGATATCTATATTAGAAGCCATGGCCCTGGGATTGCCAACTATATCAACAAATGTGAATGCGATACCCGAGGCGGTCAAAAATAACGAGACAGGAGTATTGATCGAACCAGGAGACGCCAAAGCCCTCGCGGATGCAATACTCAGGTTAAAAGGTGATAGCGCTTTGCGGGAAAGACTTTCAAAAGCGGGCCGGGAGCACGTTTTGAAGTTTTTCGATGAACGGGAAGCGGCGAAGATCGCGCTGAATGCTTACGAGGAGAGTCTGAATGAAGAATGAAAAGCCTCTAAGCAGAAAGCGGCGGCTGGCTATTAACTCGGTTTTCAGCTTCGCTTCATGGCTGGTCCCTCTCCTGGTCAGCTTTGTTGCGACACCCATAATCGTCCGCGGCCTGGGTACCGAAAGCTACGGCCTCTACGCGTTGATCTCCGGTTTTATCAGCTATTCTTTCAGCTTCGGTATCGGCAAGACCGCAGCTAAATACGTCGCGGAATATTCATCCGCGGGCAATGTGGGCAAGATCAGCGAAGTTTTGTCCGCAATATTCTGGTTCAGCCTGGCGGTAGGCCTGATCGGGACCGCCGTCATCGCCATATTCGCGCCATTCATTGTTTCCGAGGTGCTGCAGATACCGCCCGAGGCCCGGCCGGTAGCGGTTACCGCCCTTTACCTGGCCTGCGTAACTATCCTGGTTTATATGCTTAGCCAGATATTCCAGTTCGCGCTGCAGGGGCTTCACCGCTTCGATAAGTACTCGATCCTTATAAATCTAAACGGAATATTGATGAACGGCGGCAATATTCTGATCGTCTGGGGCGGCGGGGGAGTTCTGGCCCTCTTGTGCTGGAATCTGATCGTAGTCTGTTTGATCTGCATACTATTTTATATAAGTGCCCGAAAATTGATTCCCGAAGCCCGCATCCGTTTCAAAATCGATCGCGACATGACGATCGAGGTTCTCAAATACGGCGCCAGCATTATCCTTTACCAGGTTTTCGGGAATATTTTGCTTATTTTCGAGCGGGCTTGGGTCACCCGCAAATTGGGTCCGCATTCACTCACATTTTATGTCGTGCCGATGTCGCTCGCGATCTACCTGCACGGCTTTATCAGCAGCCTGGTGCTGGTGCTGTTTCCATTTGTCAATGAATTGCTCGGCGACCTGGATAAACTGACTCTCATTTACCGTAAAGCAAACAAGATAATTATCGCGGTCGTCGCATTTTGTGTGCTGACGCTTATCTGCGGCGGCAAACTTTTCCTGTATGTCTGGATCGGGCAGGATTTTGCCGAGGGAGCATTCAATGTGCTCGTGATACATTTTTTCACTTTTGGCATCCTCGCGGTGATGACGATCTCGTGGCAGTTGGCCGAAGGTTTCGGCTACGCCGGGTTGAACGCGATATCCTCCTTCACCTGGGTAATTATCTCGGTCCCGCTGATGATTTTTTCCGCGGAAAACTGGCATAATGAAGGAATTGCTTTCTCCCGGCTGGTCGGGGTCATCGCTACCGTGCCCCTGATCTTTTATATCGAAGGAAAATTTTTGAAGATCGTAGATTGGAAGTACTGGCTAAAGCTATCCGTGTGTATCGCGGCGGCCGTCGTGGGCGCCGTATTGGTAGAAAAAATGGTGTTTATGCGGGGTAGCCCGACCTGGCTTGGCCTTTTTGCAGGCGGCGGGGCAGGCGCCGCTGCTTATTTTATTATCCTTCTTGCTACGGGCTTTTTGACCCGGGAAGAGCGGACAATGCTGCGCGATATGCTTCCGGGAAGATAGAAAGGCGGAAAATACGAATTCGATGAACGAAAAACCAGAGCTGGTCCAACGGCTCGATTTTATCAGGGAGGTTTGTAAGGGTAAAAAAGTGCTCCATCTTGGGTGCACAAACTACCCGTACACCCAGGAAGCGATCGATAGCGACATGCTTCTGCATTTCGAGCTTGAAAAGATCGCGGACAAGGTCTACGGGTTCGACTACGACCAGGCGGGCCTCGACATCCTGGCCGGACACGGAACCGTGGACCTCTATCGCGCCGATCTGCAAAAGCTTGAAGATGTTGAGCTTAACGAGACGTTCGACGTTATTCTCGCCGGCGAGATGATCGAGCATCTGAATAACCCGGGATTATTTCTCGAAGGCATCAAGCGTTTTATGAACGATAAAACACTTCTGGTAATAACCACGATCAATGCTTATTGCGGAATGCGTTTTTGGATATATGGTTTGCGGGGTAAAAAGGGAAGCGTCGAGCCCGTCCACCCGGACCACGTCGCATACTATTCGTATTCGACGTTAAGCCTTTTGCTCGCGCGCCACGATCTGCAGACCGAGAAATTTATGTTTTATGACCTGGGCAAGGAACACCGTCAACATAACCGGTGGATACTGAATTTCATCAACGACGTCTGCGTGAGTATTGCTCCACAGTGGTCCGACGGGATCATTGCCGTCTGCCGTGTTGGCGGTAAATAAGACCTCAAACCCTCAAATCCGGAATGGCCAACGAAATAAAAAAACTGTCAGGCAGGCTTATCACCATCGATTTTCTGAGGGGTATAGCATCTCTCGGCGTGGTGATTCACCATGCTTTCGGTTCGCCTATCTGGTTATTGCCCGCGGCCATAACCGGCTCGACGATAATAAACCAGTTACTCCTCCTGATACCGGCATTCGGATTTTCCGGCGTTTACCTGTTCTTTGTAATTTCCGGCTTTTGCATTCACCTTAGGTGGGTCAAGGCCCAGGCCGGGGGCGATACCAAACCGCTGGAATTCATTCCGTTTTGGAAACGGCGGATCCGGAGGCTGTACCCGGCGTATCTCGTCGCGCTGATTCTCTATATCGCCTTCGAGGTCTATTGGGGCAAGCTGCAATTCACCTCGTTTTTCTTCTACGATCTCATCTCTCATATTTTCATGCTGCATAACCTGGATTCGCGGACGGTTTACAGCTTTAACAAGGTTTTCTGGACGCTGGCGGTCGAGGAGCAGCTTTATCTGGCCTATTTCCTGCTGATATGGCTGCGAAAAAAATATGGTTGGCTGGTTACGCTGGCTATTACTTTACTTGTACGGGTTGCCTGGTTCGCTGCCGCTTATGTGGCCATCAAGGGTTTCGGGCTGGCGGTCCCGATAACGGAATACGCTTTTGCGACCTGGTGTGTGTGGGCGCTCGGCGCGGTGAGCATCGAAGCGGCCTACGGGCTAATAAAGCTGCCAAAGATCTTCAGCTCGCCCATTGCCGCTGTGGTCGTTTTATTGATAACCGCTGTCGTTTGCGCGATCGGTTGGGCCACCCCTTCCGGAATAGTCGGCCGGACGAGCCTTTTTGTGACGCAGCCTCTCTTTGGCCTTGGCTTTTTTATAATGGTCAATTACGTCGTCAGCCTCGAATCGAAGATCAAAAATTGGTATGGTACGATCGTTAGATTTTTCGCGTGGATCGGACTGTTTTCGTACTCACTGTATTTAACCCACGAGCTGCTTGTAACGTACCTAAAGATCAATCCTTTTATATTGATCCCTACAAGCGTCATATTCGCATGGGCCTACTATTTATGTTTTGAAAAACCCTTTATGAATAAGAACCGGGTACAAAGCGCTCCGGTGTCGGGAGTTGCAAGCTAATTTTATCCGTATTTTTTGCTCACAAAGGCTCAAACACCGCCTTTTTATTGCCCTTTTTGTTTTATTAGATACGGAAAATAAGCTAAACTGTATCTTTACCTGGGTTAGATCAGATCGTTATGGCAACACGTTTTATTGAGGCACCGGCTAGAACCACCAAGCCGACGGGAATTTTCGGGCCGGCACTGGTCATGATGCTTATAGCCGGGCTCGCCGGATTCACCTGGCTGTTCTTAAGCACGGCGGCGGGTGACCAGTTTCCTTACTTTTATCTTTTGCCGTGGGTCCTCGGGCTCGGTATAGTCGAAGCGATTCCCATTGTGATCCTGTATTACCAGGGCAAGCTATCGTTAGTAAATCCGTTGGTTTTCGGCACTTTGACCTACCTGTTCCCGGCATTCGTGATAGGCGGCCTGATGCTCACTTTCGGTTGGTCGGTCCCTTATTACCTCCCTTACGTTCAGGACCCTCAAACAAATTTTCCTTATACGGTAGTACTGGTCGGTCTAGGTTTTGTCGGTCTGGCGATGGGTTACTTTTTCCCTCTGGCTTACAAATTCGGGCGTTATATTTCAAAGTTTATGCCGGAGGGGAATACCGACCCCGCGACGGCATTTCTGCCGGGGTTCCTGCTTCTAGGAGTAGGAATGATCAACACGATTTTCGGGCTTATTATCGGTTTTATCGGCTACCAGCTGGTTGAGGAATCAAGCTCGTATGACGGTCTTCTCTATTTGACCACTCTATTTTGGATCCAGGCCACATTCTTCCTGTTTTACGGCGTATTCAAGCTTGGAAAGATCGATCTGCGGTCGATCCTGGTTGTTGCTATCGTAGGCTCGACGGCGCTTGCACGCGCGTTGTTTGCCGGAAACCGTGGGGGCCTGATAACGATGGCCATGCCCATAGTCCTGGCTTACGTCCTGGCTGGTAAGACCTTTAAGATGAAGCAGTTTCTGATCACCGGGGTTATCGGCTTTTTATGCCTAATCGCGGGAATGATCTATGGCACCACTTTCCGCGAGATGAAGGGAAGTGAATCTAATATGGATATGGGAAGATATGCAGAAAATATTTCTCATACCTTTGCCCGGGTGGGCAGTAACGATAATATCGCGCTTCTCGAATACGGATTTATGAGCCTCGCCGAGCGGATCGATTCGGTTACTCCAGTGGCGGTGGTGGTTTCCACATACGAGCAGATGGAGCCATACGAAGCGGGATACGGCCTTGACGACAACATCTGGAAAGATACGATATCATTCCTCATCCCCCGTATCATCTGGAATGAAAAGCCTCTGGCTTCGGAGCCTCGTCAATATGCCGCGCTGTATTTCGATTACGCGGACAATTCGTTCACTATCACCCCCTTCGGCGACCTTCTGCGTAACTTTGGGGTGTTTGGAGTTTGGGGCGGGATGTTCATCCTCGGCTGCGTTCTCAGGATCATCTACAGGGCGCTGATCGAAGAACAGGAAACAAAGCTCTGGAAGGCCACGCTGTACTTCATGCTAATAACGACCATCTCTTACGAAAGCTTCTACGGCGCTATTTTCCCGATGATGGTCAAGGTATTTATCATATCCGTTCTCGGATTGATGGTTGTGAGATTGTTGGGACGCAAATTGGGCCGCGTGATCTAGATGGATAAAATGCAGAAACAATGGGACGAGCTGGGTAAAAACGAAGCTTATTACGCAGTTCTGACCTACGACAAGTTTAAGGCCGATAACCTGACAGACAACGTTCGTGAGGACTTTTTCAAGACCGGCGAAGAGCACGTAGGTAAATTGTGGGAAGAGATCGAGACGAATTTTGTTAAGGATTTCAGACCGCGGCGTTCCCTGGATTTTGGCTGCGGTGTAGGCCGGCTGGTTGTTTCGCTTTCCAGTCGATCGGACGAGGTCGTCGGTGTCGATATCTCTCGCCAGATGCTCGAAGAATCCGAACGCAATTGCGAATCGCGCGGGCTCGATAACACCAAATTTGTTCAAACCGACGAGTTGCTGGCTAATAAGAACGAATTCGATTTTATTCACTCGTTCATCGTGTTTCAGCATATCAAGCCAAAGATCGGCGAGGAGATCCTGAGAAAATTGCTCGCGGACCTGGCTGTGGACGGCATCGGCGCGCTGCATTTTACCTACCTGGACCATCCCGCCA
>Ga0190272_10001247_pt1 | contig 12295 bp, 13 predicted proteins | sample Popmic504T_FD_133746 | JGI IMG/M metagenome (GOLD analysis project Ga0190272, IMG submission 133746) | Populus adjacent soil microbial communities from riparian zone of Shoshone River, Wyoming, USA - 504 T | ecosystem: Environmental > Terrestrial > Soil > Riparian zone | place: USA: Wyoming...
CGGTCGATCAGATCGGAAACCAAAAGCTTGGCCAGCCGCGGATCCGCACCGCGGATCTTCATCACATAATCCACGATATTGACGGCGGAAGCGCTGCCGCCGAAGGACCGTAAGAAAGCGATCGTTTCGTTTATCAGCAGTGACTCGGAGATAAGGTTCGGGTAAGGTGGCATACTTCGGTTCTATTTTAACGCGCAAATAGCGAAACCGCCAAGATTGGCTAAACGAATAGGAACTTATAAACTGGTTTGGAGGAGATAATGAAAGAAGAAAACATCAAAGCGGTCGAAGGCTATTTGAATGCATTGAAAACCAAGGACCTGTCGCTCGCGCCGTTCGCGGACGATATATATTTCGAGGACCCGATTGCCGGGAAAAACCGCGGTGCGGAAAATTTCAGGGCGTTTTTATCTGGATTTTTGCCGGCGATAACGGATGTCCGCGTTGTGCGCCACGTCTCCGAAGGTGATTACGTGACGACGCACTTCGAGGTGGACGGCGTCTTTGGCATGATTCCGATCATGGAAATGTTCAAGGTCGAGGACGGAAGGATCACCGAGGCGATCGGCTATTTCGACCCGAGACCGATTATAGGATAGTTTATTGAGTTCATTGAGTTTACTGAGTTTATTGAGAGACTCAACGAACTCAACGAACTCAAAGAACTCAACGAACTCTATGAACTCTATTCTGGATCGATTTAAGGAAACGAATGCTCTTCTCGAAGGGCATTTTATTCTCTCGAGCGGCCTTCATAGTGCGAATTACTTGCAATGCGCCCTTGCCTTGCAGGACCCTAAAGACGCCGCAAGCTTCGGCCGGGCCATCGCGGCAAAGCTCGCGGCTGAGCAATTCGACACCGTCGCTTCGCCCGCGATAGGCGGCTTGATCATCGGTTACGCGGCCGCTCAGGCCCTTGGGCTGAGGTTTATCTGGACCGAACGCGAGAACGACGTGATGACCCTCCGGCGCGGATTTACCGTGTCAGAGGGCGAGCGCATACTGGTCGTTGAAGATGTGATCACCACGGGCGGCTCGACCCGCGAGTGCATTGCCGCGCTCGAAAAGCAGGGCGCAAAGGTTGTCGCGGCGGCTTCGATTATCGACCGCTCTAACGGCACGGCCGATGTCGGTGTCACGCGCGTATCGCTGGTGAGCCTCGACGTTCCGAGCTACACCCCCGAAGATTGCCCGATGTGCGCCCGGGGGCTGGAGGCGGTCAAACCCGGCAGCCGGACCTCACCCAAATAATGCGCCGCTGCTGTTTTTTATCGATGGACGATCTCGGCAGCTATGTCTCGGATGACGAGCTGGCCGTTCCGCCGTTACACGACCTCGGCTGGCAGGTCGACACCGTTTCCTGGCGTGACAAAACCGTTGACTGGAACGATTTCGAAGCCGTGATCATCCGCACACCCTGGGATTACCAGCGCGACCCGGAAGCATTTCTCGCCGTATTAGAGACTATCGAGGCCTCATCCGCGCGCCTTGAAAACTCCTTGAGTATCGTCAAATGGAACCTGAACAAGGGCTATCTCCGTGAGCTTGAAGCTAAAGGGGCCTATATCGTCCCGACCATCTGGAGGGAGAAAGGAATCGCCGAAGCTGATGTGCGCGAATGGCTGGCGCATTTCGATGTGGAAGAGGTAGTTGTCAAACCCACCGTGAGCGCGACCGCGGAATTCACCTATCGTCTGACCGGATTCAAACCCGAGCTCACCGAAATATTTGCCGAAAGGGAATACATGGTCCAGCCCTTTATGCCGAACATCGTGGACGAGGGTGAATACTCGTTGTTTTATTTTAGCGGGGAATACAGCCACACCATTCTCAAGGCCCCGAAGCCCCTGGATTTCCGTGTTCAGGAGGAGCACGGCGGCATAATCACGGCGGTTAGACCGTCTGAAAAGATCATCGATACGGCCCGGAACGTGTTCGATCTGATCTCGCCCGCGCCGCTTTATGCACGCATCGATCTCGTCCGCGACGCTCGCGACGATTTCGCGCTCATGGAACTTGAATTGATCGAGCCCGCGTTGTACTTTCGAATGGACGAAGAATCTCCGGCGAGATTTGCAACGGCTTTCGATAAAAGTATGAGGAGATTAAATGCGAACGTCTGACGATTTCTGGAGGGAATTTTGCCTCGCCAATCCAGAGATTAGTGCCGCGGAACCTTACCAGGTCTGGTATTTTGGCAATAATACGGAATTAGCCGAAAATTTGTGCGGTCTTGTTATGCAGGGCCGTAAAACAGCCACATCCGCCCTTGTCTGGGAGGCGGAGGCCGATCCCGAAACCGCTCCTGTTCTGAATGGCTGCAGCATCGTCACGGATTTCCACGGAGAGCCGAGATGCGTCATTAGAACTACCGAACTCCGGACGGTTCCCTTTTATGAGGTCGATGCGGAATTTGCGTTTGACGAGGGCGAGGGCGACCAGAGTCTGGACTATTGGCGGCAAGTACATTGGGACTATTTTTCCGCGCGATGTGCCGAGCTCGGCCGAACGCCCGACCCCAAAATGCCGGTTATTTGCGAAAGATTTGCTTTGTTATATCCTGAAGCTTCATAAAAGCGGCAGACATCCGTTATCTATTTCGAATGGACGACGATTCTCCCGCGAGATTGCGCGGGTTTTTGATAAACGTATGCAGGAAGAACAGTCTAATTTAATCGATAAGGAAGCGGCATCGGCCATCAAAGAATCGCTGGGCGGGTGCGAGTTTTCAGACAGTGCTGAACTGCTGCGCGAGGATCGGGATCGCGATCTCTCCGGAGAAGAATCCGCTCAGGATGGGTAATTTGTAACTTTGATGTCTAATTATAAGCTTCTAATACAATACGACGGCACCGATTTTCACGGCTGGCAGGTGCAGGAAAACCAGCGGACCGTGCAGGGCGAGCTCGAGCGTGTCCTGTCGCTGCTCAATGATTCGCAGGTGATGGTGACGGGATCGGGCCGGACGGACGCCGGCGTCCACGCCGAAGGACAGGTCGCCAATGTAAAGATGACGAAAGCGTTTACGCCCGAGAAGCTTAAGCATGCCATCAACGGCAATCTCTGGCGGGACCTGAGGATAATGAGCGTCGAGAAAGCGCCCGACGATTTCCATGCCCGGTTTTCCGTGAAATTGAAGACCTATGTCTACCGTGTCGTCAATGCGCCCACTATCTCGCCTTTCTGGTGCCGCTATGCCCATCACGAATCGCGCCCGCTGAATGTCGCCCGGATGAACGAGGTTGCCCGGCTGTTCCTGGGCGAGCACGATTGGACCGCCTTTTCCTCGGCCCAATCCGATGGCGAACACCGTGTAAGGACCATTACGGATTTTAACGTCGAGTCGTCATGGGACGCCCGCGCCGGCGCAACCGTTATCGAATTTCGGATCGTGGCCAAGGGGTTTTTGCGCTATATGGTACGCTCTATCGTCGGCACGCTGCTCGAGGTGGGCCGCGGCGAGAAAGACGCCGAGACGATAGAGACGGCGATTATCAACGGCGACCGGAACCTGGCGGGCAAGACCGCCCCGGCCAACGGGTTGACGCTTCTGAAGGTGGAATATTGATGATCTATCACATAGTCTTGCCGGATTCCTGGGAAGAGCAAAAAGGTCTCGATCATTACGAACACGAAAGCCTGCGCACTGAGGGTTTTATTCACTGCAGCTACGGCGGCCAGCTCGATGCCGTGTTGGAGAGGTATTACAGTCAGGCGAAACGGGTGCTGATTTTACATATCGACCCGGAGCTTTTAACATCGAATCTGGTCGAGGAGGCTTCGACTGGCGGCGAGATCTACCCGCATATATACGGAAGAATAAACCGCGGCGCAATAGTTGAGATAAGCGAAAAGACTGGTATCGTTTAGTAAATTTAATGCACGAGAATTTTGCCGGTGTAGTAAAAAAAAGGTCCCGCGAGGCAGAGCTGCTTGCGGCTATCGATCCCGAGCGGCTGCCGCAGCACATGGCCATTATCATGGACGGCAACGGCCGATGGGCCAAACAGCGCGGCAAGCCGAGGATCTTCGGGCATAAGGCGGGCGCCGAGTCCGTCCGCGCGATCGTCGATACCTCGGCGCGGTTGGGGATCAAGGCCGTGACGCTGTACGCGTTTTCCACCGAGAACTGGAAGCGGCCGCGTGATGAAGTGTCCGGCCTGATGCAGATGCTCAAGCGGTATTTAAAGAGCGAGCTGAAAGAGGTCCACAAGAACAATATCCGTTTTCAGGCGATCGGGAATCTGGCCGGGTTTTCCGAGGATATCCAGAAGGAGCTCGGGGCGGCGATGGAGAAAACGGCCGGTAACACCCAAATGACGCTGAGCATCGCGATCAATTACGGGGGCCGGGCCGAGATACTCCAGGCAGCAAAACGCGCGGCGCAGGAGCTGATAGACCGTGGTGACCCGGTCGAGAATATGCTGGACGAGGATATCGAGCGCTATCTCTATACCCACGGATTGCCCGAGGTCGACCTGATGGTCAGGACGAGCGGTGAATTCCGCATCTCGAACTTCCTGCTCTGGCAGCTGGCCTACAGCGAGATATATGTAACGCCGACGCTGTTCCCGGACTTTCGGCGTCCTGAGATCTTCGAGGCCGTCCTGGCATACCAGAAACGGGAGAGAAGATTTGGAGACGTGTCGGTTAAGAGTTCGTAGACTTATGAAAACCCGAATTATTACAGCGCTTATCGCCCTCCCGATACTGATCGCGTCGATCGTACTGCCCTCGTATTACCCGCTAACGGTTTGGCTGTTTGTAGTGATTGCCGCCCTCGGGCTTTCAGCCGGGCTGTTCGAATTCTACTCGCTGACCAAAAAGCTCGAGCTCAAGGCCGATGCCGCCGTCGGGTATCTCGGCGCGGCTGTGTTCTTTGTCGCCTTTTTGTTCGACGCCCCGGGCAATGCGCCGGGCCTGCTGCTGGCGACGCTCGCGCTATTTCTTATTGCGGTGTTTATTTCGCAGACCTTTCGCTTTCAGAAGGATTTTTCCAAGATGCTCACGGGCATCGGCGTCACGGTCCTAGGGGTCCTGTACGTGGCATTCCTCGGCGGTTTTCTTGTTTCGATGCGGGTCGGGTTCGAAAACCCTAACCCCTATCTTTCCACCCACCTGCTGGGCTACTTTTTCCTCGTGATAATGGGCTCGGACATCGGCGCGTATTTCGCGGGCCGCCTCCTGGGCAAGCACAAGCTGGCGCCGGGCATCTCGCCGGGGAAGACGGTCGAGGGCTTGATCGGGGGCATTTTGGCGGGGGCCGGTTTCGGCGCGCTGGCTACTTTTTGGTTCTTTCCCGAGCTGCCGTATAAATGGTCGGTCCCGCTCGCCGCGGTGATGGCGGTGGTCGGCGTACTCGGCGATTTGGCGGAGAGCGCAATGAAGCGCGGTTCGAAGACCAAGGACGCGGCCACAATCCTGCCCGGTCACGGCGGGTTTTTAGACAGGCTGGACAGCCTTTTGTTTAACGCGCCCATCTTATATTATTTCGCGAAGTTTTATTTCTTTGGTTTTTGAGCGAGGTAAGATATGAAGATAAGCACCGGATCAGCGTTTTTGATTCTTCTCCTTTCGGTTTGTTTTTCATTCGGGCAGGAGTCTAGACCCGCTCCAGGCCCGGGGCCATTACCGGTTTCGCCACCTCCGGGGAATATGAGCCTTCTTCCCGGGTACGAACATCAACGGCTTCGCGGCATCGATAGTGATGTAGGTCAAATAAGCAAGAAAGACGGCCTGGTCATTCGCTATGACATTGGAGGCATGGCGGGAAACAGTGCAATGAGCGTTTCCAGGGAAACCAGGGCGCCTCTGGTTTGGTCCAAAGTCATAAATGTCGGCGGCGAGGACCTGCGTATCGTATATTTCAATGACGGAAAGATCATTGCTACCTTTGAACGACAGTTGGCAAATTTCTTTGCTCATACAGGGAAGGTGGAGGCCGTCCCCGAATTCCTCATGATGGTTATGACATATATTGGTGAGGATAATTTTACCTCTTCCGCAGCCAAACCACCGCCCTTCCCGGAAGAATTGGTCAGCCACAAGAGAGGCGACTGTTGGAGGGCTCGACCGCCCGGCGGCATCAGTCTGCTGGAAGGTTACGAGCATCTTGCGTGTTGGGGAATCGATAGCGCGGTGGGTGAAATTACCGGAAAAGGCGGCCTCGTAATCAGTTACGACAATGGCGGTAGCGTGGGACCAATTATTAAGCAACGGTATCAAAATGGTAAACCTGTGCTGCCGGAGGTAAAGGTGAATGGCGATACGCTGATACTAATCTGGTATGGTGATTCTCCGCGCGCTACATTCGTCAATGCCAGGGCTAACTTTCGTACCACGGTCAAGAGTCAGGACGATCTCGTCGACTTTATATTAATGGTGATGACATATCATTCGCCGGTGAAGCTCGGAGCGAAGGACGGGAAGCGGTAATGACCCTGCTTGCAGTTCATAGATCTTCAGGCCACTCCCAATATTATCAATTTGCCTTTTCACTCCTCCCTCCTGTATCATTTCCATTGATTTTAAGTGTTATGAACGCAGTTCGGTTTAACGACGATAATAATTGATTGGCGAGAGCGTTGTTTTTAGCGTTCCGCCTTTCGTTTGTCGTTAAGAATCGAAAGGCGTTTTTTATTTTGGGAAGAGGGTGCCTACGAAATACGCGAAAGGCGCGAAAAAAGGCAAGAAGGAATAGCCGCTAAAAGGCGCAGAACAGGCAAAAACAAAAAGGCATATTTTCGCGTTTTTAGCGTGTTTTCGTAGGTAAAAAGGATTATAGATGTTGGATGCATTAGGAAATTTGGAAAGGACGTATACCTGCGGCGAACTGCGCGAGAGCCAGGTCGGCGAGCAGGTGGTTTTGATGGGCTGGGTCGCCAAAAAGCGCGATTTCGGTGTCTTTACGTTTATCGACCTCCGCGACGCCTACGGGGTGACGCAGATCGTCGTCAGCGCCGAGAAAGCCCCGGAGGCCCACGCCAAGGCCAAAAACCTGCGCGGTGAGTTCGTCCTTGCCGTCAAGGGCGAGGTCGTCTCGCGGGCCGAGGGCACGCACAATAAAAAGCTCGCCACCGGCGATATCGAGATCAAAACAGCCGAGATCTTAATTCTAAACGATGCCAAGGTACCGCCCTTCCAGCTTGAAGTCGCGGGCTCGGAAAATCTCGCCAGCGAGGACACCCGGCTCAAGTACCGCTATCTCGACCTGCGCCGGCCGAAGCTCCAGCACAATATCCGGATGCGCGCCCGTACCGTTGCAAAAATTCGCGAGTATATGGACTCGCTCGATTTTATCGAGATCGAAACCCCGATCCTTTTAAAGTCGACCCCCGAAGGCGCGCGGGATTTTATCGTCCCCTCGCGCATCCACAAGAGCAAGTTTTTCGCCCTCCCGCAGTCGCCGCAGATACTCAAGCAGCTGACGATGATCGCCGGTTTCGATAAGTATTACCAGATCGCCCGCTGTTTCCGTGACGAGGACCTGCGGGCCGACCGCCAGCCGGAATTCACGCAGCTCGACGTGGAGATGTCCTTTGCTAACCAGGAGATGGTTTACCGCCTGATCGAAGGGATGTTCGGGCACGTTTTTCAGCTTATCGGTGTCGATCTGCCCGAAAAATGGCCGCGGATGACCTATGCCGAGGCGTTGCGCCGGTACGGCTCGGACAAGCCCGACCTGCGTTTTGAAATGGAGCTGCAGGACCTCTCCGGCGAGCTCGCGGACACGGATTTTGCGCCATTTGCCGATACGCTTGCTGCCGGCGGCGAGATCAAGGGTATTGTTGTGCGCGGCAAGGCCGATTATTCGCGTAAGCAGCTCGACGAGATGCAGGAATTCGTCAAGCGCTACGGCGCGGGCGCCCTGGCATGGATAAAGATTGGCGAAGAGACCACGTCTTCGCTTCTAAAGGTTCTGGGCGAGGAGAAGATCGGGCAGTTAATAACCGCTTCGGGTGCAGAGAAGGGCGATGCGGTGCTGATCGTCGCGGGCCGTAAACCGGTCGTCGCGGCGGCGCTCGGCGCATTGCGCATTGAGGTAGCCAAGCGCGAAAACCTTATCCCCGCGAATGTCTTTAAACCCTTGATGGTAGTGGATTTTCCAATGTTCGAGCACAACGACGCTGAGAACCATTACGATGCCGCTCATCATCCGTTTACCTCGCCGATGGACGAGGACCTTGACCTGTTTAAGCGCGCGATCGAGAACGAGGACGAGCACGACCTGCTCGGGCAGGTGCGCGCCAAGGCTTACGATGCCGTGATCAACGGTATCGAGTGCGCGGGCGGGTCGATCCGTATCCACCAGAAGGAGGTCCAGGCGCTGAATTTCAAGGCCCTTGGGTTGTCGACGGAGAAGGCCCGCGAGCGGTTCGGGTTCTTTCTCGAAGCGCTCGAATACGGCACCCCGCCGCATGGCGGATTCGCGGCCGGGATCGAGCGGACCCTGATGGCGCTTTTGCAGACCGATAATATCCGGGACCTTATCGCCTTCCCGAAAACCGCCTCGGCCCAGGACCTGATGATGGATTCGCCGGGCGAAGTCGACCCGGCACAGCTCAAGGAATTGGGAATCAAGATCGTTGAATAAGGCAAGTTTGTCCGAAGCCAGGTATCAAATTTCTTGAACCAAACCGGGTTGGATGTCGTAGAATTTAAAAGCGATGTCGAAAAAGTACGATACAAACCCACTGGACCCCGAGTTTCCAGAGAAAGTTGCCGACGAGCAGCACACTCAGACGCTGCCTTATTCGGGCGCGGAAACCCGGAAGTTTTCTCCGCCGGTCGAGACCGAGGAGCAGACCAGGGCCTTTACCGGGGCTAACAATTTCGCATCCTACGCATCGCCCTACAACGGCCAGAACATTCCTGCAAATTACCGGACCGCGCAGTTAGAGGACATGAACCGCGCCTCGAGCCGCAAGGTGGACAAGATCGGCCTGCCCGAAAAGTTCCTGATCGGGCTGCCGTACCTGCCTTTCCAGATCGGGCTCGTGGCCGGGCTTATACAGCTGCTGGCCATACCAAAGAGCGAGCAAAAGGTCCGTTTTCACGCCGCCCAGGGGCTGGCGGCGAATGTCGGGATACTGCTCATCAGTGCGATCCTCGGAGTCATCAGCAACGTTAGCGGGGTGGCGAGGATAGGTAACGGTATTTTTGTTACCTTCACCACCATATTGATGATCATTTTTGCCATAAAGGCCTGGAAGGGTAAGCCCGTCCACATCGAGGCGGTCGACGATCTGACGGTTTGGCTGGAAGAGAAGATCCAGATCAGAAAATAAGGAGACGTGCGGAATGTATTGTTCTGCCTGCGGGAGCCAGATCCAAAACGAGTTGAATTACTGCAATCGTTGCGGCGCCAAAGTTTCGGGCGGCGATCCCGTATTGCAAAAGACCGTGGCTGACAATTTGTCGTCAGCGATCGGTTATATCGGAGGTTTTGGCCTCCTTGCGTTTGTATTTGTAGTTTATCTGGTGATGCGCAACGGCCAGGATGTGAGGATGTTGATCCCGATCTCCTTTTTCTACCTCGCCACGGTATTCGGAATATGCTATCTCCTTCTCCGGCAGGTATCAGAGCTTACCGGAAAATCCAGTCCGAGGTCGATAAATCCGGCTGAGAGCGCACCACCCGCCTATCTAAAACCGGCAACCACAGCCCAGCTGGAAGAATCGCGCGAGCCCGGTATCAGCGTCACCGAAAATACTACCCGCACGCTCGATGAAGTTCTGATCGAACGAAAGTAAAACATAGCTGGGCTTACGTCCCGTAGGGACCGATTGAGAATAGCCCAGCGATTTATCGCTGGGAGAGATAGGAAATCGGAGCAAAGTCTCGTAGAGACGGCTGATTATTCGTTCAGCCGTTCCTAACGGAACTTGGTAATTGACAACGACCATTCCCAGCGATAAATCGCTGGGCTATTACCAAAAATCCCTACGGGATAATTCTTTTTTTGCACGCCTTAAACTCCTTCTGCCGGTACAAGCTCTCTTTTTTCTCTTTTAAGTTTCAGGAACGCAGTCACAACCAGGTAGATCGCTAAGGCGATCAGTGCGAGCGAGGCTATTCCGTTCACCAGCTTTACGTCGAACCCGTTCGTCGAGCTGAAATTATTTATCACCATCAGCCCCAGCGACCAGAGCGTGATCACCAGTACGAACAGCATGGGCAGCAGTGTAAAGGCTATTCGCTGCCGCGCCTTGTAGAGCCAGGCCGTGATCGCCAGCAGCGAGAGCGCCGCGAGCAGCTGGTTCGAGGCGCCGAAAAGCGTCCAGAAATCGAAATACGAACCCGGTTTTGCAAAAAATATCAGCACGAATGGGATCGCCACCGTCGCCAGTGTCCCCACGACAGCTCCTATCCGGCCCCGCATGCCGAATAGCTCCTGAACGATGTAGCGCCCGAGCCGCATCGATACGTCCAGGGTATCGAAAACAAAGGTAGAAAAGGCCATTGCGCCGAAGGTAACGGCAAATTGGAGGTTGTCCTTGCCGATGATAAGGGTCAGAAAATTGCCGATCCCGTTGCCGTAAACTTTACCGGCCGAAATGGCCTTGCCCTCGGGCGTGAAGAGCATTTCGCGGGTCGCGATCATCACCGTCACGAGCGCGATAAAAGCCACGAACCCCTCAGCCAGCATCGCGCCGTACCCGACCGATCTCGTATGGCTTTCCTTATCGATCTGCTTCGACGTCGTCCCCGAGCATACTAGGCCGTGAAAACCCGAGCACGCGCCGCACGCGATGGTCACGAAAAGGAAAGGGAAGATCATCCCCATACCGGTCAGGCTGCCGGTTTCGGGCAGCTTAAACGCCGGCTGCTGGATCGAGTAGCCCCCGAAAAATATGCCGATTACGCCGACCGCGATCGCCGTATAAAGGACGAAACCGCCTAGGTAACCGCGGGGCTGGAGCAGCGCCCAAACAGGCACCAAGGACGCGATTACGCAATACACGAGGATCAGTACCGACCAGGTCTGGTGCTGGAAAATCAGAACGTCGGAGAACTTTGTGCCGAGATATGAAAGGGCGAAAGTGGCCGGGACGAATATGATCGTCGCCAGCCAAAGCGGCGGTTTCAGGTAACGTTCGACCAGGCCCAGTATTATCGAAAGGCCGAGGTACATCACGCTAGCGATGGCTACCGCGCCGCCGGGATTAAACCGGGTTTCGCCGGCCAGCGACTCGTCGCCGGAGACGAAGGTGCCCGCGGTTATGTCGGTAAACGCCACAATCACATAAATTAGCGCGATCCAGATAAATGCCATCATGGCTAACCCCGCGCCGGTCCCGAGTTTTTCCTTCGTGATCTCGGCTATCGATTGCGCGCCATGGCGCACTGAAGATGCAAGGCTCGCAAAATCGTGCACTGCGCCAATCAGTACCACGCCGAGCGCTATCCACAAAAGGCAGGGCAGCCAGCCGAATGCAACGCAGGCGATGATCGGCCCGGCGATCGGCCCGGCCGCGGCGATAGCGGAAAAGTGCTGGCCGAAAAGATAAAAAGGACTGGTCGGGACAAAATCCACACCGTCGTTGACGGTATTGGCGGGTGTCTCCCGGGAATCACTCAGATTGAACTGTTTTGCGACCCACCGCCCATATCCAAAATAGCCGAATACGAGCCAAAAAAGGAAAACGATTGCCAGAAGGGTAAGCATAGTGTTTACGTTTGAAATTTAGAGTAAAAATAGCGGGAATCGTTAAGGATATTGAAACAAAACGCCGCGAAATGCAAGGGGCGAAAAAGAGGGGCCCACTTTACAGGAAAAGGCCTTCTTTTTTAATAATATCCGGCGGCATATTTAATAAAAATTAAGTTTCCTTCACACACAAGAGTGATATAATCCCGCCATTCAAGTCCATATCGGGAGGACCGGGACCATTCTTAAATTCTTGAACCGCTTGCTTTTATTGATCGTCCTGTCGGCGCTGGCCGTGCTGCCGTCGTTCGCTACGGGTGTGCCGGACCTTTCCTTCGGAAATGGGGGGATAGTTCTCATGGAGGGGGCGCTTTGGTCGCAGATGATGTTAAAAGGGCCCGATGACAAGATCTATGTTCTCGGACGGGGCTACCTGGGGACGGGGATCACGCAGGGCATGATCGTTTCCCGGTATAATCCGGATGGCTCGCTGGATACGACCTACGATGGCGACGGGCGTTCACCCTTGACGGGCTTGATCTTTGGCACCATTTCCCAGCAGCCGGACGGAAAGATCCTGTTTACGGGCGGGCCGCCGGCGCCGGCGCCGTATTACGATTCGGATTCGATGATGATACGCCTTA
>Ga0190272_10001248_pt1 | contig 12293 bp, 11 predicted proteins | sample Popmic504T_FD_133746 | JGI IMG/M metagenome (GOLD analysis project Ga0190272, IMG submission 133746) | Populus adjacent soil microbial communities from riparian zone of Shoshone River, Wyoming, USA - 504 T | ecosystem: Environmental > Terrestrial > Soil > Riparian zone | place: USA: Wyoming...
CGTTGCCAAGACTTTGGAGGGCTCGCGACCTCCGAAACATCAAAAATCGCGCCAACTCTTTCGAGGAAGCGCTTGCGAAGCTCGGAATCCGACGTATCCCGGTAGCCGCTCGAAAAAAGTACATCAGGCTGGTCGACGTCGCCCCACCAATCCAGGGCCTCGGTCAAGCGGCGCCGCGCGTCTTCATCGATCGTCGACAGTGGATCCTTGCGTAGGGCCTTGATCCAACCTGCGGAATAGCTGAGATGGAAACGCGATTCCTTGTGGACCTTGTCAGCGAGGCGAGCCAAGGTCCGGTCCGTCACGCTTGTCCTGTAGGCGCTCAATTGCGTTGAAATGGCCTGTTCAGCCATGAATATCGAGGCGATAAAGTCAGCCCACGACTGCGGCGGCCGGTCCAGCAGTTTCGGCGACCTAATATCCTTCGCACCACGCGTCCACTCCGCCTCCTCGCGGGTGACGCCAAAACGACCCAGATGTTGATAGATGGCGCGGGCATGCCCATACTGGCCCTGCATCATCGCGCAAATGGAGGTGAAGTCTGCGATGGAGCGCCCGTTCGGCAACGCCAACATGTACCAACCAGCGAGCACCAACTTGGCATCCGCGATGCAATACAGTTCGTCTCGTAGGCACCGGTCGGTTTCGGAGAGGCTTTCGACTGGATTAACGTTCTTCGTCGTCATCATCACACCACCTTTACCTTTGCGTTGCTGCCGCGTTCGGTAACCGTAACAATGGCCGACAGCGGAACGAGGCACATTTCCATCCAGGTGTCGTGGTCGTAAACAAACCAGGCACGTGCCTCCGCCAGTTCTGCGTTGGGGGCCTCAACCGAACCGATATGAGTGAGCGGCTCCGCCGAATTTCGGCGCGCAAAGATCTCATAGAATTCGGGCTTGTCTCCACCCAGTTCCACTCGCCTGTCGATAACTTTCTTCATCGTCGCACCTCTAAAGCTGGATTCCAAAGCGACGCATGAGCTGTCGCGCGCCGGGCTCGATGGATTGAGTGGTCCAGTCGTGATGCCATCCCTCAGACACGTTGACCTCGGTTACGCCCTCCAGGCAGCCAACAGCGTCCTTGACCGATTGCTTCAACATCGACACCCCCGGGCAGGCCAAGCACGGAATGGCGAGTTCGACATCGACCACACCGGTTTCCGATATCTGGACCCCACGTAGCATTCCCATGCTTTCGATGCTGACGGGAATATGCGGGTCATGCACCGCGAGGAGCGCCTCCCGGACTTCTTGCTCGCTCACCACAGGTCCTGCCCCCACAGCTCCGTCTGCATCCGACTCAGACCCGGTATCTTGATCGGACCGCCCTTCTTCCATTGCGCAAGCTTCTCGGCCCACGTGACCGTGCGAAAATCCCACTTCAATGTCTCTGTGTTGAGCAGGATCGGCATTTCGAAATCCAGGACGTAAATACCCTTTTCCCGATCGAAATGAGCCGGTACCTTCAATCCAAGCTGCTCACAGAATGGAACGAGCCGTTGCATCCAGATCTGCCTAAGCTGATCATTGCTGCTCCCGCGGATCCGATAATGGAGCTGATCCGTCCTGGACTTTACATCGTCTGTCGCCCCGAACCACTCGGCACCCATCGGAAACCAGAAATCCAGCGATTCCTGAACACGCGCCCTTACTTCGGGACCTTGCTGCATATAGTGGCGGATCATGTACTCGCCGCGTTTGACGTGAAAATTCTCCTCGAAGTTCACCTTCCGCAGCGAGCGGCTATATGGACCGAACGAGCAGTTCGCCTCAAGGTCGCACGTTGTAATGTATCCTGCCTGATCGCCGACAAGATGCGCCATACCCGTATCGATCGCATCCCTGGGGGCAAATTCCAGCATAAAGAACGTCTTGAACTTTGCTGGATCGCGCTCGAACACCTGCTGATAGGCGTCGAGCCCAAAATCCTCAAGCATTCGAAACATAACCTGAGCATGGCCCATCTCGTCCTGCAGCGCGGACGCGATGGCGATTCGATCATTGATACCGGGCGCAAACACTATTGCAGGGTAGTCGAGAGGCAACGTCATAATTTCCAGATCAGCGGCGATCTTCATGGTATCGACAAGCACGCTCCGATAGCGGGGTGTCATCTCGCTGATATCTTCTAGCGTACCGCCAGCCTTGACTCGAGTTTGCAGGGCAATCTCATTTGCGTCTTCGGTGAAGTCATGTGCGAGCGCCGCTTGAGCCATGGTCGATCCTCTTCATTACAATTGCTGACTGGTTATTCGTAGTCCTGAAGATTCCCGCGCAAGACGTCGATAACCGAAGGACCGTCCGCGATATCAATATCTCGCGGCGCCTCTGATGCGAGTTGAAGACCGGAAAGTACGACGGCCTGCAGCGCGCGAGTGAGACGGTGAACATGAACGCGGAGGTTTTGACGGAGGCACTCGAGCATCATACCGTCGGCGGCCGCGATCAGGAGCCGGGCCATATCACCACTGCTCAGGTCGGAGCGGAACGCTCCGGAAGCCTGCCCGAGCTCCAGAACCTTTCGGACTTCTTCTGCGACGCGGTTATAGCCAGCGTTTACTCTGCGCGCTGCCTCGGATTCGGCTCCGGCCAGCTCGATTGAGACCACGATCGGCAGCAGCATCGAGCCCGGATGTTCGAGGGCGATCTTGCCAGTCCTTTCCAGGAGCTTCGTCAAGCGCTCGACCGGGGAGCGGCTGTCGTCTCGCAGCAACTGAACGTAGGGAATCAGAACGTTGGCCCGTACCCGATTGAGCAACTCAAGGAGAACCCCCTCCTTGGAGCCATAATAGAAATAAACGCTGCTCTTGGTCAGACCCGAAAGTTCGCCGATCTTCTCCGTCGTCGTACCGTTGTAGCCCTGGGTAACGAAGAGAAATTCGGCAGCGGATAGCACTGCCGCCATGCTGATTTCACGATGTTCGGAATTCGAGAGTCGTTTCTTGCGCTCAAAACCATTAGCAGACAGGCCACGAGGCGAAGCCTTGGCATGTTCAGATTTCGAGACCGCCATATCAGACCTCCACTCCACAGAGTTGGTCAACACGCGATCAAGCTTCGGCAGTCCACCTGAAATACCCATCATCGTCGGCAAGTCCGCATCGGCACACTTGTTTAGTTGACTTGGAGGCAATCTATAATTTAACTTACTGTCTAGTCAATATCTTTCTTAGGGAGTGGAGGAAATGAGATTTTTATCTTGGAAATCAATGAGATCTACAAAGGAAAAATGCCGGAAGCGCACTTTCCAGACGATAGTTCGACCGACAAAAAGCGGCCCATCAACGCGAAAGGATCAAGGATGAGCAAGGAAATCGAATTCTATTTCGACTTCGGTAGTCCCTACAGTTATCTCGCTCAATCGCAGCTCAAGAAGCTCGCGGCAGACACGCAGGCTACCATCGTCTACATGCCGATAAACGTGTTGGATTTGATGAAAGCAACCGGCAACACCCCGACGACCCTTGAGTGCAAGGCGAAGAGAAAATACGTGAAGGCCGATCTGCAACGCTGGGTTAAGAAGTACGGCGTCGGTTGGGAGCCCAATCAGAATTTCCGGCACATAGACCTTAATTTCCTGCTTCGCGGGGCGATCGCCGCGATCAAGCTTGGGGTAGCTGCCGACTTCGTATCGAAGGTCTTCAACGGTCTGTACGCGCAGGTGCTTGACCTGGGCGACGTCGAAATCCTCAGAGACTTCCTAAAAAAGAACGACCTTCCTGCGGACCGCATCATTGAGCTGATGGCCAGGGACCAAATCTTCGAGGAACTCAAGGCGCGCAACAAGGCCGCCGAAGATGCCGGCGTTTTTGGCACGCCTACGTTTCGGGTTGGCGAGGAAATGTACTTCGGAAACGATCGGCTTGCGTTTGTTGAAGCCGGCGCAAAGGCACAGGCGTAACCATGACGAAACCAGTTTGCATAATCACGGGCGTGGGCCCGGGCGTCGGCAGCGCACTCGCACGACGCTTCTCGCGTGACGATTACCATGTGGCGCTTATTGCGCGTTCCGAGAAACGCCTACCGAAACTTAAAGCCGAACTCCCTGACTCTTCCACCTACATCTGCGACGTCACGCAGGAAAGCCAGATCAACGAAACTGTCGCCAAGATCACTCGTGATGTTGGCGCACCGACGATTGCGATTCATAACGCGGTCGGCGGAACGTTCGGAAATTTCCTCGAAGTCGATCCCGCTGCTCTTGAAACCAACTTCAAGGTCAACACGATGGGGTTTCTCTACCTCGCAAGAGCGGTCGCTCCCGCGATGATAAAGGAGCAAAAGGGAGTCCTCATCGCGACAGGCAACACGTCGGCCTTTCGCGGCATCGAAAGTTACTCCGCGTTCGCACCCTCCAAGGCGGCGCAACGCATTCTGGCGGAATCGATGGCGAGACATCTCGGCCCCAAGGGAGTCCACGTTGCCTTCCTGATGATCGACGCGGTCATCAACGTACCGTGGGCCCGCAAGATGTTTCATGACAAACCGGAAGAATTTTTTGCGGATTCCGTCACCATCGCCGACGAAATCTGGCACATCGCTCATCAGCCTCGTTCGGCATGGTCCTTCAACTACGAGCTTCGCCCCTACGCGGAGAAGTGGTGATGCATTTCGATCATTCCATCTCTTAGCCGATCGAAATGTTGCTATGAAAAATGCCGGAGCCGTTGCCGTTTCTGGTCGACGGGTCCGGCTTCATCGAAAACGGCTAAGACCGGGTAAGGAGCCGTTCTTGCTGAACGCGACAGAAGGTTGCCGAGAACGCAACAAGCTCGCGCCACCAAGATCCAGCGTTAACCTGTGAGTTCCCAACGGTTTGCTCAAATACTGCCAGGTTGCCATTGTGCTGCTCGGGCTACCACTCACGGTTACGCGGATCATTATCGGCGGTGAGGCAGATCCCTGGCGAGGAATTTGCGGAACCGGCCGCGGAACACATCCAGTTCTTCAGTCATCCACAGCGAGCGGTATCTCATTGGCGTTTCCCTCAACCGCTCAGACCGCCGCTGCAGACGACCACCTGTCCGCTGATATAGTTGGATTCCGGGCTGCAAAACAAATAGACCGCGTCGGCGGCCTCTTCCGGAGTACCGCTGCGGCCGAGCGGAATCATCCGGGCCATGTTATCGAGCATCTGTTGCTGCACGCCCACCTTGATGTCGCGCCCTGCGACGTCGATGGTCTTCTGTTGCGACTCGATCGGCTGGGTCAGCCGGGTGTTGATCAGGCCGAAGGCGACGCAATTGACGTTGACCTTGTAGCGTCCCCACTCTTTGCACAAAGTGCGGGTGAGGCCGACAAGCGATGCCTTCGCCGACGAATAGCTTGCCTGCCCCGCATTGCCGTACAGCCCCGCGATTGAGGAGATATTCACGACCTTGCGGAACACCTCGCGGCCGGCCTCGGCTTCCTTCTTGGCCATCACCCGGATCGGCTCGGAGGCCGCGCGCAGGATACGGAACGGCGCCACAAGATGGACGTCGAGCATGGCCTGGAACTGCTCGTCGGTCATCTTCTGGATCATCGCATCCCAGGTATAACCAGCGTTGTTCACCAGGATATCCAGGCCTCCGAATGTCTCGACCGCGGCGCCAACGAAACGATCTGCGAAGCCGGCATCGGAGACACTACCGTTGATGGCAATCGCCCGCCCGCCGACCGCTTTGATTTCGGCCGCGACGGCATCACCCGGCGCGTCGTCGATATCATTCACGACAACGCTCGCACCCTCGCTTGCGAGCTTCAGTGCGATGGCACGACCAATGCCGCGACCCGAACCGGTCACCAACGCGATTTTTCCGTCAAGTTTTCTCATGGGATTTCCTAAATGGCTGCAAGAAATCAGCGTGCGACTATGAGGTGCCAAGCCGATCCCGCCCCGCCCCGCAGATGAGTCCCGATCGCTGGCTGATCAGAACCCAGACATTACAGACGTCAGGCCGCCGTCGACAGCCAGTGTCTGGCCGGTAATGTGTTTGCCCGCATCACTGGCAAACAACACCGCGACGCCTTTCAAATCGTCATCGTCTCCAATTCGCTGAAGAGGGACGCCCTGGATCAGCTTTTCGACGCCTACCTGCGCGATGGTACCCTTCGTCATCTTCGAGGGAAACATTCCGGGAGCGATGGCATTCACCGTGATGCCATAGCGACCCCAACTGCCGGCCAAAGCTCTTGTGAAATTGATCACTGCGCCTTTGCTGGTGTTGTAAGCGATGGTTTGAGTTTCGCTCGTGCTGCCGAACAGTCCCGCAATGGAGGCCAGATTGATGATGCGTCCATACTTGTTCGGTATCATCGAGCGTTTACCGATGTGCTGGCTCAGGAGGAACAAGGAGCGGATGTTGAGATCCATGACCTTGTCCCATGCTTCGATAGGATGGTCCTCAGTTGGGGCGCCCCACGTTGCGCCGGCGTTGTTGACGAGAATATCGATCCGTCCAAATTTTGCCATTGCTTGATCGACAAGCCGGGAAACGTCCTCGTCTTTTGAGTTGTCTGCTGCAATCCAGTCAGCCTTTATACCGAGGCCCTTGAGATGATCCTGCGCGCTCTCGAGATCTGTTGCCTTGCGAGATGACAACACGATCGTTGCTCCCTGCTCGCCCAACGCCTCGGCTATTTGAAGTCCTAGGCCCCGGGAGCCGCCGGTGACGAGTGCGGTCTTGCCCGTCAAATCGAACATTTTCTTCAAGCTTGACATTGGAGAGCCTCAGCCGAGTTTCAGTAGATGGGAAGCCATACGCCCGCGGTTTTTGAGTTTGGCGAGGGTACGACGCATTTGTCTCAATCTTTGATTTCAATCGCTGCAGAACTGCTTGCTCGAATTCGGCTGCACAGACGCGGCACTTTAGACATGAACTTTCCGAATGGAAATTAACATACTGAACAGTCAGCATATGTCAACAACTTGCATAAAGCGATTTTGTTACAAGTCATTGTACGATTGGCAAACCGATAACCAACTCGCCTGTTGCCCTAGTATACAAACCGAAACTGTCCTGGATTTTGGCTGTCTTGGAGCGTTTGGCGCCCTCAGCCGGTGGCTTTCCAGCCTGCTACTTCATCCAATGAAAGAACGACTCGAAGTGCAGACATCGGAACAGCACATCCGATACACTACTGCCAAAACGGCGATTGCTGACTGGTTACTAGTGGTCCTGAAGGTTCCCGCGCAAGACGTTGATAACAGAGGGACCGTCGGCGACATCAATGTCTCGCGGCGCCTCTGATGCGAGTTGAAGCCCCGAAAGTACGACGGCCTGCAGCGCGCGAACGAGACGGTGAACGTGGATGCGGAGATTCTGACGGAGGCACTCAAGCATCATACCATCGCAGGTCGAGATCAGGAGCCGAGCCATATCGCCACTGCTCAGATCGGAGCGAAATGCTCCGGAGGCCTGCCCCAGCTCCAGGACATTTCGAATTTCTTTTGCAATACGGTTATAGCCAGCCTTTACTCTGCGCCCCGCCTCGGATTCAGTCCCCGCCAGTTCGATCGAGACGACGATTGGCAGCAGCATCGATCCCGGATGCTCAAGGGCGACCTTACCCGTCATCTCCAGGTATCTCGTCATGCGCTCGACGGGCGAAAGACCTTTATCTTGCAGCAATTGAACGTAGGGTTCCAAGACGTTGGCTTGCACTCGATTGAGGAGTTCAAGGAGAACACCTTCCTTGTTGCCGTAGTAAAAATACACGCTGCCCTTGGTCAGGCCCGCGAGCTTACCGATCCGCTCCGTCGTCGTGCCATTGTACCCCTGCGTGACGAAGAGAAACTCGGCCGCAGCCAACACTGCCGCCATGCTCAGCTCACGATGTTCGGAGTTTGTAAGTTGCTTTTTGCGCTTTTTCATGCGCTCGAAAGTAGTATCAGACAACGGGCGAGGTAAAGGGTCGCTGGGCTCAAATGCGACAGCCCTTGCTGGTCAATCGGACTGTCGGCGCATCGCTTCACGGATCTGCGGCACCCCTGCTGGAACGCTCATCATAGGCGAATCGCACTTCCTAGCCGGTTGACTTGGAGCAGGTTGCGCGATTAACTTACTTACCAGTCAATAACAAACGTTGAATGCAGCTTTCTCCTTATAAATCAGTAAGATACATCAGAATCGGAGGCCATCTTGCTGGACACAAGGCACAGGAATGATTTGGGGAAGCCGCGCGAAGCCGTTTCTGCGACCAAATCTTCGGCAATCATGTCATGGGCCGACCGCACCGCCGTTCTGGTGCCTGGTTTGATTGCTGCCTCCCTGATTGCGGTTTTGGCTGATTACTTGCGAAACTTGCCGCTCCTGTCCGTCATCAGCCCGATGATGCTGGCAATGCTGATCGGGATGACGCTCAACAATGCCGCGGGCCAGCCGAACTGGGCGAAAGGCGGCATTCTATTCAGCCAGCGGCGATTACTCAGGCTCGCCATTGTCTTGCTCGGCCTTCAGCTCACCCTTGCCGAGGTGGTGACGTTAGGTGCGATGGGTGTGATCATTCTGGCCGCAGCGCTGGCGTCTACCTACGTTTTCACGGTGCACGTTGCACGATTCCTGCGCGTCGAAGAAAAACTCGCCAAGCTGATAGCCGCCGGAACTTCTGTCTGCGGCGCGTCCGCGGTCGTCGCAGCGAACGCTGTTGTGGGTGGAAAGGAAGAGGATGTGACTTATGCGGTGGCAAGCGTCACCATCTTCGGGACCATCGCTATGTTCCTTTATCCGTTTCTGCCCGAGCTTCTGCATCTCAATGCTCGCGAGTTCGGACTTTGGACCGGCTCCTCCGTTCACGAAATTGCCCAGGTAGCTGCAGCATCGTTTCAACAAGGGCGAGTCGCGGGCGAAATGGGCACGATCGCAAAACTGTGCCGCGTCATGATGCTCGCACCGCTGGTGCTTGCGATGGATCTGCTGTCCCGAAGGGATGCGCGTAGCGGGACGGGCCAAGAAGCGTCAGAAGCGTCAAGGCGCGCGCCGGCGGTACCCTGGTTTGTCCTCGGGTTCATCGCCGCTACCTGCATCAACAGCATCGTCACCATCCCCGTGGACCTGAAATCGAATCTAATGTGGTTGACGACCTTCCTTCTGACGGTCGCGCTTGCCGCAATGGGTATGCATACCGACTTGGCGAAGCTGCGAAGAAGGGGCTTTCGCCCTGCCCTCCTAGGCGCCCTTGCCTCCCTGTTTATCGGTGTCTTTAGCCTAGCCTGCATCAAGCTGCTCGATTGACCGATTTCCGGCGATCTCAGGAGAGCTAGCTAGTGTCGCGCCGCTCACATTCGCCTGCCGTGGATTAGCGACGGCGGCCGCTCTGGCAGCAGGGGTGCGCAGCAGTCACTATAGCCAGAAAAAGAGGCCCGAGATCGGAGATCCCGGGCCAGTCTGGGGAGAAATCAAAGCGCTCCATCGATTGCTCTCGCGTTTGCGGGCTCATCCCTAAGACGGTCACCTCACTTAACCCAGGGACGTTGCAAAACAGAGGAACAGCGCGGCGGCGCGAATAGGCCGATCGTGCCGATGGCGGTGCGCGCCGTGGATACAATCACTGCTCCTCACCTCCATCCGATTCAGCTCAGATTCAGCCGCGTTACAGCGCAAGCAATCGGGAAGGAGCTCGATAGGAAGCAGCAGGGTTAGACCACATTCCATGAGACCCTGATTCTGCGGCCATACGCTTCATTTTCTGGCTATAAATCACCTGCAACTGGATCTGCTTCATCCCTGTTGGACTTCGAAGGTGAGCCCGGCGTTCTGAACAAGCCGGGAGATCAGCTTCTCGCCCATCGCCGCGCCAGGTGTCCAAATGCCGGCAGCAACGTCACTGGCGTCCTGCAAGAGGCAGACTGCGCATTCCGTGATCATCTTTGACGTCGATGCATAGCCGGGGTCCTTGTCGCCTCGAACCGCGACGGAAATTTTGCCGTGGTCCTTGCTGCGCCCGATGAACAAGATGTCGTAAGAACCGGCCTCGCGCTCGGCCTTTGATGGCCCCTCGCCCGGCTTCGGACTGCTTTCACCGCCAAACGATCTGTTTTCTTCTACAATCTTGGCGGCAATCACCTCTCCTTGCTTGCCCGCCCCCGCTACGATCATTTCGTCGTAAACGAAGCCCGTCCCGTAGGGATGCCCCATCAGCGCGTTGGATCGATGGACGTTGCGCGTGTTGATCGGCGACATGATGAAGGGGGCCACCCAGGCGCCGAGGTCCTCGTCGAACTCAATCTTCATTCCATGCGGCTGCTTTGGGCCAGCAAAACCGGGCGTCAGCAAGAACGGATCCTTGAGCTGGGCGAGCACCTGCGGATTGCTCGTCGCCGCGGCCATGGTCGCCCGCGAACTTGCTGCGGTTCCGCCCGAGAAAGTGCCTTTCATCACGCGGACGCGGCCTTTCACGTTCGCAGCCGCTTCTCCCCATGCATTCTTGGCGGCTTCCTGCAGGAAGAACACGCCAAGCTCGAATGGCACGGAATCGAAGTCGCACGAGAAAATGATGCGCGCCCCACTCGATCGGGCGTCGTTCTCATGGGCGTCGATCATGTTCCTCATCCAGACCGTCTCGCCGCTCAAGTCGAGATAATCCGTGCCGGCACGAGCGCACGCCGCGACGAGCTTCGACCCGTAAAGCTGGAACGGCCCGACAGTCGAGATCACGGCCCGCGTCCTCCGTACCAGCGCCTGCAGGGACGCCTGGTCGCTTGAGTCAGCCTTGATCAGCAAGGTATCGTCGGGCGCGCCGACCCTGTCGCGGACGGCCGCGAGCTTGCCGAGGTCGCGGCCCGCCATTCCCCATTTGATTTTTTTTCCGTATTTCGTGGCGACATATTCGACCACGAGCTGCCCGGTGAAGCCGCTGGCACCAAACACAACCAGATCGCAGGCGCTATCGCGCACCATGTTCTCGCTCCATCAGTTGCTCAAAGGGGTTGCCGGACCGACGGCCGCGATCTCGCAAGTCCGAAATTTGCTTAGTTGATACATTCTAACTATACAGTATGTATTTTGATATGAATGTCAATCGCAACAACGCGCCGCGATCATCAACTTCAGGGACGATGACATTTCGGGTCTTGTCGAGTGTGCTCTCGCAAAACTTGGACGGATCGACATCCTCGTCAAACAATGCGGGAGCAACATGGGGCGCTCCGACCGAGGATCCTCCCATCGAAGCATGTGACGAGGTCATGAACCTCAATGTCCGCCCCCCCTCTTCCTCCTAAGCCAGCAGACCGGCAAGCGTTCGAATCCCGAACCGATACGGCTGGATTATGAACTTGGCTCCGATCGCTGGGAACAAACATCATGAGTTGCCCACCTAGAAACTCATAGTGCTCTTGTCGATTTTTGGCTTTCAGTCTCATGAAGTGCCGTCCTGCTACTGGTCAACGAGCCGCGACAACTTCTCTCAAGCTACCTGGTCCTGATCGGCATCCATGATGCGAATAGCGCCACAATGAAGTTACCGCCAGCATATAACGACGTTACCGCAGCGGACGCGTTACCTGCGGCGGAGGGTTTGCCAGGACGTGGCCGCTGATCGCACGCCGGACGGCCAGCTACGGCGGCTCTTAAGCACCGCATCAGCACGCGGACGACAATTGGAACGTAGTTTTGGACATCACCATCGCCCGATGCCGCGGCGCAAGTTCGCGGCCTGCCGAGCGAGATCACCCCCCCTCCGAAACATCGGCCGCCGCTGACACCGTAACGCGTTCAGTTCAGCCTGCTCACGTTGGTCGTTGCTAGATTTTCTTTGATCTCCCGGTGCACACATCGTGCACACGCCGCCTTCTAACTGTTTGAAAACTTTGAACTCTCGCTCCAATCCATCATGGGGAAGTTTGAGCTAGATCCAGCCAGCGGCAGCTAATCAGGCCTAACATGCTCAACGACCGCTTTGCGCCAAAAACCGCCGCTCGGACCTCGCAGAGCAATTCAAAGTCTTGCCGCAAGCTCCGGAAGCGCTAAATCGTCTCCGCTAATTACTTGGTGATCAGGCCTGACTCGGACATGCGACCTACGGTTTAGGAAACGGTTTTGCAGACAAGGATATCTACAACTTTAGGCACGCATCTTGCTATGCGTTGCGCCGGTGGGTCGAATCGATCAAGCGCACGACGAATTCTATGAAACGTTCTCGCTGACGGCCGAGGGTATGGTGATGATGGTGTCGGCAATATCGGCATGGCGGGAGCCGCGATCGTCAGTCGCGATGACGTCAGTTAGAGTATCGATAAATTCGCGGGCCAGACGAGACTGCAGCAGGTGGCGCGGTCGAACGAGCCTGCCCATTACCTTGATCGAAGGA
>Ga0190272_10001250_pt1 | contig 12280 bp, 12 predicted proteins | sample Popmic504T_FD_133746 | JGI IMG/M metagenome (GOLD analysis project Ga0190272, IMG submission 133746) | Populus adjacent soil microbial communities from riparian zone of Shoshone River, Wyoming, USA - 504 T | ecosystem: Environmental > Terrestrial > Soil > Riparian zone | place: USA: Wyoming...
CCGCATGGCGTTCGAGCAGGACATGGATCGGTGCGATCAGGTCCGCGTGCAGCATCGTTACACCATGCTGAAGCCGCCGCTGATGCTGAGCACCTGTCCGGTGATCCAGCCCGAGCGCGGCGAAGCAAGCAGCGCGACCGCGGGCGCGATGTCATCGGGCATGCCCAGCCGCCGCACCGGATAGAGCCGCACCAGCTTCTCGCGGTTTTCCTCCACCCAGACTTTGTCATGCGCGGTTTCAACGAGGCCGAGCGACACGGTGTTGGCGGTCGTGCCGCTGCGGCCGAACTCGCGTGCCAGCGACTTCATCAGCGCGACCACGCCGGCGCGCGCCGCGGCGACGATCGCAAGCCCGGACTCGCCGACGCGCGAGGAGTCTCCGATGACGCTGACGATGCGGCCGTTCTTGCCGCCTTCGAGATGCGGTGCGGCGGCATGACAGCAGTGGATTGCGCCGTAAAGGCAGATGTCGATCTGCTTCTTCCAGTCGTCGGGCGTGGTGTCGGTGAAGCGTTGGCGCTTCGCCAGCCCGGCATTGTTCACGAGGATGTTCAGCCCGCCGAAATCCTTCACCACGGCCTCAACCATGCTTTTCACCGCCGCATGGTCCGACACGTCGGCCTTGTAGGCCTTCGCCTTGCCGCCCTTCTGTTTGATCTCGGCGACCACGGCCTCGGCCTCGTTGGCGGACGAGAGGTAGTTCACCGCGACCACTGCGCCTTCGGCGGCGAGCGTCAGCGCGATTTCGCGCCCGACGTCGCGCGCCGCGCCGGTGACCAGCGCGACCTTGCCGTTGAGTGCCAGATCCATGAACCCTCCCCTATTTTTCTTTCGCCGCCGTGATCAGCCGGAACAGCCGCTCCGGCGTCATCGGCAATTCGTCGATTTCGATCCCGAGCGGCGACAGGGCATCGGCGAGCGCATTCGCGATCGCGGCGGGCGCCCCGATGGTGCCACCCTCGCCCATGCCGCGAAAGCCGCCGAGCGTCGTCGGCGACACGGCGTCGAGATGCACGACCTGCATGAACGGGATTTCGCTCGCGGCCGGCACCAGATAATCGACTAGGCTCGCGGTGTGCAACTGACCCTCGTTATCGTAAATGACTTCTTCGTACAGCGCCGCGCCGATGCCCTGCGCGACACCGCCGTGCACCTGCCCGTCCACGATCTGCGGATTGATGATTTTTCCGCAATCCTCCGCCACCACGTAGCGGCCGAGCCGTACCTCATAGGTAAGCGGATCGATTTCGAGCGTCACGATGTGTGTCGCGCAGGTCGTGGTGCCGAACACCGGGTCGTAGGTCTTGGTCGCGGCGAGTTCGCCGCGCGCGTCGGCCGGCAGGCGGCCCATTTCCGAGTACACCGCGCGCGCGACCTCGCGGAACGACACCGAGCGGTCGGTGCCGGCGACTGCGATGCGTCCGTCATGCGCCACGAGGTCGGCGGGCGCGGCTTCGAGCAGGTGCGAGGCGGCATTCAGCACCTGCTCGCGTACCGCTTGCGCCGCCAGCGTGCCGGCGCCGCCGGCCAGCACGGTCGAGCGGCTCGCATAGGTGCCGGTGCCGCCCGGCACGGCCGCGCTGTCGCCCTGCACGATGCGGATGTCCTCGAAGCGCGCGCCGAGATGCTCGGCGACGACCTGCGCCAAGGTCGTCTCCAGCCCCTGCCCGTGCGCAGCGATACCGAAGGCGGCGGTGACCGCGCCGGTCGCGTCGATGCGGATGGTCGCGGTCTCGGTGCCGGTGTTGATCGGCATGCCGGGCGCGACCGAGATGCGCGAGCCGATGCCGGTCAGTTCCGCATACGATGCGATGCCGATACCGAACCACTTGCCGGCCGCGCGCGCTTCGGCTTGCTTCATGCGCAGCGCGTCGTAACCGATCGCATCGCACGCGATGTCGAGGCATTCGATGAAGCCGGAGCGGTCCCATACAATGCCCGACGCCACCTTGTAGGGAAACTCGTCCGCACGAACGAGATTGCGCGCGCGCAGCTCTTTCGGATCGAGCTTGAGTTTCGCCGCCGCCATGTCGGCGAGGCGTTCCATCACGAAGGTCGAGATCGGCCGCCCGACGCCGCGATAGGGGCCTGTCGGTGCCTTGGCGGTCGCGACCGCCTGCACCCGCCCGCGATAGGCCTCGATCCGATACGGCCCGGGCAGGAAGCTCACGACCTGCACGGGCTCCAGCGCCGCGGTCCACGGATAGATCGAGTACGCGCCGACATCGCCGATCGCGTCGGCGCGCAGCGCCAGCATGCGGCCTTCATTGTCGAGGCCGAGTTCCGCTTCGACGATCTCGTCGAAGCCCTGGCTGGTCGCGGCGAGGTCCTCCATGCGGTCGCTGGTCCATTTCACCGCACGGCCGAGCGCGCGTGCTGCCGCGCAAACGAAAATCTCCTCCGGGTAAAGCGAGCCCTTTCCCCCGAAGCCGCCGCCGACATCCGGCGCAACCACGCGCAGGCGGGTGCCGGGCAGATCGAGCGCCTCGGACAGCGCATCGCGCACGATGCCGGGGATTTGTGTCGCACTATAAAGAGTGAGCGCGTCGCGCCCGGCGTCGTACTCGGCGAGGCACGCACGCGGCTCGATCGCCACCGCGGTCTTGCGCCGCATGCGGAAGCGGCCGGAGACCCGCACCGGCGCCGCATCCATAGCAGCCTCCAAGTCGCCGCGCTTGAACTCGCGCGCGACCAGCACGTTCGTCTTCGCCGCATCGTGCAGCAGCGGCGCGTCTGACTTCGCGGCCTCGGCCGGATCGGCCGCATGGGCCAGCGGCTCGAATGCGATCTCGATCAGTTCGGCCGCGTCCTCGGCGAGATAGCGGTTCTCGGCGATGACGCCCACAATCGGCTCGCCGACATAGCGCACCTCTTCGCGCGCGAGCGGCAGGATCGGCGTCGCGTAGTAGCCCTTCATGCGCGAGGCCGCGACCAGCGGATTGACCGCGAGATCGCCCGCGGTGAACACCGCGATCACGCCCGGCGCCGCCCGCGCCGCCGCGCAGTCGATCGACACGATGCGCGCATGCGCATGCTCGCTGCGCCGGAACGCGACGTGCAGCGCGTTCACCTGGCGGTCGTCGACGAAACTTCCGCGCCCGGTGAGCAGGCGCGGGTCCTCGGTGCGCTTCACCCGCGCGCCGATGATCTTCGGCCTCGCGTGGATCACGTCATTCATAGGCGTCGGCGCCCTTGCGCAGCGTCCGCCACTGCGCGTCATCGTGACCGCAGATCACGGTCGCGCCGCGCGCCTCGATCCGCCGGATCTCGTCCCATGATTTCGAGAGCGCGTCGGCGTTCCAGGTGTTGCGCGGCAGGATGCCTGTATCGAGCGACGAGCGCAGGCTCACGGTGTCGGACGCGAGCAGGAACTGTCCGTCGCGCTCCAGCGCGACCAGCGCCCCCATCGACCCTTGCGTATGGCCGGGCAGCGAGACGAGAACGATGCGGCCGTCGCCGAAAATGTCGCGCTGGGCGAGGATCAGGTCGAGCGGCTGGCCGGTCTCCCATTCGTGCTCAAGAAATCCCATCGCGACCGCGTCCGGCGCGCGCGCCGCCGTCACCTCACGCGCGTGCACCATCACGGTCGCGCGCTTGAAGAAAACATTGCAGCCGCAGTGATCCGGATGCAGGTGCGAGCACACCACGACGTCGATGTCGTCCGGCGCAACGCCGATGGCGTTGAGACCGGTCAGCACGTCGTCGCCCTTCGGCATGATCGGCGTCATCACCTTGGCGAGCCCGCCCCAGCGTTTCTCCGGATCGTCGAGCACCGAAGGATGACAGCCGGTGTCGAACAGCACGTTCCCCTGGGCGTGGCGCAGCAGCGTGGAGATCACCGGCAGCTCGATCGTCTCGCTGCGCTCCGCGCTCGGAAAGTAGGTTGCCTTGCGCAGGCGCAGGCGCCCGCCGGAGAGAAAGTGCATTTTCATCGCGCATCCCTTGCGGTGCGCACGGCCGCCACGATGTGTTCATAGCCGGTGCAGCGGCAGAGATTGCCCGAGAGCCCTTCGCGGATCTGCTCGTCGGTCGCGAGCGGATACTTGCGCAGCAGGTCGGTCACGGTCATCAGCATGCCGGGCGTGCAGAAGCCGCATTGCAGCGCGTGATGCTCCCGGAACGCCTCTTGCAATGGGCTGAGATCATTGAGCGTACCCAAGCTTTCGACGGTTTCGATGGCGCATCCGTCCAGCTGCACGGCGAACAGCAGGCAGGACCGCATGCTGTCGCCATCGACCAGCACCGTGCAGGCGCCGCACACACCGTGCTCGCAGCCGACATGCGTGCCGGTGAGCCCAAGCGTGCCGCGCAGGAAGTCGGCGAGCAGCAGGCGCGGCTCGACCGCGCGCTCATGCGTGGTGCCGTTCACCGTGAGGCGGATCGTGGTCATGCGGGCGCGCCCGCGCGTTTCCACGCGGCGCTGAGCGCCTTGCCGGTCAGCACGCCGACGAGGTGGCGGCGGTAGTCCGCCGAGGCATGAAGGTCGGTGTTCGGATTGACGGCTGCGCGTGCCGCGTCGCAGGCGGCATCGAGCAGTTTCGGATCCAGCGCCTGGCCTTTCAGCAACGCTTCGGCCTCGCTCGCGCGCACCGCGCGCTCGTCCGCACCCGCGATCGCGATGCGCGCCTCTGCGATCGTTCCATCCGCCACGGTGAGCGTTACGCCAACCGCCGCAAGCGCGAAGTCGCCGTGGCGGCGCGAGACTTCCTCAAAACCCCATCCGGTGCTTGGCGGCAGTTTAGGAAACACCACGCCGGTCACCAGTTCGTCGGCTTCCAGCGCCACGCTGAGCGCGCCGAGAAGGAAATCGCGCGCCGCGACCGTGCGCCGCCCCCTTGGCGACGCCACCTGAATGGTCGCATCGAGCAGCAGCGCCATCATCGGCAGTTCGGCGGCCGGATCGGCATGGGTGAGGCTGCCGCCGATCGTGCCGCGGTTGCGGATCGCCAGATGCGCCACATGTGCCATGGCGGCGCGCAGCACCGGCAGATGTGCGGCGATGGCCGGTGACGTTTCAAGCTGATAGTGCCGCGTTAGGGCCCCCACGCGGATCGCGCCCCTCTCCTCCTTGATAAACGCAAGGCCCGGAAGCCGGTTGATATCCACCAAAATCGCGGGCCGCAGCAGCCGGAAGTTCAGCATCGGCACCAGGCTCTGCCCGCCCGCCAGCACCTTGGCCTCGCCGCCGGCCTCCGCCAGCATGGCGACCGCCGCCTCGACGCTCTCGGCGACGCGATACTCAAACGGCGGCGGCTTCACGCATCCCCTCCCGACAGTGCCGCCGAATGCTAGAGGAGGCGCCGGGCTTCGGCCAGCGCGACGCAGATACAACCAGATCGTTCATTCGCGGCCGCGCCATCCTTTGCGCTAGCCTTTGTCATCGCCCGCGCGATCAACGTAAGATGCCGTCTGGGCGAGTGGGGAAACCGCGTGATCATCAAGCGTGTCCTGACGTTTGTGGACGAAATCCGCCAGGAAGCGGGTCAGAGAGCCGATCCACCGCTGCGCAAGGTCGCCGCGGTGGCGGTGATCGATAATCCGTTCGCGGGCCGCTACGAGGCGGATCTGAGCCCGCTCACCGACGCCAGCATCGCCATCGGCGCCGAGATTTCCGCTGCCGCCGTCGCGCTGCTCGGCCCGCACAAGCCGGAGAGTTACGGCAAGGCGGCGCTGATCGGCCTCAATGGCGAGCAGGAGCACGGCGTCGCCATGCTGACCACGGTATTTGGCAATGCGATGCGCGACGCGGCCGGCGGCGGCAAGGCCTGGATCTCTTCGTTGACCAAGCGTGTCGCGCCGGGCGCCACGATCGACATTCCGCTTGCCCACAAGGACGCGCTTTATGTTCGCTCGCATTACGACGGCATCACGCTCACGCTGCACGATGCGCCGCTGCCGAACGAGATCGCGATCATCTGCGCCTACGCCAACCGCGGCCGGCCGAACCACCGGGTCGGCGGGCCCGAGGCGAGCCAGATTAAGGGCCAAGACGGGCTGACATAACCGCGGACTGACTTGAGGAACGCCATGACGACAGTCAAGACCGGCGCGGAGCACATCAGGTCGCTGAAGGACGGCCGCACGGTCTATATCGACGGCAGACTGGTCGACGATGTCACCGAGCATCCGGCGTTCCGCAATTCGATCCGCTCCGCCGCGGCGTTGTACGATTTCCAGGCGCGCGACGAGAACGCCGAACTGATGACCTTCACGCCGGAGGGCTCGAACCGGCGCGTCAACCGCTGCTGGCAGCTCCCGCGCAACCACGCCGAGATGGTCCAGCGCCGCAAGGCGATGCAGACCTGGGCGGCGCTGCATTGCGGCTTCATGGGCCGCTCACCGGATCACGTCGCCTCCACGCTGGTCGGCCAGCGCATCGGCATCGAGGTATTCGAGAAGCACGGCCCCGCGCGCGCCAAGGCGCTGCGCGACTATTTCGAGGAAGCGAGCCGCAACGACTACTTCCTCACTTACGTGATCATCAATCCGCAGGCCGAGCGCGCCAAGGACTGGGGCGATCAGGCCGAGGGGCTGGTTGCGAAGATCGTCGACGAGGATGCGGGCGGCATCACCATCCGCGGCGCAAAGCTGCTCGGCACCTCCTCGATCATGGCGAACGAGGTGTTCGTCGCGAACCTGCAGCCGCTCAAACCCGGCGAAGAGGATCTCGCGTTCTCCTGCGCGGTGCCGATGAACGCGAAGGGCCTGCGCGTGCTCTCGCGCAAGTCCTATGAAGCGCATGCGGTGTCGGTGTTCGACAATCCTTTATCGTCGCGCTTCGACGAAAACGACGCGCTGATATATTTCGAGGACGTGAAGGTGCCCTGGGAACGCGTGTTCGTGCACCGCGACACCGACATGTGCCGCGCCCAGTTTCACGACACGCCCTCGCATGCGTTCCAGAACTACCAGGCGCAGATCCGCCTGTCGGTGAAGCTGAAGTTCCTCTGCGGCCTCGCGCACCGCATCACCGAGGCGATCGGCACCAATGCGATGCCGCCGGTGCGTGAGCAACTCGGCTTCCTCGCCGCCAATGTCGGCATGGTGCACGCGATGCTCGCCGGCATGGAGGCCGACGGTACGATGCGCAATGGCTACTGGGTGCCGAACCGCCACCAGATGTATTCGGCGCAGGTGTTGACCCAGGACCTCTATCCGCGCGTCGTCAACATCATCCGCGAGCTCGCCGGCGGCGCGCTGATCATGCTGCCGTCCTCGATCGAGGACTACTCCGACCCGCACCTCGCCAGGATCATCCGCACCACGCAGCGCGCCTCCAAGATGGAGCCCGACGAGAAGGTGAAGTTCGTCAAGGCCGCATGGGACGCGATCGGCTCGGAATTCGGCTCGCGTCACACGCAATACGAGATGTTCTACGCGGGCGCGAAATTCGTCACCAGCGGGCATAGCTTCCGCACCTTCGATTGGCCAGGCGCCACCGGTATGGTGGACCAGCTGATGTCGACCTACGATCTCGCCGACGAGTTGAAGGGCCGCAATGGCGGCGCCGCATGAAGGTCGCGATCCACAATCTCGGCCGGATCATATCCGGCGACTGGCATGATCCGTTCGCCTCGGGCGACACGATCGTCACCGACGCTGGAAAAATCGTCTCGGTCGGCACCGCGGCGGCAATCGATGACGCCGATGTGGTGATCGATGCCGGCGGCATGACAGCGATCCCCGGACTGATCGACTCACACGTGCATGTCACGTTCGGCGACTACACGCCGCGCCAGCGCACCGTGGGCTATCTGGAAAGCTATCTGCACGGCGGCGTCACCACGGCGATTTCGGCCTCCGAAGTGCATGTGTCGGGCCGGCCGCGCGACGTAGAAGGCGTCAAGGCGCTGGCGGTCGCAGCGCAGCGCTGCTTTGCGGACTACCGGCCGGGCGGAATGAAAGTCATCGCCGGTTCGGTGATCCTGGAGCCGGGCCTAAAAACCAGCGATTTCAAGGAGTTGGCGGACAAAAGTGTACGGCTTGCGAAGGCCGGTTTTGGCGCAGTCGCGACCGCTTACGACTACGCGCCGCTGGTCGCCGACGCCAGGGCCGCGGGCCTGATCACCACATGCCACACAGGTGGCTCATCCATCCCGGGCTCCGGCGCCATCACAGGCGATCATCTCTTGAAAATCCGCCCGCATGTGTCGTTCCACATCAACGGCGGTCCGACCGCGATGCCGGATGCAGATTTCGCGCGCGTGATCCTGGAATCAGACATGGCGCTGCAGGTCTGCACCGCCGGCAACCTGCGCACCACGCTCCTGTGCGCGCGCCTCGCGCAACAGTACGGCGCGTTCGACCGCTTCATCATCGCGACCGACACGCCGACCGGCTCAGGCATCATGCCGCTCGGCATGCTCTACACCATCGCGCATCTTTCGAGCCTGACCGAGATGCCGCCGGAGCAGTTCATCTGCGCGGCGGCCGGCAACAACGCCAAGATCTACGGGCTCGACTCCGGCTTCCTCAGCGTCGGCAAGGCCGCCGACATCGTGCTGATCGATGCGCCGGACGGCGGCACGCAGCAGACCGCGCTTGCCGCGATCAAGCACGGCGATATCGCCGCAATCGGCGCAGTCATCACAGCCGGCATCCCGCGCTTCGTCGGGCGCAGCCGCAACACGCCCGCGACGACACGAAAAGCGCAGGTCGTGCGCTCACGTGTCACGCAGGATTTCGCTGCGGCGGCGCATTAGGATGAACGGATGATCTACCAGCAAGTGATCAACGGGCTGATGCTGGGCGCGTCCTATTCGCTGGTGGCGATCGGCTACACCCTCATCTTCGGCGTGCTCGGCCTGCTCTACTTCGCGCACGGCGAAGTGTTCATGGTCGGCGCCTTCGTCGGCCTCTACCTGGTGCTCTATGCGGGCGCCAACATCTACGTGGCGCTGCTCGGCGCGACCATCGCCTGCGCGATGCTCGGCATCATGTCGGTCTACGTGGCGGTGCGCCCCGTCGCCAAGGATCGGCCTCTTGCGCCTCTCATTTCCACCATCGGCCTCACCATCGTGTTGCAGAACCTCGCGGTCTACACGTTCGGCGGCCAGCAGGTGGGCTTCCCCGAAACCATCAAGCAGCAGCTTTTCACCTTCGGCCCGATCACGATCTCCTCGGTGCAGCTTTTCATCCTCGGCGTGGCCGTACTGCTGATGGTGTCGCTCTGGTTCTTCATCGAGCGCACGCGCATCGGCCGCGCCATCCGCGCGACCGCCGAGAACCACGAGACCGCGGCGCTGCTCGGCGTCGACGTCAATAAAGTCGTGCTGATCACCTTCGCGATCGGCTCCGGCATCGCGGGCATCGCAGGCGTGCTCGACGGCGTGAAGAACTCCGGCATCTCGCCGTTCATGGGCGTCTCGGTCGCCGTGAAGGGCCTGATCGTGATGCTGCTCGGCGGGCTCGGCAACGTGCCGGGCGCGATGGTCGCCGGGCTGATGCTCGGTATGATCGAGATTCTATCGTCGGCCTATATCGGCACCACCTCGCGCGACCTGTTCTCGTTCCTGATCCTCATTCTGATCCTGCTTTACAAGCCGACCGGGCTGTTCGGCACGCGCACCGCGGAGGAACGCTAGGTGTTCGACGGCCTGCTCGACGGTTACACCCGCTCGATCCTGATCTTCGCCGGCATCAACGTGATTGCCGCCTACTCGTTCTTTGCGCCGTTCAAGACCGGCCAGGTTTCGCTCGGCCAGGCCGGCTTCATGGCGGTCGGCGCGTATATGTCGGCGATCCTGACGCAGAAGTTCGGCGTGCCGTTCGCGGCCGCGCTGGTGGCGGGCGGTCTGGTCGCCGGCATCGTCGGATTCCTGGTGGGCTTTCCGGCCCTGCGCATCCGCGGCATCTATCTCTTGCTGCTCACGCTCGGCTTCGGCGAGATCATCCAGGTGATCGCGCTGTCGTGGGAGTACGTCGGCGGCGCGCAGGGCTTCCGCCAGATTACCTACAATCCGCGCACGCTCGATTACGTCGCCGGGCTGATCGTCGTGCTGATCGTCTTCTTCGCGCGGCTGGAGCGCTCGAGCCTCGGGCGCGCGATGGATTCGATCCACCAGGACGAGACCGCGGCCGAAGTGATGGGCATCGACGTGGTGCGGACAAAACTGTTCGCATTCGCCCTCGGCGCACTGATCGCCGGGCTGGCAGGCGGACTTTACGCGCATCAGGCGACGTTCATGGACTCCACCACGTTCAACATCATGATCGCGGTGGAAATCCTGATGTTCGTCGTGGTCGGCGGCAGCAGCACCTATTGGGGGCCGCTGCTCGGCGCCGGATTCCTGACGCTGCTGCCGGAATTCCTGCGCACGCTGCGCGAATGGCTGGAATACGTGCCTGTGTCGTGGACCAAGGATTTCCCGATGAAGCAGGCCTACGACGTCCTGCACAACTTCCTCGATTTCGAGAACGCCAAGCGGCTGATCGTCTACGGCCTCATCCTGATCGTGATGATGATCCTGCGCCCCGACGGCCTGCTCACGCGCGACGCGCTGCGGCGCTTCTCGTGGTCAAAGCTTTCGCCGCGAAGGAAGCCGCGGCATGTCTGAAACCTGCCTCGCGATCGAGGGCCTGACCAAGCGCTTCGGCGGCTTCTATGCGCTCAACGATTTGAACATGTCGGTCGCGCAGGGCGCGATCCATGCGCTGATCGGCCCGAACGGGGCCGGCAAGACCACGTTCTTCAATCTCGTCACCGGCGTGCTCGCCTCCGATGCCGGCCGCATTGTGTTCGAGGGCGCCGCACTCAACGAGCCCCGCCCCTCGCGCCGCACCCTGCGCGGTGTGGCGCGCACATTCCAGAACATCCGGCTGTTCCCGCACCTCACCGTGCTGGAAACCGTGATGATCGGCGAGCATTGCCGCTTCTATCCTTCGGTGTGGAAGGCGCTCGGCCAGGCCGTGCTGCTGCGGCCGTTCGGCGAAGCGGCGGCCGAACGCCACATGCGCGAGACCGCGCTGGAGCTGCTCGAATTCCTCGGCCTCGCAGACCAGCGCGACGCCAAGGCCTCCGACCTCCCCTATGGCGATCAGCGCAAGCTCGAAATGGCGCGTGCGCTCGCGACGCGTCCGCGCCTGCTGCTGCTCGACGAGCCGGCCGCCGGCATGAACCCGCATGAGACCGAGCATTTGGACGAGGTCATCACCCGCATCCGCGACCGCGGCGTCACCATCATTCTGGTCGAGCACGACATGGGGCTGGTGATGGGCATCTCGGATCGCGTCACCGTGCTCAATTTCGGCACGCGTATCGCCGACGGCAATCCGCGCGAGATCCAGGACGACCCCGCCGTGATCGAGGCCTATCTCGGCGAGGACGAGAAATGACGATGCTCGGCGCCAAGGGCCTGCGCGCCGGCTATGGCAAGATCGAGGTGCTGCACGACGTTTCGATCGATGTCGCGCAGGGCCAGATCGTCACGCTGATCGGCGCCAACGGCGCCGGCAAGACGACGCTGCTCAAGACCGTATCCGGCCTGATCCGCCCGAGCGGCGGCACGATCACGTTCGAAGGCGAAAGCCTCGTGCGCCGCCCCGCCCACAAGATCGTGCAGCTCGGCATGAGCCATGTGCCGGAGGGCCGCGCCATCCTCAAGCGCATGACCGTGCTCGATAACCTGCGTATGGGCGCCTATGTGCGCCGCGACAAGGAGATCGACGCCGACATCGAGGCGGTGTTCGCGCGTTTTCCCGCACTCGCCGAGCGGCGCGAGCAGCTGGCCGCGACGCTCTCCGGCGGCGAGCAGCAGATGCTGGCGATCGGCCGTGCGCTGGTGGCGCGCCCGCGACTGCTGCTGCTCGACGAGCCCTCGCTCGGGCTGGCGCCCAAATTCGTCACCCGCATCCTGCAGACGCTCACCGACCTCAAGCGCGAGGGCAAAACCATCCTGCTGGTCGAGCAGAACGCCCGCAAAGCGCTGCAGATCGCCGACTTCGGCTACGTGATGGAGCGCGGGCGCATCGTGCTCTCCGGCACCGGGGCGAGCCTGCTCAACGACAGCCAAGTCCAGCGCACCTATCTGGGTCAGCATGCCGCGCGCGGCGGCACCGCGCAGGCCGCCGCCGGGGATGCAAGTACTCCGCTTTCAGGCTAGGATTTCTGCCGGCACGACATCCGGGGAACGCAGAACACCGAGAGTTCAACCTGAACGTCTTTCTGCTTGGGAGGGCAATCCGATGAAGATCGCAACAGCACTTGGCGCGCTGGCGCTCGCCGGCCTCATCACCGCGTCGCATGACGCGCAGGCGCAGAAGCTTTCTGGCCGCGGCGTAA